>Ga0209187_1003148_pt1 | contig 14274 bp, 11 predicted proteins | sample BantaG_FD_187430 | JGI IMG/M metagenome (GOLD analysis project Ga0209187, IMG submission 187430) | Marine algal microbial communities from Bantry Bay, Ireland - BantryBay_4 metaG (SPAdes) (version 2) | ecosystem: Host-associated > Algae > Red algae > Unclassified | place: Bantry Bay, Ireland... | reverse complement strand
TTGATTTTTCAGATTTTTCATGTCGACTCGTCACTAACTGTTCGAATTCTTGATTGATTAATACATCAATATCTCCTATGCGATCAGAAGAGTACTCTAAGATTATTTTTCCTGATGAACTGTTATTCACTGCTAGGATTTTACCATTATTTTTCACTTCACTGACTGCCTTAGTGATGTAGTGATTATAGACTGGTCGCTGCTCCGCTCTTTCGCCATATGCTTCTACTGCTGGCTGGCCATGCAGAAATTCTAATCCATTATATTGTCTATCTTCCATCGGGCTGGTCGGCTTTTTGGATAATGTTCCATCATAAAGTACCAGTGGAAGGCCTAGTAAATTATCACCAGGTGCAGTAGACGTACAGGCTTTAAATTCTCCGATCACCTCAGTATTATATGTAAACTCAGCAAGTCCATATCTGGCTTCTTTCCCGTATATTTCTTGTGCTTCGTCTCCATCGACCCACGTATAACTGAATGGCTTATTCCACTGCATCACACCATCGAGCTCAAAGCCTACGATCTTATCATCTATTTTAATTAATGGAGAATATTTGGTTCCTGTCAGTTCGTATAGCTGCTTGATACCTTCTGTGACTCGGCTGAGCATGGCACCCGATTCTACATCTCTGACTTCCCATAGATTACACTTTGGAGAGTATTCAAAATAGACATCTCTTTCTTTAAATGATGTATCTGCTGACTGCATGAAAAAATAGCCAAATAAGAATAAAAGTAGAAGTGGCATGCCTAATTTTAAAATTTTATTCTTGCGTTTCATAATTATTATTTTTAAAAAAGTCCAAATCTTGTAATTAACACTATTTGAATGATTTATTATTATATCTGTATTTCGTTTTCATTCCTTTTACCTCTCATTAACACTTCATTTAAGTATATGTGATTAATGATCATGAAGACGTATTTCTGGTAGTGTATAATCATGTACATACATAGAGTCATTAATCATCAAGATCAGTCTCATCGCTTCTGCATGACGATTACTTATCTTCTGCGCATCCATGAAGCTATCAACAAATGTCGAAGAATGATATTCTACCATTTTACTGCCACTAGATTTATCATAGCCATAAGCAGTAAGCGAGCCATTTACCGAGTGATTCACACTTACACTCAAGAGACCCTCATCATTAAAAAACAGATTAAAATATTCAGGTGTAAATTTATATTCGGCTAAATAATCTTGACTGTAAGCCAGAAATTGAATCTTAAATTGGTCAGTACTTCCATCATTGAGATAAATAGTCTCTATAGTCCTATGAGCAACATGAATAAGTCTTTCCCTATCTTGATTGAGAAATACCTGCTTGTCTACTTCTACATCATCTATCCGAAATTCATATTTAGTATTTACACTATCAAATATTCTTAAGTCATTTTTCACTTGGTTCATCATATTTATAATGTGGCCTTGATGCATTAGATCTGAGTTATCAGAAGTGACTGCTGACTCGCTTGGTGCTTGACATCCGTTTAATAGTAGCATTATTAATATAACATACAGACCATTCATAATTTCTCTTCATCTGATAATTTTTCTATGACTTGACTTAGATCTTTTAGGCTCAGGTCATTCTCCTTGACCAGAAAAGAAACTAATTCATTCATAGACCCTTCGAAATAATTATGAACGATCCGCTTTATGGAAAACTTACTATAAACCACCTTATCTATGAGGGAAAAATATTCATATGTCCTTCCGTAGGCCTTGTGATCTAAAAATTCCTTTTTCTCTAAGATGCGAACAATAGATGAAATGGTGGAGTGTGGTGGGTGTGGTTCGTCCATTCTGTCTATCAGTGCACTGACAGTCGTAGGGCCGTGATCCCAAATCAAGTGCATGACCTCTTCTTCTGCTTTAGTTAATTTTTTATAATTCATTTTTTATCGTTCAGTGATGATTAAGAATTAATAAAGTTTTTCTCAGCCATTGTGCTCTAACGTACTATTCAAATATATAACGTAATATTCAGTTATGCAACTTAATTGATCGTTGATTGTGATAAAGTTTTGGAAAATGGCTTTCAGGATTGAGTTTCATTCTCTAATTCAGGTACTGCTAATAGGGATTGACCTAAACCTAATTATAAGACTCTTGATTCTACTACGCTCGGATTTTCATGAGCTCATTTATAGCTAATGTAGGTGATACTTTCATTTGACTTGATGTATATTTCTTTGACTATCAGAATTTTAATCAAGTGGCATACTGTATCAATATTACCTTATAATTATGCTTTCATAAACAAATTGATATCAACATATTAAACATAAAGTATTTTATCATTTTCCTGAATGTAACTGTTATCATTGTCACATTAATTATCAGTTCCCCCGTCAATTAATATTTTCTGAGTACAACCCTGATATAAAATAACTGTATATGCGACTAGCTAACTATTATATTCTCTCTTTACTATTCATTTTATCGATATCATCTGCGACTATAGGACAGACTATATTAAACCCTGGAGACATAGTCATTATCTCTATGAAAGCAGACAATCCAGATGATTTTCGATTTATTCCACTTGTCAACTTAGATGCTGGAACAGAAATATTCTTCACAGATAATGGATGGAAAGCCAGTACATCAGAGTTTCGTAATAATGAAGGCATACTAAAATATACTGCTTCTTCTCTGATCACCGCAGGGACTAATATAGCTTATGATGCTAATTCAGATTTCATGTCAGTCTCAGGATCATTTTCATTAGCAACTAGTGGAGATCAGATCTTGGCATACCAAGGGAGTGCCATGACGCCACAATTCATATATGCTCTCCAGTGCAATGGCTCTGCTTGGGAAAGCGACGCGACTAACACTAATACTTCCGCCGTACCTACCGGACTGAGTGATGGTATAAATGCCGTGGCTGTAGGAGAAAAAGATAATATCTGGTATGACTGCAGTATCATGAGCGGTTCTGCAAGCGATATCTTAACAGCGGTCAGTACAGCCACTAACTGGATAGGCGATAATTCCGCATATACACCTTGCACAACAGACTTTACCGTAAGTGATATGCCTCCACTCGGACTTATGAAAATCCTCATCTCGGAAATCGTCGTCAGTCCTACTGTAGGGGAATACATAGAAATATACAATCCTAATAATCAGCCTGTGGATCTATCTGACTTCTACATCACTGATGCGACATTCGCTAATGGGTCAGCCTATTATTATAATATCGTCACTGGAACTGATGCCGGCGGCGGCAGCTTTGGAGATTTTCATGCTCGCTTCCCAGCAGGAGCCATGATCAGCCCTGGAGAGTTCCAGACCATAGCCCTTAATGGATCTACTAATTTTAATACCACGTACAATCAAGACCCTACATACGAGCTGTATGAAGATGATGCCACTGCTGATGCCATTCCAGATATGGTAGAAGCGATCGCAGGATCTATAAATAATCAAGGAGCACTGACCAATAGTGGAGAAGTCGCGATCCTATACCAATGGGATGGTATAGCAGACATCGTATCAGATTCTGATTATGTCGTATGGGGTGATAAAGGAGAAGGAGTAGATAAGACTGGTGTCATGACGGATGGTCCAGATGCAGACATGATGGATGGTCTTTATCTAGATGATACCGCGATCGCTCTCCAAGATTCAGTCGCAGATACTGGGCATGCTGATAGTCAGTCATTTCACAGGGTCGACTATACAGAAGGGCAGCAAGTCTCCTCCGGTGGTAATGGTATCACTGGCGCTGATGAGTCCTCCGAAGACTTATCTCAGACATGGGTGACATTATCCATGCCGACACCCAATGCCGATGAAACTATTACCACTCCAATCTCAACCACGCTGATCAGTGCGATACAAGGCACAGGCTTAAGCGTGATCAATCCTGGTGCCACTGTCAGAGTTGAAGCAGTAGTTACTGCAGATTATCAAGAAGCTGATGAGTTAAGAGGATTCTTCATACAGGAAGAGACGACAGATGAAGATGGTGACCCGATGAGTTCAGAAGGCATATTCGTCTACTGTAATGACTGCCTCACAGATGTTGCAGAAGGAGATCTGGTAGAACTCACTGGCCTGCAAGAAGAATTTTTCGATATGAGTCAGATAGATATCTCCGCGAATAGTAGTGAGGTCACTATTCTATCAAGTGGCAATATAGGGCTAGTCACGCCAGCTATGGTCAGTCTACCCGCAGCTACTGGCACTGATGAAGAAGGGACTTTTGAAAATATAGAAGGAATGAAAACGTCTTTCTCTACCCTACTTACAGTGACTGAATTTTTCCAATTGGGCAGGTATGGTCAGATGGTTCTCTCAAGTGACGGTAAGCTGAATCAACACACCCAGGTAGCCAGTCCTACTGCAGCAGGATACACCATGCATCTAACAGATGTAGCCAAGCGAAAAATCATTCTTGATGATCTAAATAATGCCCAAAATATAGATCCTGTCTATCATCCACAGCCAAGCGGATTCTCCACGACCGACTATATCAGAGGTGGATATACAGTGAGTGATTTGACTGGTATCATGCACTGGTCTTTTTCAGGAAGTGGCAGCAGTAATGCATGGCGCATTAGGCCGATTCAGTCTACACCCGTGACATTCACACCGTCTAATACGCGACCGGCTGTACCTGCACTAGTAGACAGTGATATAAAAGTCGCCAGCTTCAATGTCCTCAATTACTTTAATGGAGATGGTATGGGTGGAGGATTCCCAACAAGCCGTGGTGCTCATTCGATAGCAGAATTTGATCGGCAGTCAGCTAAAATCGTCTCGGCGCTACTTCAGATGGATGCGGATGTCATCGGCCTGGTAGAAATCGAAAATGATTATGCAGATGGAGTGAATTCTTCTGTCGCATCATTAGTCAATAAACTGAATACAGCCATCGGTAGCCAAATATATGATTATATAAATCCAGGTGCTAATGTGGGTTCTGATGCCATCACTAATGGATTCATATATAAACCAGCCGTCCTCATGCCAATAGGAAATACAGCCATACTGGATGACCCCTCTTTTACCAATCCAAATAATCTCAGCACGCCTAAGAATAGAGCTGCCTTTGCTCAGAGCTTTGAAGTCATAGACGTGGCTAATCCAAGCCACTTAGAAGTCTTCACTGCAGTAGAGAATCATTTTAAATCTAAAGGCAGCGAATGTGGTATAGGTGATGATGATGCGACTACTGGACAGGGTAATTGTAATGATACAAGAACTAAAGCTGCGCAAGCATTAGCTACTTGGCTGGATACTGATCCCACAGCCATCGGTGATCCTGACTATTTAATACTTGGTGACCTTAATGCTTATGCGATGGAAAATCCTATTGCTGCACTAAGCTTAGCAGGCTATACTGACTTAGGGGCTACATTAGATTTTTCTAATTCGAGTTATGTCTTCGGTGGAGAATGGGGAACACTTGATTACGCTTTAGCTAATGAGGACTTATTAGACCAAGTCGTCGACGCCAAAATATGGAATATTAATGCTGACGAAGTAAATCTATTAGATTACAATGACGACATACAAGATAGTCAAGAGTCATCGTTTGCGGTGAAGCCTTCAGTGAATAATCTATATGTCGCAGATCAATATAGATCATCAGATCATGACCCAGTCATGGTGGGTCTATCACTGTCTTCATGCCAAGCTACACTGACACTCACTGGCACAACGGACGCTCCACAATACATCGCTGGTGAAAATATCATCTCCAATGCAATCGTCCCTACGAGCAGCGATGTGATCTATTCAGCAGGCACACAGATTTGCTTAGAGACAACATTCGAAGTAGAAGCAGGTGCTGTATTCGAAGTGATAATAGATGGCTGTGATTGATCACATTTGAATTAAAAAGATAGAATCATGAGGCTATATTGCAATTATATCTGAACCAGATATACTGAAACTTCTAAAGAGCCTATCGCCATAATTGTGATGGGATCTTTTTATAAGTTTAATTGGACAATTAACCGATCTTTGAAGTTAGTGACTTCAAAACCATATGATTGTCACGTTCAGCGTGTTTCAAGCGTATTACTCTTAGATCAAAACCTCAGAGATCAGGTAGACGCAAAGAAACTTAGACCACTGCTCATGATGCATACCTATATAATTTAAAAATCAATTACCTTCTTTATTCATAGCGGATGAGAATCTATATATTGAGTCAAATAAATTTCAATATTACCTTATGAATAAACTAACTCCATTTCACTTAGCCGTGCCAGTCCATCACTTACAGACTGCGAGAGAATTTTACAGAGATGTCCTCCAGTGCGAAGAAGGAAGGAGCTCTGATAAATGGGTAGACTTTAATTTATTTGGACATGAGTTTGTCATTCATGAGACTGGCGAGAAAGTCAGAGAGGCAGTGACTAATGCTGTCGATGGTCATGCTGTCCCAGTACCTCACTTTGGTGTCGTCTTAGAATGGGATACCTTTCAGGAATTGTCAGCTAGACTGAAAGAAGCAGGAATGCAATTTGCCATTGAGCCATACATCAGATTTGAAGGTGAGCCAGGCGAGCAGGCGACGATGTTTTTTTATGATCCATCTGGAAATGCTTTAGAGTTTAAATCATTCAAAGATTTCGATCAAATATTCGCCACTTAGAATTTGAGCTACTTGGACATAAGGCTCACACTTTTTTTGCTTTGACTTAAAAAGCAGTTCCACCTAAGGTGGTAATGATGGGCAAAATAAGCTTAAAAACTTCAGGTGAAGCAACACCACTGAAAACTAATATTAAATTGACTATTCCCCCCTATTAACATTATCGCTCTAATGATATGAAAATGGTGAGCAATAGGCTTTGGGTTTTTTTTATCCTTTATTGAGTTAAATTACCAATATATGTATAGCAAGCCAAGATGGTTTTCTAATTCAAATGATATAATCAATGGGAATCAAAATAGAGAAAAAAATGATTGTTTCTTCATTCCTTGAGCAATGTATTTCCTATATTCAGAGACTTCATAATCACAACTAATAAACATGAGAATTTTTATCATTCTATTACTCTGCATAAGCCTGTACAGCCTTCAATCTCAATCCACACAAAAGCCAATCCTCCATGCAAAAGAATGGCTCGCCATCACAGGCAAACCATTAGGCGCAACAGCAGGTGCTAAAATATTTACTAAGGGTGGTAATGCCATAGACGCGTCATGTGCAATGCTCGCAGCGACCTGTACGATGTGGGATGTCCTCAGCTGGGGTGGAGAGACCCAAGCCCTCATCTATAACCCCAATACAAAAGAAGTCATCGGAATCAATGCACTGGGAGTCGCACCGACAGGAGCTACTGCTGAATTCTTCTTAGAGCAAGGCATGAAGTACCCTCCTCAATATGGACCTTTAGCAGCGGTAACACCTGGGACTGCAGGAGGATTATTCACCATGCTGGCAGAATATGGTACCATGAATCTCAAAGAAATATTATCGCCAGCCATAGACATGGCAAATGGTTATCCCATAGAAGCACAGACTGCTGACCGGATGGAGCAGCATAAAGAAAAAATAAAAAACTGGCCTTACTCTAAAGAAGTCTATCTGACTCACCTTGGCGAAGATCGGGAAGCTCCACATGAAGGAGAGTTATTTATTCAGAAAGATTTATTGAACATGCTTCAAAAATTAGTCGAGGCAGAAGCCAATGCCCTTAAGCAAGGTAAGTCTCGAAAAGAGGCAATCTATGCAGCCTATGATCGTTTTTACAAAGGTGATATCGCAGAAGAATTAGTGCGAGCAACACAAGAGCAAGGTGGACTCATCACCATGGAAGATCTGGCTAACTGGCAAGTCTATATCGAGAAACCAGATAAAGTAAACTATAAAGGTATCGATGTCTACAAGCTTACCTCATGGGTGCAAGGCCCCGTGATGCTACAAGCACTCAATATGATGGAGCAGCTCGATATGGAGTGTATGTCTTATAACTCTGCTAAATATATGCATGGCTTATATCAAGTCATGAATATGGCTTTTGCTGATCGTGACTTCTACTACGGCGATCCATATTATGAACCGAAAGAACCAATGGAAGGCCTACTCTCTAAGGCTTATGCGAAACAAAGAGTTAAGTCAATCAACTGGGACAAAAATGATCCTAACACACTCCCTGGAGATCCATATCCTTTTCAAAAAACCAAGGGTGTTAATCCATACTCTAAGTACATAGATCAAATGGACACGGTAGATGTATCAGTCATCTTACCACTACAACAGATCGATGGAGAGGAATTCCCCGCTGATGATTTTTATAGTGGGACAACATCCATTCAAGCAGCCGATAAAGAAGGCTGGATCGTATCTATCACGCCAAGTGGTGGCTGGGTGCCTGCTGTCATTGCTGGTAAGACTGGTATAGGTCTAAGTCAGCGGATGCAGAGCTTTGTCTTGACAGAATCAGAGAACCCATTCAATGTGGTCGAGCCAGGCAAGAGACCGAGAGCGACACTGACTCCTTCTATGGCACTGAAAGATGGAAAGCCTTATCTGTCATTCGCTATACAAGGTGGTGATAGCCAAGATCAAAACTCATTACAGTTCTTCCTTAATATGGTCGAGTATGATATGAATGTACAGGAAGCCGTAGAAGCAGCTAATATTAATAGCTTTCAGATGAAAGGATCATTCGGTGAGCATGAGATTAGGCCAGGTGTTATGCTGATCAGAAACGACACGCCAGTATGGACCAGAAGAGCATTGAAGAAGATGGGTTATACCTTAGAAGAAAGAGATCGGACATCAGGTCCGATGAATGCGATCTTTTTCGACTGGGAGCAAGGGACGATGTGGGGTGGCTCTAGTAATTATGGGGAGGATTATGGCATTGGGTGGTAGGAACTAGCTGGCTGACTTCTTAAGAAAAAAATATGTAAATGCTAAAGCTTCGAATACAATACTATTGAGGCGAAAAGTCTGAAATCTAATTATTAGAATCATGATAAGCAAGGCCTTACTATTTTCTTTTCATAAAATTAAATTTATTTCTTCTGATCCATATTTCAATAACAGATATAATATAGGCATGTTCAGTAGTAGTAAATAAATTCAGAATTAAGAGAACTGTTGGTCAAGCTGATATGACTTTAGCACTTTTAGGACATAATCTGTTCAAATACTTGGGTATACCTTAATTCTGTTAAATACCTTTTAGGTTGCTTTTTATCTGGATTAGATTCGTTAACCCGTTTACTGTCTAAAACCCTCACAAGCGAGGTAATAATTCAGGGTAAATGTGTTCAAATTATATTCAAGACTGTCAATTAATAGACTAAACTTCCCATATGAATAAGGTCTTATTAGTAAAAATCTCTTTAGAATCGTAAAGGGGTTTTAGAAGTGGCGGCTGCCTGCCAGGTACTCAAGACTGAATGGTCCTGTAGGGAATTCAATGTCCCAAATGGACAATGAATAATGAAGGAACCGAGGATTTGTCCTCGGGTGGGGTGGCATTAGCTGGCATAGCTTCCGATAGCTATCGGAATGCTTACTTTTTTTGCAATCGAAAAAAAGCCTGTCCCGACCATCGGGGTAAGGCCCGCACGGCGAGTGCAAGTAAGCTTTGCATCTATAGAAAATGTGTTTATGCTTTACTTCTGAATACCCCTAATATATATCCAAAACTGGATTGGATTAGATTCTTTGAGTCTATTTAATTATAAGTGAAAAAATAGTTTTCCGATAGCTAAGTAATCAGCGAATTTCAAAACATCTTATTATGTTTCTAATTCTCATAAATATCCATCTCCATTTCTATCTGATTGATCGTATTCGTTAACTTAATTTTCTCAATATATGATAGCAGCTGATCTCTGTCGTCCTTGATGTTATTGATTTTAATTTCTTTACTAATTTGACATATACCTGAGAATATATAGTCCCATTGATGATTCTTTGACTCTAACTGTGCGATATAGCCATTCAAAGGATTAATTATGAAATACCCAATTGACTTGGTTTGATCTTTTAGAAACACCTTATAAGTCTGATATGTGTCGCCAGCAATAGCTATAGTTTCATTGGTATTATCCCAAGAATAATTTTGATTGGATTCTGACTCAATTACTTCCTTGTGTAATACTTCTTGGATAACTACCTCTTTAGTCACTGACAAGCTACCTTTATAACAGTGTAGCTTATGATTTAACTGAAACCCGATCCGCTCATAGACTCTGATCGCCCGATCATTTTTATCTATCACTTCTAATGAGCATCTCTTCACACCTTTTTTCTTCAATTCACTCATGCCATAGCTGTACATTTTATCAACGACCTGTTTTCCTCTATATGCTGGCAGTACACCTGTACCTGTATTAAAGGCTGTCAAAACCTGATCTTGAATATCAATGCCATTGATGATAAATGCTACTAATTTATCCTGATCAAATGCACCCCAAGAAAGTTCTTGATCCACACGGGCATTTTTAAATCGCACTCTCCAAAATTCAGGATCAGAGGGCATCTGAACAAAATAGTCTGCAAATGATTCAGATAAACACGCTACAATAATGTCTATGCTCACATCCCTTAAGTTTCTATAATTTACAATTGCCATGAATTATGCTTTCATTCGCCTACCCTTAAATGGGCTCAAATAATTTAGTATTTCAAAATATAATTAGTATCCGTATTCAATTTTTATGTTTTTATCATTCAATTTTACATACCAAAGTAATGTACTAAAATCTGATGCTATAACTATTTACATCTGAGGCAACTCATACCCATTAAAATATTTAGCCTTCATTAATTCATTTGCCCGTCTGTCTCGGATAAAGCTCTCTGATGAGTGATCCCAATATACTTTACGACCAGTCTTATAGGCGATGTTACCCATCTGAGCATTGATGGCTGCGACACTCCCCGATTCGATCGGTGTATTCAGGATGGATATATCATTGGCTTTGATCGCAGCTGCAAAATTCTGCGTATGTAGACCTAAGTAATTGACATCTTTAGGCTTTTCAAATGAATCGGCTTCTATCCCATTCTTCTCAGGTATGATCTCATAGCCCTGGCGATTACAGACCAGCGTCCCATTATTTCCTATAAAGGCGATGCCTTCCGTCCGTCCATAATTTCCATTATCGATACCTGTGGCATGTTCCCACAGCATGTTAAATCCGTCATACTGGAAGACTGTCTGCAGTGTGTCAGGCGTCTCCGATGCATCATTAGGATAAGCTAACTTACCACCACTCGCCATCACAGAAATCGGTGCTTCAGCATTCATCGCATACAGTGCAATATCTATTTCATGAACACCCCAGTCAGTCATGAGTCCACCAGCATAGTCCCAGAACCATCTAAAGCTGAAATGAAATCGATTCCGATTATAAGGTCTCTTTGGTGCAGGTCCTAACCATCGATCGTAGTCGACACCTTCTGGCACAGGCGCATTAGGTTTGACTTCTACTGGTTTCATCCAGCCTTGATACGCCCACACTTTCACTAATCTTATATTACCTAAGACCCCAGATCTCACTATCTCTATTGCCTTGGCATAGTGAGGACCACTTCGCTGCCATTGGCCGACCTGTACGACCGTACCATACTTCTTAGCAGCAGCTTTCATAAGTTGACATTCTTCGATGGTATTAGAGATGGGCTTCTCTACATAGACATGCTTACCAGCTTTCACTGCATCCACCATAGGCAGGCAGTGCCAGTGATCTGGTGTCCCTATGATGACTGCATCTATGCTGTCATCTTGTAGCATCTCTCTGTAGTCAGTGTATGTTTTAGGTGTATTGGATCGAAGTGACTTATAGTCATCCAGCCTTCTATTGATCACATTCTGATCCACATCGCAGATACCGACTAAGTCTACATCTGGCATCTGCAACATAGAGTTGGTATTAGACCAGCCCATACCATTACAACCGATGACACCAATTTGAATTTTATCTAAAGGAGAGCTTGTTTTAGAAGTCGGCTTCATCGCAAGTGATCCTGCAAATACTAATGAACTATCTTTGATGAATTTTCTTCTTTTCATATACATGATTTAATCTGATGAAAATAAGAAAAGAACTGGAGAAATACGACTGGAGCAAATTATCTAATATTATAGCTGTTCCTTATAACATAGGTTATGATGACACCCTTTTTAAAATACAATCACACCCTTCGCGTATTTTCCTAATAGCAGATTATCCGTCGCCAATGGCAATTTTATAGATCACTCCTGCTACTTCATGTCCCATCACGATCGGCTTACCTCATGATAGAGCATCATAGTCAGTATGACAGATACCAGCAGCTTTCATCTTCACAATGACTTCATCTGGCATTGGATCTGAGATCATGGTGTTTTGGATCACATAGCTGTCGTCTCCTGCTGAAATAGCACTCTTTGACACTAATGACATGTATGATTATTTAGCATATTAAATCTCTATACCGATGCTATTATATACCGATAGCTATCGGTAAGAAAATAGATTGAGTACAATACCCGAAAGAAATAGGTTTGCTGATATAAAAAAAAACCAAACCAGTTTCTCTCAGATTAATGAATTGCTTCTTAAAAATTAAATATTGATTTTTATGAATGTCCGTAAAGTTACCACTAACTATATTTTGATCTATTAATCCATACATTAGAGAATATTCAGAGGTATTTGCATATATAATCCTCATTTGTCTACAATTGATATGATATATTTGGACAGTGGTAATTAGGTGGACAATCATGTTGATTTTACATCAACCGAATATACTAATCATCATTCAGTTATTTTACTGAGCATTCCATTGAAAATAAATCCATGAAAAGGCAATACAGAATACCAGTATAGTCTGCCTAAGATACCTTTAGGCCTGAAAGTAGCCGTCTGAATTAAAACATCATCCTTCATTCTAAATTCTAGCCAGGCCTCTCCTGGCAACTTCATTTCTGCATATAACAGTAGTCGCCCTTCTTCTTTATTTGCATAAAGAACTCTCCAAAAATCTAACACATCACCTGCATAAATAGAATTTACATTAGTTCTTCCTCGTCGTAGCCCTACGCCTCCAAATAATTTATCTAAGTATCCTCTTAATTGCCATAGCCAATTACCATAATACCATCCAGTCTTACCACCTATGCTCCAGATCCGATTGATCGTTTTCGCTTGATTAGAAAATTTCATTTCCCTCTTATCTGTGAAACATCCAAATGTCGGAACTTGAATAAAATCAGATATCATGGAGTTAAATCCGCTGCTGACATTAGCATCTTTCCAACTCGAGACAATCTCATTATTTTCAATTTTCTTAAAAGCCTTTTTTAATGACTCTTGATAACTTATTGGCTGTATACCCAATATTTGATTGAGTTTACTATCCCTACAGACAACTTCTATTTTCATACTATCCACTAAATTGACAGCCAGCTTATATGAAGTAGACGTCACAAAATAAAGCCAATAGGAAGACAACTTAGGTGTCATGATCGGTATGATAAAAATACTTCTCTTCAGATTTCTCATTTTAGCAAACTCTAATAACATCTCTTTATAAGATAATATATCCGTGCCTCCAATATCAAAATTCTGATTGTAGGTATCCTTATTAAATAGTGTCAACGAAAGAAATTCCATCACATCAGAAATTCCGATAGCTTGGCACTTAGTCTTTAACCACTTGGGTGCTACCATGATCGGCAGTTTCTCTACTAGGTCTCGAATGATCTCAAAGGATGCACTGCCTGACCCAATGATGATGCCCGCCCTCAATGTTGTAAAATTATATTTTCCTTTTGCTAATTCAATTTCCACGTTCTTTCTGGAAGATAAGTGTTCAGACAGTTCAGATTCATTGATGATGCCACTTAGATAAATCACATGCTCTACATCAGTGCGATCTAATGCCTCTCTAAAATTAACAGCAGTCTGATGCTCTATCTTCTTATAGTCACTGGAAGCCGACATGCTATGCACCAGATAATAGGCCCCATCTATATCCTGGGGGATTTTTTCCAAAGAGTTACTATCCAACAAATCAAGCTGAATAATCTCAATCTTATCGCGTAGCGAATCTGGAGGGGCAAATCGGTTAGGATCTCTGACACAACAAACGACGGTATGTCCTTTTTCTATCAGTACTGGCAGTAGTCTCTTACCTATGTATCCTGTTGCTCCTGTTAGTAATATTTTCATTTATTAATTCTTCTGCACCTCTGATTTTTCAATATGCTCATCTAAAATATTGATCTAACCACTGAAGGCATATCATAGTTCATAGAATAGTATATATAGAAGCTTTCTAC
>Ga0209187_1003147_pt1 | contig 14279 bp, 24 predicted proteins | sample BantaG_FD_187430 | JGI IMG/M metagenome (GOLD analysis project Ga0209187, IMG submission 187430) | Marine algal microbial communities from Bantry Bay, Ireland - BantryBay_4 metaG (SPAdes) (version 2) | ecosystem: Host-associated > Algae > Red algae > Unclassified | place: Bantry Bay, Ireland... | reverse complement strand
GGGGGGGGGGGGGGGGGGGGGGGAAGCACCTCCATGGCGCGAACGCAACAAGCGAAACAAAAAAGCGCGACTGTGCTCCTCAAGCACACACGGGTGCCGCTCAACAGCATGGGGCGAAACCGGTGCACCTGGAGGACCTGTACCCCGGCAGGCGTCAGCGTACACGAAAAAATGCGGATGCCACCTGCCCGTCGGTGCGGTTGATTAGGCGCGCACGCGGCCCGATCTGAGCTGGATCGGGGAGCATTGGGCCGCTCAGTGGTGGCGAAGGGGGCTACTGTATCCAGATGAAAATACTTGCCTCCGAACAACCACCAGCTCTTCGGACAGACATCGAAGCAGGCACCCAGTATCAACCGTTCATGCACGATGAAAAAGAAAACGATGGCGCAATCAAGGATGAGATTACAGTACTGCCAAGCGTCATCCACAAAGGTGCGAACATCAAAGGCCGATCCACCAGGGGCTTATGAATCTGCCAACTATCGGACCACTCGGATATACTCAACATCAGCATTTCTTGAATCAGAAAAGATTTTTGCCACAACTTCTGGAATACGGATAGGATCTGTATCCGCAGACAAAAAAAGAAGGATATGATTAAGAATACGGATTCTATCCAAAATAAATCAGATTCTTGAATAACTACGTCCGACAGGATGTACTTGCAAGGCATGTTGCCAAGAAACATCAAAGAGGGGGTTGCCGTGCAAGTTCTGAAGGCAACCCACTCGAGAACCATGACCAGCTGTCAGCTCGCGACAGTGAATGCGAGGCAAGGGGCATGGACTTCGGTGTCCATCTCGGTACCTCGGTTAGTCTCAAGTATTGAGACTCATTCTGAAGTTGGTCGGCCTTCCATGAGCCGCCGCGCGCGACACAAGGCGACGTCTCGCCACGTTCGACATTCGCCTTCACTCTTGACGATCGGCCCTGAGTTGGCTCACTCCAGTTCAGCAACTTTCCAACATGTACCTGCGTTGTCTGTCCCGGTTTCGAGCATTCTGAGGCGACTGGCAAGTATAGTCCCCTGAGATAGTTGGATGCCTGCATCGGACGAATGCTAAGTCATTGGACTTGCGTTTATCCACTTCGGAGCCATTAAATGGCGGTACCATTGAGATATGAGTGTGTGAAATCCGGCTCGCATTCTTTGAATATGAGTATATCGGAGTATATCCATCCAATATATCAGAGTACCATTTATTCATGAATGCCCCTGCGATCCACCCACGAACAGGAAACGCCTTCCACTTGCTGTCGTCCTAAACTGTTAAGATACCTGATCGGCCTCGACTTTCATTTCTCTGAGAGAATACTTTTCAGACGGTCCACTTTGTTCCCAAAAGATGGCGTTTCCCAGTTCTCCAAGAGCCGAGTAGGTCCGGCCCCGACACGAGGTGGACAACCTGACCCATACGCCGCATCGGTCCGCAGGGACAGGAACGCCGCCCGACCTAGCATTTTCTCAAGAATTGGTCATTTCACTCATATCGTCCGATTCGGGGGAACTCGCTGGACATTCTACAGCACGTTTTACCAATGAGGCATATCGCCCACTTTCAGATCTTCTCAAGGCGCTGTGAGGGCCCTGGAGGTGCTGTCTACTCTGCTTTATGTCATTGTGGATGAGAAATGGTTCAGAAAAAGACCGTCCTGTTCTTCCGATCCTATTTGGCAGATCCAAACAGGGGTAGGGTTACGGGTTTGTGGCTTGCGGTTACGAATTTGCGGCCAAGGGTTAGAGGACAGTACCTGTATCGATGCGGGCGTTGCAGGCTCCGCAGCAGTCGATTCCAGGCTCTACGGCACGGGCAGCTCCTGTTTCCTGTCTCCTTCCCACCTCTCACAGAGGTAGTGCCCTGCGTGAGACTTGTCCTCGTGCCAGCCCCTGCAGTCTCCACCAGCCGGCAACAGCCGTTCAGCCGCGCTAGTCCGCCGCCAGTGGCCGCGTTCCTACCCGCTCTACTTCGCTGTCGGAGCTGACTCAGCACCTGCCCGACTGACGCTGGGTCCGTTTCGGTGGCTGCTCATAGTCTCGCCGCCCGCGCCGCCAACCGCTGACCTGGCCACACCCAAAGCCGCAATCATGCAGAAGTACACGAACAGTACTTTTGTCGTTTTCAAAAGAGCGGACCGCCCGCGTGCAGCAGTAAACACGCATGGTCAGAAAGACTGGGGCTATGACAAGCAATAGTAGGTCCTAGTTTCAGAACGATGGTGCTCACGCTCCACACTCCGGTCACCCAGGCGTTCTACCCATACCAGCCCATGCCTCGCCAGTACACAGTGGAAGCGTCGGTGGGCGATCATCCGGGAGCTCACTCGGCAATCCGCCAACATACTCGAAGTCCCCCCTCCGAGAGTTAGACTTGTCAGGTACCCAGCATGGTGCCGGGCTGTGGGCGGTCACTGGAATCTGGGAGACCCAGCCTCTTCGAGACGGTCCCTCGTTGACGGGCAGTTGGTAACCTGCGACCCTGCTGATGATTTCCAGTGGAGCTGAAGCTCCATCTGCCTGGTCACCCGTCGCCTCCGTTTCCAATCTGGGGTCCCACGCTCTCTCGCGGTAAGCACATAGCCTCACCGGCTGCAGAGATCGAAGAGATGGGCGGAGCGACGCACGCTAAACTGGCCTGCCACAAGTGGCCGAGCTCCCTCCCGTCCCGCTTCCCGGTCGGGGCTGACCCAGTAGCAGCCCAACTGGCGCTCTTTCTTTTTCTGTGACTGCGCACAGTCCCGTCGCGCGCCCTGCGCATCACTGTCCTGACGGCACCCCACGCGCCACGCACGCTGTCCGACTGGCGCCTGAACTTGGCAGCGGAACGGGTACGGTTGGCAGCCCGCTCGGTACGCCAGCCCACTTTATTGAAGAAAACAGAACGTCTCTGCTGTTTGCGTACGAGCGCACCGCACTCATGCTGGAGCGGACATGCAGGGCCAGAAAGAATGGAGCTGATAGAGCGGAAAAGTAGGTATTGACTGTGCCCGCGCGCAATACTCCAGTCACTCAGACTCAAGCCACCCAAGCCCACCACCCACACAAGCATCTGCCTCCCCTAGGCCTCCACAGCTACATCGGCCAACGAAACAACAGGGAGGCGGGCGCACGCATCGGCCGCGGTCAAGCTGTCCACATAAAGAGCAACGCCAATACGGCGTCGCAGTACAGGCATGTCAGGTTGGGCAAAGCTTAGCGGTGCTCCCAGCGCAAAGCAGTCGGCAGCAGCCATTTAAAGCTCACAACAGCTCCCCCCATCACTTTGCTGGGGCAAGACCGCGTCCATCACACCCGTCCAATCGTCAATTTCTTACCCATCGACAACGTCGTCGCCGAGCCGAGCAGCAACCTCGTCGCGCAACCAGCGGCGCACGACTTGCAGGACCGACGCCGCCCCGCCACCGCAATAGGAGTCGTAGTACAAAAAATGGCGCACCAGAATGTCAACCACGACGAGGACTCAGTGTGGAGCTTCCCTCGCCTTGGTGAGGGTCCTTGGGGAAGGCCCTTGAGGCCCTTCCCCAACCTTAGCGGGAGCCCATCGGGTCTTGTCGTGAGGGGCCTCCTTCACCTTTGAGGGGCCCCATCGGGAAGGACCCGCTTCGCCAACCTTCGGGGGGTCCCTTCGGGATGGATCCACCTCTTCCCCTTAGGTGGGCCCCATCGGGAAGGACACGGAGGGGCTTTGCCCACGTTAAGTGAGGCTGTTACTGCCGCGGTTACGTATTTTCGCGGCGTTGGTCGAATTGCGCGACGTACTCGACGGGCCTCGGCTTGTCGGTCCTCTTCATCTTTTTGTTCCTGTTGACGTCAACGACAGACGTCCCTCTTCCGCTGGGCATATTGCACCCGCTGTTCCATTGGTATGTTAGGTGTAATATGTTCGCGCACATGGGCGCGAATCTCCCAGCCAAGTCCCTGCATACAGCGACTTTTCATTTGTCCCTCCGTGTGAATATAGCCACACAGGCGACGTATCCCTCGAGGGCGTACGTAGTAATCTTTCTCTGTCTCGTCCGCCCCTTGGGCGGCCCCATGGAACAAAGCATCTTGATCACTTAGCGACTGCTCGTCCGCATATTTGCAGAGGAGCGAGTTGATCAGTTCCCAATAGGAGCTGACCTCCCCACTCCGCCCTTCTTCTAGAGATGGCATGATCGTATACAACTCCCTCTTGAGGTCACCCTGAGTGAAATCGGGAAGGAGATACAGGGCTCTGCCTTCCGAAACATCATTATCGTCACCCGCTTTTACGAAGCGGCTGAGGAATTCGAAGACGCCTAAGGCGGGCGTCCCATCCCACTCTGCGTCACGGCAAAAGGTGGGCAATACGTCCTTACGCAGACGGCCAAGGCCGTCCGCCATAGTCTGGTCGTACCAGAAGTAGGGATTCGTCAAAGCGTAGGTTGCGTAATATAATACTGCTGCATAGCGATTGTCCGCTGGGACAATCTTGGGGGAAATCCAACTATGGGTTTCCCCTTCCAGCTCGCGCCCTAGGGCACGGGTCACCGAGCGACGAGGCACATGGCGGCCCCCATCTCCCCCGGAGTTTTCTCGGTCCGAGGAGGAGGAACTCATTCGCCGACGCCGGCGCCGGGACCGTCGTGTGGTCCGGATAGCTGTCTCTATTAGAGACAGTCGATCGTGTAAGGGGCTAATCAAAACGTCCAAAGAATTCCGTAGGGCGGCTGACAAGACCGCCGCGTCCTGTGTTCCCTGGGGGACCCGATGTCCACCTCCCAGAGTAGGCGTTCGGCGTGGGCCAGCGGCTCACGCCGGCCTGACCCGTCCATCATACGGACCCTACGGCAGACAGGGAACCGCTTGGTCCCGCTCGCCGATCGGTCGAAGAGGTGACGGCGGGAATACCCCTCCGGCTCCATCTTCCACATCCCTAGCGGGAGGAGACGTGAATGCCCCTTCATCCACGCTTCCTTCACCATGGGGGGGGATAGACGGGAATACCCTTCCGTCCGAGCCCCCCTGACCTTGGGGGGGAAGAGACGGGAATACTCCTCCGTCAGAACCCCCCTGACCCTGGGGGGGGGGAAAACGGGAATTCCCTTTCGCCTTCGCCCCCCTCCGCTGTAGAAAGAGAAAACGGGAATACCCCTCCGTCTCCGCCCCCATCTCCCAGCCCGACGCGCTCTGATGCGGTCGAGCCGGATCGACCCCCCGTCCGAGGAGGGACTCCCCCGGGGCCCCTGGCCCCCGAACCATCGCTGGCTCCTTCACGGTCACCCCGTGAAAAGTTGCCGGCGCCCTCGACGCCGGTCTCCGTCACCCCTGGTACGTTCATGACGGAGGGACGCCGTCCTCCTTTCGGACAATCACTCTACTCAGACAACCACAGCAACTCAGTCACACCCAAGAGTAAGACAAAGACACACCGAAGACCCACCGTAAGAACGGTCACAGGGTACGCCCGACTGATTTAGAATGGCCGAACCCTGTCCCCCGTTTATCAACAAAAAATAGTGCTTTCTGCCAGCAAAGCCGACGGGGAACGGCCGCGTCAGAAAACCCAGCACAGGATACGGAGCGACACAAAGGAGAAAGGACACAAGTGCCTGGATCACAAGGCACGATTCGCACCAGAACGCCGGAACGAACGAAAATGCAACGCTGATTTATTCATTGAAGCAGGTCGATCCTAGCACTCACACTGATGTATTCTCGGGGGAAGCAAAACGCGCACACGAACCCTGCCCACGAGGCAGTCATGGGGGGACCAGTGCCCAGAGGGCCAGGTTCCTGGAAAAGGAGCCTCCGTTGGCCCCTGCCACGGATCAAGTGACGCTCTTCATCAGGAAGAGATATCTGGCCCATAGAATTTTGGGTCAGCCTGGACTTGTAAGTCCCTCTGAATCTCAAGGGACTTAGCCCCTGGATTTTCCAATTCTCCGATGGCAGTCCTTGGTAAATATCTTCATTGGCCGAAATCTGATCTCGGTTCCGGGTCCTGCCCCTAGTGGGGAAGCTTTCGAAAGCTTTCCGGCCCCTCCAGGGGGCCCAGAGGACAGAGGGGCCGGCGCCCCTTTCGTCTGTGTCAGGCCCCACCGGGAGGTCCGATCAGGAATTTCTCCTTCGTTCACCCCCCAGGAGGGGGTGAAACGGGTGAGATTGGGGGCCACTCCGGGCACCCACCCGAGAGGGCGCCACACGTCACCCCCCTCTGGGGACGCTACGTGTAAGCTCGCGACCAGCGCCCTCCGGCTGCTGCCGGAGGGTCGTGTCATCCGAGTCCAGGGGGATTCCCCCACAGCCGTTGCTACGGACTTCTTGTCACTCACCGTGACGCGCCGTCCCGTGGTCGTCCAGTAGGCGTCGAAGCACGCGCGCATCCAGCACATGTGTGCAGACGCCGCAGAGTCGACGAGCCACGACTTGGAGATGTCATCGCTGTCAGTCGCATTGCCCACCAGACAAATGACGTCGTCGCTGTTGCTACAATCGTCATCGGCCCTGGCAGCCACCGTGTCCTTACTCTGCCTGTTGGCCATGAGCACTGGGCAATCGTGAGAGATGTGCCCAAACTTATGGCAGTAGTAGTACTCGATTTCAGAGAAGTCACCACGGCGGCCTTGATCTCGATAGTTGGCGCCGACGAGTGCCATGTCGCCAATGCGCTTAGTCGCCGGTGACTTGTCCCTCTGACGCATCTTCTTGTGAAGCAATCGGCTGTTGAAAAAGTCGAGGCTCAGCTCGTCCTCGCATTTGGCGTCGAGAGCCACCAGCAGGTTCTCGTACTTGGACATCAGCCCGTTGAGAACGCTCATGGCGACATCCATCTCTGTCACCTCACCGCCCATAGCCTTGAGGTTCTCTTCGGGGTTTCGCACGCGGTTGATGTAGCCCAGCGTGCCCTCGCCGACGTTCATCGCGACGGTGTAGAACTCGCGTCGCGCCTTAATCTTGTTCATCGAACTCTTGCGCTGGAAGACACCGCGCAGCGTTGACCACATTTTCGCCGTCGTCTTGCATACCGACACGTGCTAGAGCTGCTCAGACTCATGAGTGAGCCCAATAATGGCGATCGCCTTCGTGTTTCGACGCTTCCACGAAGCCAACTCGCGGTCTTCCGCATCCGCCAGCTTGCCGTCTTCGTCAAGCTTATCGTCCAGGTCGCGCAGCGCTAGGACCATCTTAATGCGCTGACGCCACTCGTGGAAGTTCGTCTCCGTCAATGTATCGATCTTGATGCCACCCATGCCGGCAGCGTATCCGTCCATGATGTCTTCTTGTCGTAGCGCTCAACCTTGCCGAGCCTTGAGACTTTGCCGTCACGTCCTAGAACCACCTTGCCCTCGTTTTCTTCGCACTTGCCGCGACCGCCGCGACACCGACTGGCACACCTTGCCCTTGTCATAGCCCCGGCTCTGGGCCCATAAACTGTTGAATGACAGTGGGGATAGGGATTGGGGGACCACGGTGAAGTGGTTCAGTGGCTTGAGCTTGTGTGTGTTTGTGCGAACGTTCTTTGTTGGTTGTCCTAAGGTTCGCCTGCTTATCCAAACCGAGAGCACCTCTGAAATAGTCCCCACCGAGCCAAGTGCTCCCCCCTCCTGCGCCCACACCGACGCCCACGCCCTAGCACCAAATCGGATCACTCCCCAAATCAAGAGCCACTAGAGCAAAGCGAAGATCAAATCAAAACATGCCAAAAGTATCGCCCCAAAATGACCCATCACGAATGTTTGCAACTTGACCACGTCTTGCAACTGTACCATCTGGGGTACCATAGGGCTCACCGACCATCATTCATCTGCGAACCGGCAGTGGAGTCGGCGACGAGCGTCACAGTCCAACAGGATCAAGATGATCCGCCCGGCAAATATCCGCTTCAAGACACTCCTGGACTACAGGACGAGCTTCCTGATCCGCCGTCAACTGACGTATACGCCTAAGGAGGCACAACGGTTGCATTGTCTCAACAAACGTTTGGACGGAGCGTTCCACGTGCAACAGCCGTTCACGGGAGCCCTGCTGTTGAGCATTTTTACGTTCTTCAAGACATATCGCCGCGCGTGCGTCGCGGCCGGGCTGACGCACGGACAAGCCATTCCGCTCATGGTTTTTCGACTAGCCGGCAATGCCAAGATGGCCTTCTTCGGCGCGCTCAACAGCACTCTCGGACGTAAGCGTTATGCCATCCGTATATACGAAGATGCCGTCAACTGGCTTTTCTTGAAGAACGCGACACACGCAACTATGGCCAACGCCTATCAAGACATCATTACGCTGAAGCAATAAGACAACGAGGCGCCCACGGCCTTTGGTACCCGCGTGGAATCGCAATGCGATGTTCTGAACGGTTTAATCAACATTCAAGACGTTAAGGACGTCTTCATCACGGTTCTTTCGGACCTTGTTCAAGCGCATGTACTGGTCCTGAATGACTGATTCCCGGATTGAACTCTACAAGAGACGGGTGCTACCGCCCAGATGTACTGGGACGGCACCAACAATCTGCGCTTGCAGCTCAATATGACCCGCCCAGCGGCGATCAAAGTCGCTTACGCGTAACAGGACCAGAGGACGACGACGAAACGACCGTTCACACTGGTTTGCACCCCGCCGCCCACTCGGGCCGCCGTCCCGCAAGCAAATCGAGCTGGCATCGGTTACAACAGTAAAGAGCCGGGATACTTTGCTGCACAATGTGCCGAGCCTTATCGCCTTCGCGAACGTCTCCAACCGCCTGTCGGCGTTTCTGCCATTGCAGATGGCGACACCGAGGACGACGCGATCGACCATCCGGCTGGAGCCGCCGAGCACTCGAAAAACGCCAAGGCCGGGTGCCCGACTTAGGGTTGCCCGGCGGGACGCGAAAGCGTACGGTGACGAGATTGTTGCGTCGTGCCCTACGACACTACGAGATAGCCGCCACACTTGGCCCGTGCATGCGTGTGAGGCGGAGCTGCCACCATGTCCTGGACACGGGCGCCGAGGTGAACCGAGTGCGAACTAGTGTTCTCCCGATGAACTGAATGGCTTACTACGAGAAGTTCACCACGCGTCCGCGTATCCGAGATGCACACATTAACCGTCTAGTGACGAATTGTGCCAAACATCTGTATGTAAACACCGGAGGTGTACGTCTCTCTGACCGCTTCGTCCTTTCCGACAACTTGTCAGTCCCGTACATTCTTGGCACTGAGTTCATTGATCAAAACATCAAGGCGATCTTGCCGCGTTTGCGTAGGAACACGTGCGCTGCACAAAGGAACTGCCTCGGCCAGCGCCGATCTTGGCTTGTCTAAACGACAGTGCCTGAGACCGCCATTGGCAGGATAAACACGCGAGAATACCAGCCTGCAAACAGGCACGTGTCAACAGACACCAAGAGGAGTGGATCTTTGCGACATGCGACCCGCCTGGTACGGTTACCATCACACCAAGCGCTCGGTTATGCCGACATAAGTCAATGGTGGTCGCCCGCGGCCCAGCCATCGTCAAGCCCGACGAACCTTTCTTTGTCAAGTGATGCAACCTTGGCGAGGACCAAGTCATCGTTCTCGAGAACTCAACCTTGGGGTTTGCGGAACCCTAGCAAGGGCCGATGTTGGCCGCCGTCTTGGATGACAAGAGTCCAAAGGATTGAACTAAAAAGTCTAAAGGATGGAATCAATAATCCATTGGCCGACACAAGTCGTGACCCACTCGAGGACGTCGACCTCAGTAAGGCTCCCGAGTACCTACACAAGCAGATTCGTGACATTTTCAAGACGCATTCGTCTTCGTGGGATGGAACCCTTGGCGTCATCCGTGCTACGGAGCATGCCATCGGTACGACACCAGACGCTCTGCCCATCCAGGCCCAACCCTACCGGACCGGGACAATCAAACGGCAGATCATAGCGGACCAGATCAACCAAATGTGGAAGCTCAACGTCATTGCCCCTGGCCACAGTGCTTGGGCAAGCCCCGTGCTAATTGTACCAAAGAAGAACGGCAAAGCCCGATTCTGTGTAGACTATCGTCCGCTGACCATCATGAACAAGAAAAATGCTTATCCCTTGCATCGAATGGAGGACTGCCTTGTCGCCTAGGGAGATGCCCAGGTGTTCACGTCGCTCGACTGCACCGCGGGGTACTGGCAAGTGCCCCTGCGCAAGGAAGACAAAGAGAAGACGGCGTTCACAACGCACTGTGGTATATACCACTGGTTATCTATGCTATTTGGCTTGACGAACGCACCTGCAACCTTTCAGCGTGCCTTGGGCATTATCCTTTTGGGCTTGAAGCGGCAGATATGCCTCTTCTACTGAGACCATGTCATCATCCTTTCCGCGAACGCGGAACAACACGTCAAGGACTTTGGAACGGTTCTGCACCGCCTCCGCGAAGCCGGGGTTACCCTGAACTTGGAAAAGTGCACATAATTCTCCAACGAAGTCGAGTACCTTGGACACTCTGTCCGCCCAGGGCACCTGCACGTGCATAACAAGAACGTGGATGCTCTGAAGCACGCCAAGATCTCAAGGACGATGATCCAGCTGAGAAGCATCTTGGGCATGTGCAACGTCTATCGACGTTTTATCAATGACTTTGCTAAACGAGCGAAGCCTCTGAACGCCCTGATTCGGGCCGAGATACAACCGGATCTGCCACCGCCTACGGACGTGGCAGTAGCCGCATTTGTAGACCTTTGAAACGCACTATTGTGCCAACAGGTATTTGCCTTGTCAAAGACCAACCGGAAGTTCGTCGTCGACGTTGACGCATGTGCCGACCAAGTCGGTTGTACCCTCCGCCAGGAGGACCCGGGAGAGCTGCTTCAGCCGGTCGCATATTCGGGCCGAGGACTCACTGCTGCAGAGCAAAACTACTCCACCACGGAGCGAGAATGCCTCGGCGTCGTGTGGGCTGACCTCAAACTGAGGCGTTTACTCGATGGTCAACGGTTCCTCATCCGAAGGGAGCGCCAAGCACTTATCTGGATCTACAGCACGACCGACTCATGTGGACGCTTGATTTGATGGCAACTTCGCCTCACCGAATACACATTCGATACGGTTTACGAAACAGACGCATCGCACCACTTGCCTGACTTTCTGTCACGCGCCTCAACGGTGGCGCCGACAGAAGATATCCACGACCATATTGCTTGCCTGGCACTGGCCGAGACGGCCAACGGCTTGAGGACGGGGAGGTACACGGGTACCGAAACACCCGAACCGGCCGAGTTCGACAAGGTTGTCGAAGCACAGCAATCGGACAACTACAGTGTCAAGATGTCCACTCGCGTGGAGCGCGGAACTGCAAAGGCGTTCTTCCGCAACAAGCATCACGCTCTATATCGACGAACGCCTTATAGAAACCGATTTGTCATACCAAAGTCGTTACGCAAGCGCGTCTTGACACTCGAGCACCACGCAACCGTGGCCGCACATCCTGGTATGAACTAGATGTAATTCACCATGCGAAAGGAAAATTACTGGCCTTCCATGGTGACATACATCCACGCCACCATCACCAAGTGCACAACTTGCGCTTGAAACCGCCTCGCCTTGCGGCGACAAACCACGCCCCTGAAAATGGTCCCGGCTACGGAGCCCCTCATGGAACTGTCCGTTGACATCTGTGGGCCCATACCGGCGATCAAGAAGGGCAATCGCTTCATCTTCGTTATTACAGACGGCTCAGCCAAGCTCACCGAGTGCGTCGCCTTTCGACGAATTACGGCAATGTCCGTGGCGTCAGCCATCATCGATGAGTGCGTCTCCGCCTACAGGCCCCCGGGCCGGATCCTGTCGGACCAAGGGCCCCAGTTCATGTCGAACTTCTTCATCGCTGTGATGAAAACGCTTGGCATTGAAACGGTTCGCACCAGGGGATGTCATGAATATATCCCCGAGGAATATATCCGTGCATTACATCCGTATCCAATCTGAATACGAGCCGGGCACGCATATCCAAAATGCATTAGGAGAAAAGAAGGAGAGGATATTTCTGTCCTGTCCGACAGAAATTGCGAGATTTCATCGGATCCGTATCCTAGATATGAGAGTCAGGATCCAGGGATATATACGGTTATGAGGCTTCCCGCGCCTGAAGAGTTCTGGTTAAACACAGTCGACCTCTCTTTTCGCGTGCCGGCAATCGGGAGATTAACGTTTGAACATTGGGCAGCAACAAGTGGCGATCCAGCCCGACCCGGGTGGAGCCGCTCAATCACGCGACTCGACCTGCTTGCGTTGTTTTCAGAGTGTAACACAAGATACAGAATGGTCATTCTCACGTCCTTTTGAACAGACGGCGAGGAACCGCCTCGACGGCGCCCGTTGGGGCGTTCAAAACAAGTGTAGATTTCAAGTCCTACTGACGTCCAATTTGCACTCGAATAACGGCTGGATGGCGTTCTTCTTGGGCTCTTATTGAGCAGTCCGTCGGACTTGGGGAATTATATATCGGATCCAATAAATGTATCCGGATACGAATAAAATCAACTCCAATATCCGGTTCCGGAGGCTGATATCCTGATCCAGATCTCAGCTGAGGGTGTTATCCGCAGATACGAACAATCGGCGTGTATCCTTATCATATTACGGCCAAAAGCCCATATCCTGACAACCTCTGGTTCGTGTCACGGCGTATCATCCCCAAAATCAATGGGCTGGTTGAACGGTACAACCGTACCATGGCTACTCAGCTGCGACACTACGGCGCTGATGACCCATCACGATGGCACGAGCTACTCCCGGTAATCACCATGGCATATAATGGCCAACCACACCAGTCTACGGGTATAACTCCATTTGAGCTTGTCATCTCACGACGGATCCCCAACCTCACTGTTCGCAACTTGGCCACGGGCTCTCTGCTGGCCAATGAGGGAACGCTCAATAATGGGTGACCCCTAGCTCGCAAGCGCCATTTCATGGCCCGCCTTCGCAGGCAGATCCCCGTCGTAGTCGAGGCCTTGCGTAAGACGCAACAACGTTACAAACGTCACTTCGACCACCGGGTCGCAACCCGTAATGCGGGCGTCAAAATCGACGACTCTGCCTTTAAGACCAACCACGATCGGCAAAATAAGCTGCAAAGCAAGGCCATTGGACTCTTCGTGGTCGTCGACGCGGATGCGGATGCCTCTACTTTCGTCATTGACGTTGACGGGGGGAAAAAACGCATCAGCAGTGACCATCGTCGGCAGCCGTGCCCACCTGCATCTGGATGTCATTTTCTGCATCGCACCGCATCTCGAGCGCTGTACATGACATCGGGACGGCTCTCCACATGCTCCAAGAAATACATTTTCCATCTTGTCGTCATTTTCTAGTCCGTATATGTCATTTCTCTGCTGCAATGTCCTCGGCCGCGACCGGTCGATTCTAAGACTGGGAGCGTGAGGACTTGACCGCCAACCTGACCTTGGGTCAGTCTATAATGATACCAAAGGCAGGCAAATGCGTGCAACCATCCGGCCATTCGCAACTACTGTGTCGGCTGGAGTTCTGCGATCCGGTTAGGACATCAATTCATCTGCATCTCAAGCGTTAGGGTGGGTCCTTAATCCACCCCAGTGCGCCCAGTGCCCAAGTGAGCGTCGCCGTGCCTGTAAACAAGCACGAGGAACGTTTTTTACCACGTGCTGGGGGGCTACAGGAAGTGAACCGAGTCCTTGCAGGACTGATTGCAGATGATTCGTTGGACCTGTAGTCTAACAATCGCCAATCACGCAGGTGTGCCTTCTCGACGCCACCAGAGAGACCCACAGCGAGGACGGGCGTCTCTAATGCGACCACGATTCTGGGTTGAACAGCTCTCACGGCCAAGGCACTCTTGAATGACTTGGCCTGTGCGCGTGCCTCCGGAAAAGGGCCTTTGACGCCGTCTGAGGGCATTTCCATCACACGCTTGGCAGTGATTCAGGAATTTGGTGTGGCGAGGACCCGAAGAGCTTCCACTCGTGGAAGAGGTCTGACGGGTGAGATGTCATCCAATGTCATCCAATGCAGTACAATGTCAGCAAAAACGTGTAGATGCTAACAGAGGTCTCACGGCCAAGACACTCCCGAATGACTTGGGCTGTGCGCGAGCCTCAAAAAAAGGGCCTTCGAGGCCGTCTGAGAACATCACTATCACACGTTTGGCAGTGATTCAGGCTCTGATTTCGGCGCCGTCAAGGGCGACGCCGTCGAGGCCCGCGTGGCCGTCGGCTGCGCCGCCCCCCCCGCCGACGGCGGTGGAACCCCCCTCCAGCCGGAACCCTACTCCAGCACGTGAGTGTGTACGTGCAGGTCCGCGTCTGCAGGGTGCACCAACCGCA
>Ga0209187_1003141_pt1 | contig 14342 bp, 10 predicted proteins | sample BantaG_FD_187430 | JGI IMG/M metagenome (GOLD analysis project Ga0209187, IMG submission 187430) | Marine algal microbial communities from Bantry Bay, Ireland - BantryBay_4 metaG (SPAdes) (version 2) | ecosystem: Host-associated > Algae > Red algae > Unclassified | place: Bantry Bay, Ireland... | reverse complement strand
ATACTCAGTATTCCTACCTTGATTATTCAATATTATTAGCTTGATAGATTACTTATACAGTATCCAGCATAATACTCTTAAATAATCATTAAATATTTAACTATTGTGACTTGAATAATCCAAATTATACTTTGACTCCATATTACTAGTATTATCTCAAATAGGTAATTAAAAAATGAACCTATGATCAGCATAACAAGCTAAGCACGTATAAACAGCACAGAAATATCGTGGGATGCAAAATATTAATGCAATATTTCCTATATGGTCTAACTATCTGCATATCAATCAATTAATAAATATACTGTAACTAAACCCAAACTGATAGATGTGACATCAAATATAGTCGTTGAGCCATGTAGTTTTTATTTCTATTTCCTATGCGAGAAGAACTACTGGAGCAAAATTTATTTATTTGGTGCTGGAGTATCAAAATAAGCGTATTACCTACTTACCAAGATTGCCTTTCCATCTTTTAACAGTTAACTTACATAGACCCACAACTTAGCTAAGCCAATTAAATTTACCCACTTTCAGTAGTAAGTATTTATACATATAAGAAATATTTAATATATTTGGGTTTCTTTTAAAATTGGCTGTTTCGAGTTCAGCCTCTAAACAACATATTATGACACTTAGCAGAAGAATACTTAGTATTTTAGTACTTAACCTATTTGCCTTAGGCATATGGGCACAAGAAACTGGAAAAGCAGATGTCTTTTCTGATGAATTTCAAGGCAGCTGGACAGCTAGCCAATCCACCTACAACAAAGATGAATTTGTTGCAGCACACAAATCTTATGAGTTTGGAACCATCCTCAAAGTACAAGTTGCTGGCGAAGATAGAGCCGTCAACGTGCGAGTAGTAGATCGAGGTCCATTTAAGCATGGTTACATTTTGACTCTTTCTAGAGCTGCAGCTAACGAGCTTGGATACAAAGAGAATGATCAAAGAAACATAACTATTTATGTTGCTAGAGAGCAAGGTTTAGCGGTTACGCCTACTGCCACTGCACCAGGCACAAGCATTGCATCTGCTCCAGCTCAAACTATAGTTTCTGCACCTGCTCAAACTCAAATTGTCACAACTGTACAGCAACCTGTGACAACAAGCACTGTAATAGATTCTAGAAATGAGTTTGCAAGTAAAGGACAGGCGACTAATGTTGAAGTAGGTACTGAGTATACTACTGTTGTTACAAAACCTACAGAGACTGTAGTTACTACCAATGTAACCACGACTTCAGCACCTAGAATTATGACATCTAATTTGGGTTATGGTCTTCAGGTAGGTTCATTTATAGATTACAATAATGCGATGAATGAAATGTCTAAGCTTCAAAATTCAAATATCAATAATCTTCTTTTGAATTCAGTACTAGACAATACTGGTAAGACAGTTTACAAATTGATCATCGGACCTTACTCAGATAGAATTGAGGTAGAGCAGTACAAAGTGTTAGCTCCTCAGAAGTACAACAATAATGCATTTATTGTTGATTTAAGCAAGATGAAATAATTCGTAAAGGTTAGTCAAACTTTATCCCAAAAGTCATCTAACCTTGTGATTTTCATACAATTCAATACTTAAAAGCTCGACTATGGTAATCATTAGTCGAGCTTTTTATTTAGAATATTTATGCTTGCGAATCACTTGTATTTATTACTTCCTACGGATTTTTACACTGGCTTGCAAAGAGGCATTAAGAACTTGGCCAACCTTATTCACCGTCGGCGGCTAATGCAAATGCTTGATTATACAGACATACATTCAAGCGCATCGCGCTATGTCATAAGAGACAGTAGCAAAAAATTGAATTCCTTAAATCGAAAATTTAAATGATTCTTATTGTTTATAAATTTGGAAGCTTGAGTTCTTGCCCAGGAAATATTTTATTGGGATCATCAAGTAAGTCAGTGTTTGCTGCAAAAATTTCTTTGTACTTCATAGGGTCTCCATAATGAGCTTTAGCTATTTTTGATAGACTATCACCAGCCTTCACTACATAAGTTTGTACAGCTGGCGCAACTACTGAAATACGGTTGTCAACAGAGGATATACCATCCGCCGATTTTAAGGCAGTCAGAATCATATTTTTATCCGTATCTGAACTTACTTGTCCATATACTTTTACAACTCCACTATTATAATCTAAATCAAAATCTTGTACATTTAGATTAAGGCTATCTACAATGCCAGTAAGCATTATTTTTTTTTGACCGTTTAGTCGATTCTCATATGCAGCTTCTGCTGCCTCGTTTGTATTATCAACTCCGTTATTGACAGCTTCTCCTGCTGTGGTCGAAGCCTTTGCTCCAGTCTTTTTTAACCATGAAAATAAACCCATAGATATGATTGTTTTGATGTAAGATTTAGAAATTAAATAGTTTTATGTACTGAGTGTTTTTGCTAAGAGTGATTAAATTTCTCGTGCATTCATACCCATGAATGGCTATTTTGTCTAAATAACCCATTCAAATATAGAAAAATTAAGCGTAAAAGATGAAAAGTGTTTATATTTTGACGTCCTTTTATATTCCCTATTTTGCTGCATCCTCCGCATAAATAAAAGAGGGTATTTTGTTCTATTTCCTATACGACTTATAAGATGTTGAAAACTTTATGTGTCAGCCTACTCAAAAAAAAAAGATATAGCTATTAACGATATGATTTATTGTACTTTGTAGAAAGCAGTGAATCAGCACTTTGTGGCGGTATTTTTGTTTAAGTAGCGTTAGCTTGACGATTAAAGGGGCACTAACTTAGGGAGCCTACTATAAGCGCAACAAATAGAGCATAAATGAAGTAAAACCCTTATATTTGCGGGGTTTTTCAAAAGACTTCTAAAAAGGAAATATTAACTTAATCATATAATTAAAAGAACTAATGCAAGGGAAAGGTTTAATCGTAACATTGTTGGTTATCATTTTCGCCATCTGTCTTTGGCAGTATGGAATGATCATCCCGACTAACAATATCGAGAAAGAAGCGGATTCGTATGCCACTCAGTTAGTTTCAGGAATGCCAGGATCAGAACTCGAAGTTAAGCAAGCAAAAAGTGATGCTGTTGCTAACTATCTAGATTCTATCTCGTCCGAAAAAGTTTTTATGGGGTACACCTATCAAGACTTAAAGAGCCGCCAATTGGCTTATGGACTAGATCTAGAAGGAGGAATGAGCGTATTGATGCAAGTCAATCTCCGGGACTTCTTAGAAAACATGGCTGGATCGAAATCTGGAAAAGGCAATTTTGTCGCTGCGCTTGATGCAGCAGACGTTTTGCAGGGAAGTGCACAAGATAATTACATCGCATTATTTGCTAACTCATGGGCTGCTAATAGCGGAGGTGAAAATCTTGCTGCTATTTTTAGTAGTAACGAGACGCTTAAAGAAATCGGTATTAATCGTAACTCTTCGGATGGCGAAGTACTTCGAGAATTAAGAGTTTTAGCCGATGAGACTGTTGATTTAACGTATAAGAGACTCAAGCAAAGAATTGATAAATTGGGTGTCGTTCAACCGAATGTTACACTTGACGCAGCTAGAGATATCATCGCTGTAGAACTACCTGGTGTTTCAAATCCTGAAAGAGCAAGGTCATTTCTACAAGCATCTGCTGCACTTGAATTTTGGCATGTACACAGAGGAAGAGATATTCTCCCAGGAAGTGGTACTAGTATAGTAGGTGCTTTACAAAGATTAGATCAATCTTTAAGTAGTAATACACAAAATGCTAGAGAGATACTTTCTATCGATACTATTTATGCGACTGATGATCTTGGTAATATTGATAATACGTCAATAACATCAATCGATACGACCTATTCTTCAAATCTAAATTCAACTGGAGAATTATTGTCAAGGTTGGATTTGTATAATGACGGAGGTGCTATCATTGGATCAGCTGAAAAGAATCAGAAGAAATTTATTTCTGACCTTTTAGCGGAAAACGCTTCAAGCTTCCCTAATATTAAATTCCTTTGGGGTCGTAAGGCTCAGAAGTTTGGTATTGATGAAGAAGCTTCTGACAGATTTGCTCTATATGCAATTAGGACTGATGGCAGAGAAGCTCCACTTGAAGGTGATAGAATCACCAATGCTAGTGTAAATACTGATCCTCAAACAGGTCAGGTTCTTGTGAGCTTGTCCATGGACAATCAGGGTGCATCTATATGGTCAGGTATGACTGCTGAAGCTGTTTCAGATGGGCAAAGACCTATAGCAGTTGTGCTAGATAACGAGGTAGCCTCTGCTCCAAACGTAAACTCTCAAATTAGCGGTGGATCATCACAGATTTCTGGTTCCTTTACTATGACTGAAGGACAGGATTTAGCATCTATCCTAAAGATTGGTAAATTACCTGCGAGCACAAATATAATTCAAGAATCTCTTGTAGGTCCTTCTCTTGGTAAGGAGAACATTAGATCTAGTTTCATTGCTTTTGCAGTTGGATTTTTCATTCTTTTGCTCTTCATGGTATTCTATTACGGCGGAGCAGGTTTAGTATCTATTTTGGCTTTATTACTCAACGTATTTTTTATTGTTGGAGCACTAGGGTCTTTTGGTACTGTACTTACACTTCCTGGTATTGCGGGTATCTTACTTACTATTGGTATGGCGGTCGATGCGAACGTGATTATTTACGAACGAATCCGTGAGGAATTAAGATTAGGCAAAAACAAAATGCTGGCCATTCAAGATGGTTTCAAAGCCTCCTACTCGGCTATTATCGATGCCAACGTTACTACCTTTGTGGTAGCCTTGATCTTGGTATATTTCGGTATCGGGCCTATCAAGGGATTTGCTGTGGTATTAGCTATCGGTGTTGCCATGTCTGTTTTCACAGCTGTACTTGTTGGCCGTATGATGATAGAAGCATACATGAGCAAAAAAGGTAGAGATCTTTCATTCTGGACAGGAGCAACAAAGAATGCATTTGCGAATGTTAAGAAAGATTGGATAGGTAATCGTAAGATTGCTTACATGATATCAGGTACACTTATCGTACTTAGTTTGGTTTCTTTCATCTTTAGAGGATTTGAATTAGGTGTAGATTTCAAAGGTGGATACTCATATAATATTGATTTTGATCAATCCATCAGTGTAGATGCTGAGGCCCTTAGAACTTCATTAAACGAAGTGTATGGATCTAATACAACTGTAAAAGAAGTAGATGGAACAAACACATATAATGTCGTTACATCATATAATGTAACCAATAATGCACCAGAGGCTGCAGATCAGGTAATGGAAAAACTTTACGAAGGAATATCTACGCTTCCAGGTATTTCTGGTTTGAGTTTAGAAAATTTCAGAAGTCCTGAAACCACTGGAACGCACGTCATAGCCTCTAGTAAAGTAGGACCAACTATTGCAGATGATATAGCGAGATCAGCTAGAAATGCAACAATATTTGCATTGTTATTTATCTTCTTGTATATCTTCTTACGATTCTCTAAGTGGCAATATTCATTAGGAGCGGTTGCTGCCCTCTTCCACGATACTATTATTGTATTGGGTATATTTTCTTTATGTCATGGATGGTTCCCATTCTCTATGGAAATAGATCAAGCCTTTATCGCTGCGATTTTGACTGTGATTGGATATTCTATTAACGATACCGTAGTTGTATTTGATAGAGTAAGAGAATATATGGGTATTTACACTGGTAAACCTAAAAAAGAAGTCATCAACTTGGCTGTAGATAGTACTATTTCAAGAACGGTAATTACCTCTTTGACTACTTTATTTGTGGTATTGATACTCTTCATTTTTGGTGGAGGCTCCATCAAAGGATTTGCTTTTGCACTTTTAGTAGGTGTATTAGTTGGTACCTATTCTTCTATCTTCATTGCAACTCCGATTATGTCGGATTTGACAGGTGAGATTGAAGCCAAAACAAAGAAGCGTAAAGCATTCTCAGAAATAATGGATGCCTAATAAGCATCATTAAAATACTTGTAAAAGGGAGGCAATTTCGTATTGCCTCCCTTTTTTACGTCTATACCTATGGTCTTAAACATTCTTCTGAAAATTTGTTGAAATATTTAGTCTATGATTCACTTACAATCATCTATATAATTAGCAAACTGTCAACAAAATTGTACTTTTGCGAAGATTATAGTGTTTACTCTTTCAGAGGTAAATGGTATCAAAGAATAACAATGGATAAGAATAATATAATAGGCCTTATACTCATTTTTGGTATCCTAATGGGATATAGCTACTTCACTGCTCCGACTGCACAGCAGCTAGAGGAACAAGAGCGAATCAATGACTCTATCCGAATAGCGGAAGAACGGATCGCAGCTAATCCAAATGAAGAACTTGCTATTAGTAACCCAGTTGAAGTGGCAGCTCCAGAGGCAGTGGTTCCAGACTCTGTCAAACAAGCGCAAGCCCAACAGAAATATGGGAGTTTAGCAAATCTTTATACAGGTACAGAGTCCATTTCAGTTTTAGAAAATGATCTTTTTAAAGTAAGTTTTACAAATAAAGGTGGTAGAATAAAATCGGTCGAGCTCAAGAATTACATGAAAAATGTAGATGATCGAAAGAAGCCACATGATCAAGAACCGCTCTTCTTGCTCGATGATGAAAAGAATAAATTTGAATACACAATACCGTCTACCACACCTGGAGGTACGATCAATACGGGTCAGCTGTTTTTCCAACCAAAAGTAAGTGGCAATAAAATTGTTTTCACCGCCAATATCGAAGGTGGATCTATAGAGCAAATCTACTCGATTAGCGACACCTACAGCATTGACTATGATCTAAAACTTAATAATCTAGCAGATAAACTTGCCCCAAATACTGAAGCCATACAATTAAAATGGATTGACTACCTCGACAAAATTGAACTCAATGATACATTCGAGAAAAATTATTCTTCAGTATATTTTAAAGAAGTAGAAGAGTCACCAAATTATTGTTCATGTACGCGTGACGGAGAAGAAAAAGTAGAAGGTCGAGTCAAATGGGTATCTCATTCCAATCAATTTTTTAACACCTCACTAGTATCAAAGGATGCTTTTGAAAATGGTGAGTTTACCACCACTATGATGGAAGAAGATGCTCCAGATTTAAAGAAGATTACAACTGAACTTGATCTACCGTTATCTGGTAGAGCAAATGAGCAATACGCGATGCGAATCTATTCTGGTCCCAATGAATTTGATGTGCTGAAAAATTACAGTCCAGGTCTCGAAATGGTAATCCCTTACGGATGGAGCATTTTTGGAAGCATTAATCGATGGGTCATTCGTCCAGCCTTCAATTTCTTATCTGGTTTTATTTCTAGCAGAGGGATTTGTATTTTGCTGCTGACTTTTATCATAAAGTTAATTCTGTTTCCTTTGACATATAAGATGTTGTATTCGCAGCAGAAAATGGCAGCACTTAAGCCACGCCTTGCAAAGCTAAAGGAAAAGTTCAAGGATGATACGCAGGCTTACAGTATGGAGCAGATGAAGCTATACCGGGAGTATGGAGCATCTCCTCTTGGAGGATGTATGCCAATGGTTTTGCAGATGCCCATTTGGTATGCGCTATTTAGATTTTTTCCTGCTTCGATCAATTTCAGACAAGAAGGTTTTTTGTGGGCTGATGACTTATCTTCATTTGATGTAGCGTTTTGGCTTCCTTTCGAATTGCCATTCAATTTTGGAGCGCACTTGAGTTTGTTTTCTATCCTCTGGGCAATATCAACGGTGGTCTATACATACTACAATACGAAGCACATGGATATGACGGCCAATCCAGCTATGAAGTATATGCAATATGCGATGCCGCTGATGTTCTTGGTTTTCTTCAATAATTATGCTTCTGGATTGACTTGCTATATGTTCTTCTCTAATCTACTGAACATTACACAGACTTTGGTCACTAAGAATTTCCTCATTAATCCAGATAAGCTCGAAGAAGAACTCAAAGCCCATAAAAAGAAGCCCAAGAAGTCAGGAGGATTTCAAGAAAGATTGCAAAAGGTATTGGCCGAACAGCAAAAGGCTGCAGAAGAAGCAAAAAAGAAGGGAGGTAAATAATAAACTTTAAGGCTCCAGTTGGGGTTTTATAGTCAACATTTATTGTATGAAGCGACAATCGGAGGCGAATATACCAATACCTCAAGGTTCTTTTAATTTAATTGCTTATGCTGAGGACAGTTCTGATCAGATGCCTCATATAGCTTTGGTGTCAGAAGGTTTGGACGTTTCTAAGCCCGTAACTATCCGCATCCACTCTGAATGCTTGACTGGTGATCTCTTTGGTTCTAAGCGTTGTGATTGTGGAGAGCAATTGGAAAAGTCTCTCAATATTATCGCTGCTGAAAACGGTGTATTGCTCTACCTTCGCCAAGAAGGACGTGGGATCGGCCTCATTAATAAACTTAGAGCTTATCAACTCCAGGACTCTGGTTTAAATACACTAGATGCAAATACTCATCTTGGTCTAAAAGTAGATGATAGGCATTATGATATTGCCATTATGATGTTACACGATTTGAAGATAGACAAGATCAACCTGCTTACTAATAATCCAGATAAGATAGCGGCTTTTGACGATGCGGACATTCAAGTTGTAAAACGACTCCCACTGGTAACCACACCGTTGCCGGAGAATGAGAAATATCTAACAACTAAGCAAGATCTACTTGGACACCTGCTCGGAGGCAAAAATCAATAATCTCATTCATTTTCTTTAATTTGTGCTTGATACTATTTGAACCTTCAATAGTACAACTTGAAAAGACAATGTAGTCTTTATCGAAAAACTTAGCTATGCATCTATTACGTGTATTCGCTCTTGCAATGTTGTCATCCATTTTTGGATGTGATTCTGACTCGTCTAAGCTTCATGATGATAATCTAAAAACAAAAGAGTCTACAGCGCCTGTGACGAGAAAATCAAATGTAAAAAAGCTTAGCCTTACTCAAGCCAATAGATTGGCAGCTCTCCCTTTAGAATGCATGCAGACCGAATATCCAAACAAATTGGGCCAAGTTCTATCTGCTGATACTGATCTAGGTAATCCAAAGAAGCTACACCCCGCATTCTATGGATGCTTTGACTGGCATTCAGCAGTCCATGGTCACTGGTCTCTAGTTTATTTGCTAAAGAAATATCCAAAGCTGGACAATAGGACTGAGATAATCAAAAAACTCAAGGAGAACATCAGCAAAGAAAATATCGAGCAGGAAGTAGCTTACTTTGGGCCAAAGCATAATAGCTCCTATGAGCGTACCTACGGATGGGCATGGCTATTGAAGCTAGCAGCTGAATTACATACCTGGGATGATCCAATGGCAAAAGATTTAGAAGCCAATCTTAAACCTTTGACGGAGCTTATAGTCCAAAAGTATCTGGACTTTCTGCCAAAATTGGTTTACCCTATTCGTGTAGGTGAACACACCAATACAGCCTTTGGTCTTAGTTTCGCTTATGACTATGCTGACATCGTAGAGGATAATATCTTGAAATCTCTCATAATAAAAAGAGCTAAGGAATATTATTTGACTGATCAGGACTGCCCTTTAACTTGGGAACCTAGTGGATATGATTTTCTGTCTCCTTGTTTTGAAGAGGTTGACTTGATGCGTCGCGTTTTACCTAAAGTAGAGTTCAAAGATTGGTTTAGTGCATTTCTACCTGCAGCTCATGATAAAGACTTTTCTTTAGAAGTCGGTAAAGTAAGTGATCGAGAAGATGGAAAACTTGTACACTTAGATGGATTGAATTTCAGTCGAGCATGGGTGATTTATGGGTTGGTCAATCAATATCCAGAGTACAACTATCTCCTCCCAACTGCTGATGATCACGTAGCGCACTCTTTACCCAATCTAATAGATGATAGCTACGAAGGTGGACACTGGCTAGGCAGCTTCGCCATTTATGCCTTGCAACAAGAGCTAAACGAAAAGTAATTTTGAAGAACTGGCTTAAAAATATTGGACCTGGTACTTTAGTGACTGCGGCTTTCATCGGTCCTGGCACCGTTACGATGTGTACTAAGGCTGGTGTCGCTTTTGGTTATGATTTATTATGGGCTTTAGCGCTTTCCATTATAGCTTGCTTGGTACTGCAAGAGATGGCTGCTAGACTTGGTATTGTTTCACAGAAAGGATTAAGTGAAGTATTGAGAAGTGAAATACACAATCCAATTTTAAAATCTATCATGATCTTCATTATTATCTCCGCCATATTTATTGGCAATGCCGCCTATGAAGCGGGAAACCTTAGCGGAGCGGTCTTAGGTCTCAGTTCAGTAATCGAATCCCCCTTTATTGCAGTTGGCGAAGTCACTTTTAATTATATCAGTATACTTATTGGCTTGATTGCTTTCATCATCTTGTATATTGGCAAATACAAGGTATTAGAAAGAAGCCTCATTACCTTGGTTATCTTTATGAGTTTGGCTTTTATCATCACCGCTATTCTCACAAAACCAAATTTACTAGAAGTACTTCAGGGGTTTATTCCTAATTTCTCTTCAAATAAAACTTGGACTATCATCGGTCTTATTGGAACTACAGTGGTACCCTACAATCTATTTCTCCATGCCTCTCTGGTGAGTGAGAAATGGAAATCCTCCGATGATTTGCAGGCAGCAAAACGGGATACTCAAGTAGCTATTCTACTTGGTGGATTAATATCTATGGCCATCGTTATAGCGGCAGCAAGCGTCCAAACACAAGACGTGACTAATGCTGCTGACTTGGCATTAAGTCTAGAGCCTCTATTTGGTCAAGCCGCTAAACATGTTCTCGCCCTTGGATTATTTGCTGCAGGAATTACATCTGCCATTACAGCTCCACTAGCTGCGGCCTATGTTGTCAAAGGATGTTTTGGCTGGTCGGATGGCTTGAAATCAGGTAAATTTAGAATGGTTTGGATACTGGTTCTTATAACAGGCGTAGTGTTCTCTTCTGTTGGTTTTAAGTCGATAGAGATCATCACCTTCGCTCAGATTGCGAATGGCTTGCTACTTCCTATAGTCGCTGCTTTCCTCCTGTGGGCAATGAATCAAACTAATCTGCTAGGTAGATTCACTAACACCAAAACGCAAAATATTCTCGGGTTCATTATTCTCTTGATCACGATAGGACTTGGCGCCAAGAGTATCTGGCTAGCTGTAGGAAAGATGGTGTCATGAGTGGGTCCATACAACTCAACGCGGACCTTGGTGAAGGTGCTCAAGTCGAAGATTTACTTATGCCTCACCTCTCCTTTTGTAATATTGCTTGTGGAGGGCATTATGGAGATGAGACCAGTATGCGAGATGCTTTGGAATCAGCATTAAAATATGGAGTCAAAATAGGCGCACATCCCTCCTATCCAGATCAGGAAAACTTTGGTCGAGTCGTCATGGATATTTCACTTGAAGATCTTGAGGATGCTATAATGTCGCAATTGATGGACTTTAAGAATGTATGTAGGTCAGCAGGTGCTCCTATCCATCATGTGAAAGCACATGGCGCTTTATACCATCAAATAATAATAGATAGGACGCTCAGAGAAGTTTTTCTAAAGATAGTTTACCTTGTTTTAGGAGATGTCAAAATTATGTTACCATCTCATGTATGCGCAAAAGACTTACATTTAGATAGATCAGATATCATCTATGAGGCTTTTGGTGACCGGCGATACACTGATCATTTGCGACTATTGCCTAGATCAGAAAAAGATGCAGTTTTGCATTACTCCGAAGAGATAGAAAATCAAATAGCCAATTTAATTAAGGAAGGAAAAGTTGTGAGTAATTCGGGCAGATCTCATTCGATTCAATTTGATACCATATGCCTACATGGAGATCATCAGCAACTCAAAACCTATTTTCCAATTCTGATTCAGAATCTAAAAGATAAAGGTCTACTCTAGTGAAAATAAAGTATAAAAAATATGGAGATAAAGGAGTGCTAGTCCAATGGCCAGCAAAAGTTAATTTGGAAGTGTTAGACGAAATGCAAGCCTTTATCCGCGATGTCAAAAACACCTATTCCGATATTAAAGTTATTTATCACGCTTATCACGAAGTATATATTGAGTTTGTAAATCTTATACACGACTTTACTATTTATAAAATGCATTTGCAGTTTATTTACCAAAGCATATCCAGACAGGATAAGGAGAAAGCGGTAACATGGATTGTTCCAGTATGCTATGATGTCGAGCTTGTACCAGATCTTACCCCTTATTTAGAAACTAAGAAATTAGAGTTGGATGAATTTATTCATCAACACACTGACAGGATGTATAATGTTTACTTTACGGGATTTCTTCCAGGATTTTTATATTTAGGCGGCTTAGCTGAATCGCTTGCCATAGACAGAAAACAGGTGCCTTCCAAAAAGATCTCTAAAGGGACTGTGGCTATCGGTGGAAAGCAAACAGGTATATATCCACAAGATAGTCCAGGCGGATGGTATGGTGTTGGATATACACCAATCCCTTTTTTTGATCCACGCAATAATGAAAATCCAACTTGGGCTAAGCCAGGTGATCAACTTCAATTCAAAGCTATAAGTTCTGTAGAACTAGAAGCCCTTGAGAATGATATCTCATTGGATCATTACACCTTTCAAGCTGAAGAACATGATGGGTGAAATCACTATATTGAAGAAGGCAGTGGCTGCAGGTCTACAAGATCAAGGACGGGTTCATTTTGCTGAGCACGGGGTGCCTCGTTCTGGTTCTGTGGATTTGAACTCCGCCCAAAAGATTAACTCAATTCTAGGAAATGAGAAATATAATACTGTTCTGGAATGGGCATTAATGGGGCCTACCTTACAGTTTTCAAAAGCCACTTATATATGTCTATCTCATGCTAGTACTTCAACAAAACTAAATGGCAATAAAATAAGAGCAAGAGAGAAGATATATGTATCCACCAATAGCACACTACAATTAGGAGCAGGTAGTCAAATACTCTACCAGTATCTTGCGATAAAAGGTGGTTTTAAATCCAAGCAATTATTAGGCTCTCAAAGTACCTTAATAGATTATAATGATTTGTATCAAGGTAGACTAGAGTATGAAGCAATTCCTGAAAAGCAATTTAACATACTAAGGCCTATATTTGATATACCGACAATCAAGAGTGATCAACTGGTTCGGGTCATAACTGCTCTTCCTGGCCCAGAGTTTGATCTACTCCCGCAAACGGCAATGCAAGATTTGGAACAGTACTTCACGCTTTCACAAAATAGAAATCGTATGGGTATTCACATCAAAGAACAATTGACTAATTCTCTACCCAATATGCTAAGTGCTCCTACCATACCAGGAACCATACAGCTGACATCGGGAGGTACCATGATCATACTCGGGAGAGATTGCCAAACCACGGGCGGATACCCCAGGATCCTTTGGCTACCAGAAGCCTCACTAGCTGAATTGTATCAGTTACAATCCGGTGTGAAGTTTAGATTTGATATTGTAGAATAATAACGAGTTTCTTATCTAATCGGTGCGACTCACCGCAGGTGACCAAGCGAGTCGACCAGCGAGAGCAGGACAAGTGGTAGAAGCGGCATCCCTTTGTTTCGCTTTGCGAAAAAAGGGATACAGCGGATGGCGCGGTCCCGTACCGATTATTTTGCCTAGCCTAGTCGGGCGAGCATCGGTATCGGGATGGCCCCAAACATACATGAGAAACCATTTCACTACATATTTACCTATCTTGTATTTGCATCCATAAGAAATGCAACAACATCGTAAATCATGTGTTTGAATATGTATAATTAGAAAAATAAATCATGGCATTAACATCAATGTGGACAGGGTCGGACGAGTATTTATGTGACCGAGAATTGGCGCAGGCATTTCACATGGCAAGGGTCATCGGGATGCCACTGCTGATCGAAGGAGAACCTGGAACGGGTAAAACAGAATTGCCCATTCAGTTCGCCAAAGACTTGGGTGTAGAATTGTTTGTATATCCAGTCGGATCAAAAAGTTCAGTCGACCAATTCGTCGCGAAGTTTGATCACGTAAAATATTTACGAGACTCACAAGTTGAAATCTTGAACGCGCAGCGCGAAGAGAAAGGCATGGAAAGCAAATTATCCACTGGTGGCAGACAAACAGAATCCTTGTCTGACTATGTACTCAAGGGACCCGCAACAAAGGCATTTTCTACGCCGAACTCCGTCTTGCTGATCGACGAAATAGATAAAGCGCCACGAGAATTTCCGAACGATTTATTATACGCATTGAGTCATCGAAAACTGGTGATGCCCGAGAGCGGCGAAGTGATCGAAGTATCCGAAGAAAATATGCCTGCCATCGTCATCACTAGTAACCGCGAGCAGGAATTGCCAACTGCTTTTAAAGGTCGATGTGT
>Ga0209187_1003140_pt1 | contig 14342 bp, 14 predicted proteins | sample BantaG_FD_187430 | JGI IMG/M metagenome (GOLD analysis project Ga0209187, IMG submission 187430) | Marine algal microbial communities from Bantry Bay, Ireland - BantryBay_4 metaG (SPAdes) (version 2) | ecosystem: Host-associated > Algae > Red algae > Unclassified | place: Bantry Bay, Ireland... | reverse complement strand
TCACGATAGGCAATAAAGAAATCAATGTCAGAGCCTATGTCAGCAAATTCAATTTTGCTGGTCAGGATCAATCTAAAAAACTGGAAGTCTTATCTGGTGGTGAAAGAAATCGTGTCCACTTAGCCATAACCCTCCGAGAGGGTGGCAATGTCTTACTACTCGATGAGCCGACTAACGATATCGATGTCAATACACTTAGAGCCCTGGAAGAGGCCATAGAAAACTTTGCAGGTTGTGCTCTTGTCATATCTCACGATAGATGGTTTATAGATAGATTAGCGACACACATCCTGGCATTCGAAGATGATGCTAAGGTGAGATTCTTTGAAGGTAACTTTAGTGCTTACGAAGCTAAGAAAAAGGAAGAACAAGGAGATAGCACACCGAGAAGACCAAGGTTTAAAAGTTTGATTAGTACTTAGGAGTTTACAATTAATCGAAGTCTTAGGATACAAGTGCATTGCATCGAGGTTACAAACTTCGACGATCGATGATAGAAATAGATTCTTATTACAACCTATACTTCTCCTTAATCAAATCTGGGAAAGCTTTCAATACTTTTTTGACCTTAGGTCTACTGACGCTTCTGACATAGCCTTGATTCGGGTTAAGCTCATAAAAATTCTGATGATACTTTTCTGCTACCCAAAATTGCTCATAGGGAGCTACTTCAGTAACTACAGGATTAGAATAAGTACCTTTTTTATTTAACGCATCTATAGAATTATCTATTATTACTTTCTCAGCATCAGATTGATAATAAATTCCTGATCTGTATTGTGTTCCTCTATCTGGACCTTGTCTGTTTAATGTAGTTGGATCATGAGCTACCCATAGTACTTCTAAGAGTGTCTCATAACTTATAACTTCTGGATTATAGTAGATGTATATCCCTTCAGTATGTCCAGTCTCTCCTCTTCCGACACCATTATAATCTGGATATTCTTCTTTGCCGCCTGTGTACCCGCTGATAACGTCCAAAACTCCATCTACACGTTCGAATGCTGCCTCAGTGCACCAGAAACATCCTCCAGCGAAAACTGCTGAACTCCACTCTGACAAATCATTACCACTTGTATACTCAGCGACTGGGTAAGTATCCTTTTTAGTTACCTTATTGTTTGCTGGCGCTAAAGTTTCTTGTTGGTCATCAGTGCTGTCCTTAGGCGCATTGCACTGAGAGAGCATACCTAAAGAGGTAAGTAATAAAATAATATAGGTCGTCATAAGTCAATTTTTTATACTTTGAAAGATATACTGTTAATGCTTTGGGCATCTTAATTGTTTATTGCAAAGAGCTTTTAGCAAAACATTAAAGCTATCTGAAATAAAAAAAAGGATGCCATCTTATACCATTTAATTTTTAAGGTATCGGAAAAGATTATAGAAGAGAATTTGTTAAGGTTAAGGCAAAAAACGCAATCATAGCCGTAGCTACCTCCGTGGGCGGCACAGGTAATGATGAGTATTTTTAACGCAGAGATTGACTAATTCTATTATAATATAACCGATATTCTAATATTTAAATGGTATTAACAATGACATCCATTTAGATTTTAACATAAGTAATGGCTATAACTTATCTGCCTCCTGACAATACATCTTGTAATTTCTTTAGATCATCCCATCTTCCTTCGGCTGCTAGGCTAGCCTGCTTAGGCCATGATCCAGATGTATGCATCTGGAATTTTGGACCACCTTCAGTCAGTATGGCTTGAAGGCCAGATATCTTACTTTCTGACAAATCCTTGAAAGTATAGATCTTTGATCCATTCAATAACTTAGCTATTGCCGGACCTACACCTTCTATCTTAGTGAGATCGTCACCTTTAGCTGACTTATTACCGGTAGACTTAGTTTTTTCAGAAGACGGCTCAGCGGCTGTAATTTGTGTTGCTTTTCCAGTTACTACAGATTTGCTCGTACCAGGCTTAATTTCTTTTCTTGATACAATCTTACCCTCTCCACGAGTTCTTGACTCTCCTACAACCTTTTTAGAGACTTGTACAGTGCCCATCTTAGCAACCATTTTTTGTAGAGTAGCCATATCAAAAGATTTAACAACCTCGACTTCTTTGACAATCTCGACTGGTACCTCTTTGATGACTTCCTTTATCACTTCCTTTGTGATTGTCTTAGGCTTCACCTTTAATTGAGCCTTAGCATCTGTAAGAGACTTTTGAAGTTTAGAAATCTTAGAATTAAGATCATCTATAGACTTTTGATCTACGACCTTCTTAGTAACGGTTTTAACTACCTCTACTTCTTTTACGACTTCTTGTAAGACTGTAATTTCTTTATATACAGGAACTGGAACTTCCTTTATGACTGTGACCGGCTTGATCACTTGCTTGATAATAGCTTGAGGGACTTGTTCTTTTATCTTGATAGGAGCTATGCCTTCAAGTCTGAAGACTGCTCTTTCTTCAAGAAAACAATTATAAGCCAATCGAGCCTGTTTTGAACTAATCTTAGCAGCTCTGCTAATTTTGCTCAATAGGCTCTTTTGGCTTATAATGTTATTTATTATATCTACTTTTTTTTTACAGCCTTTCTTTTTGGAGCTGCTTTTTTTGCTGTAGATTTTCTTGCAGTTGTCTTTTTAGCTGCAGTTCTTTTCTTTGGCGCTGCTTTCTTTGCAGTTGTCTTCTTAGCTGCAGTTCTTTTCTTCGGTGCTGCTTTCTTTGCAGTTGTCTTTTTAGCTGCAGTTCTTTTCTTAGGCGCTGCTTTCTTTGCAGTTGTCTTTTTAGCTGCAGTTCTTTTCTTTGGTGCTGCTTTCTTTGCAGTTGTCTTTTTAGCTGCAGTTCTTTTCTTTGGTGCTGCCTTCTTTGCAGTAGTCTTTTTAGCTGCAGTTCTTTTCTTTGGTGCTGCTTTCTTTGCAGTTGTCTTCTTAGCTACAGTTCTTTTCTTTGGTGCTGCTTTCTTTGCAGTTGTCTTTTTAGCTGCAGTTCTTTTCTTTGGTGCTGCTTTCTTTGCAGTTGTCTTTTTAGCTGCAGTTCTTTTCTTTGGTGCTGCTTTCTTTGCAGTTGTCTTTTTAGCTGTAGTTCTTTTCTTCGGTGCTGCTTTCTTTGCAGTTGTCTTTTTAGCTGCAGTTCTTTTCTTCGGTGCTGCTTTCTTTGCAGTTGTCTTCTTAGCTGCAGTTCTTTTCTTTGGTGCTGCTTTCTTTGCAGTTGTTTTTTTAGCTACTGCTTTCTTAGCTGTTGTTTTCTTTTTAGGAGTTGCTTTTTTTGCAGTTGCTTTAGTAGCTTTCTTTGCAGTTGTTTTTTTTGCTGCAGGTTTCTTTTTTGCTACTTTTTTTGTCGCTGACTTTTTTGTCTTTGTTGCCATTACTATTTGTTAAATAAAAAAAATTATTTTCTGTTTAAAAATCAGCACAAAATTACATTTATTTTTTCAATAATATTTAATAAATATTAATTACAAATTTTGATGTCTTTTTTTTTGAAATAAATTTTTAAATCTCGACTACATATTTGTGATTCGATCGGTTAGTTGAATTCAAAAAACACAAAAAAAAAGATGCAACTTTTAACAGTTGCATCTCTACATTTTATTTATAAGTTTAAGAAGATCGTGAGGCAATTATTTACCTCCGTCAAGATTATCTTGTAGTTTTTTCAATTCATCCCAATTATCATCTGCAGCAAGCTTAGATTGTCTTGGCCACGATCCTGGGTCATGCATTTTAAATCTTGGGCCCGCATCATCAAGTATCTTTTTTAAGTTTTTCTGATCTGCTGTTGCAAGGTCTGAGAATGTGTGTATACCACCACCATTAAGTAACTCATTAATTTTAGGTCCGATACCTTCTATTTTAGTGAGGTCATCTTTCTTACTGGAAGCTTTCTTTAGCTTGGCTCCTCCCGTAGATGTTTTTATATCTATCCCCCAACTAACAAGTCTACCAGCATCGCCTTTAAGCGTATCTACAACTTGTAGCGTCCACTTACCTTTAGCTTTCTCTCCTACTAAGTCTTTAAGATCCTCTGCAGAGTAACTTTTGTTAAGATTCTTAGTAGCACCGCCGGTCTTATTGTGTAATACAACACTTTTTCCTCCTGGAGCTGTAAGTGTACAATGTAGATCTCCTATATGAGAATGCTCGACATTGACTTTAGCAGCAACAGAGGTTATCTTACCTCCTTGATGACAGATTTGACTACTGTTAAGTTTGTCTTTATCATCTACAAATATTTCAGTTTTCTTAGAGTTAGCTGTAGTAAGGTGGAGAGTCCAGTCCTTAACACTACCACTATCCTTAGCGCCAGAATCTATTACTTTTAATTTCCATTCACCTCTTGACTTCTGACCATTGAATAGGTCCATCATATCGCCTTTATAGGTTTTCTGTACATTCTTACCAGATACTCTTGATGGAGAATGTATAACTTTCTTTTTTCCATCAGGAGAATGCAATTCTACACTTATATCTCCAGTATAGGGATGTGCTATATTAACAGATACTTCGACTGCTTTTACTGTCAAGTCTCTATTTACATTAATTATATCAATCAATCCATTTGGGTCATTATCAGGAATCGATTTATTAATTATTCGTTTTTTAGAATACTCCATGTGTTAAATTGATTTTTATGTATTATTTAATGTTTGCTAAAATTATTTTCCGCCATCTAATTCATCTTGTAATTTCTTTAACTCATCCCACTTTCCTTTTGCGGCAAGCTTAGATTGTTTTGGCCATGACCCAGGATTATGGATTCTATATCTTGGTCCAGCTTTATCAAGAATATCTTGTATGGATTTAACTTTCGTTTTTGATAGTTCTTCCCATGTGTAGACGCCTCCTTTATTGAGTAAGCCTGATATCTTAGGCCCAATACCTTCTATTTTAGTCAGATCATCTTTCTTGGAGCCTGATGCCTTCTTAGTAGCTGCTTTCTTAGTAGCCGTTTTATTAGTAGCTGCATTCTTATTAGTTACCTTTTTAGTAGTCGCCTTCTTAGTAGTTCCTTTCTTGGCAGTTGCTTTTTTGGCAGTTGCTTTAGGTTCTTTTACTTTAGATTCTACTGTTCTTGCTTTACCCCTTGTCGTTGTCTCACCGACTTCCTCTCTAGAAACCTCTACAGTCTCCATACCTGACATCATAGCCATAAGAGATTCCATATCAATACTCTTAGTTACCTCTACTTCTTTTATGATCTCAACAGGCACTTCTCTAATTACCTCTACCTCCTTAATGACTTCTACTTCTTTAATTACCTCTACTGGCTTCTCGACTATCTTCTCTACTATCTTCTCTACTTCTTTAATTACTTCTACCTCCTTAATCACTTCTTTAATCACTTCTACTTCTTTGACCACTTCATTGACTACCTCTATTTCTTTCACTACTTCTACAGGTACTTCTTTTATGACCTCTACTTCCTTCTCAACTATCTTCTCCACTTCCTTTATTACTTCGACCTCTTTAATCACCTCTACAGGCTTCTCTACTATTTTCTCTACCTCCTTTATTACTTCTACCTCCTTAATCACCTCTACAGGCTTCTCTACTATCTTCTCTACTTCCTTTATTACTTCTACCTCTTTAATCACCTCTACAGGCTTCTCTACTATTTTCTCCACTTCCTTAATTACTTCTACCTCCTTAATCACTTCTACAGGCTTCTCTACTATCTTCTCTACTTCCTTTATTACTTCTACCTCTTTAATCACCTCATTAACTACCTCTATTTCCTTGATAACTTCTATAGGTTTCTCTACTATCTTCTCTACTTCCTTAATCACTTCTACCTCCTTGATTACTTCGACATTATTTATAACCTCTATTTCTTTGATAACTTCTACTGGCTTCTCTACTATCTTCTCCACTTCCTTGATAACTTCTACTTCCTTGATTATCTCATTAACTACCTCTATCTCCTTGATAACTTCTATAGGCTTCTCGACTATCTTCTCTACTTCCTTAATCACTTCTACCTCTTTGATAACTTCTACTGGCTTTTCTACTATCTTCTCTACTTCTTTGATCACTTCTACTTCCTTGATAACTTCTACCGGTCTATCAACTAGCTTCTCTACTTCTTTGATTACTTCTACTTCCTTGATAACTTCTACTGGTCTATCAACTAGCTTTTCTACTTCTTTGATTACTTCTACTTCCTTTATGACCTCGACTTCCTTTATAACTTCCACTTCTTTTATAACCTCGATTTCTTTTTCAACTTCTATCTCCTTTATAACTTCTATCTCTTTTTCTATCTCCACCTCCGCAGGTGTTGTCTTAAGTTTACTTAAGAATCCAGTTCTCTCTGTTTCCCAAGATGAAAACTTAGAAGCCCAGTTGTTTTTCTCTCCTTCGTAATCAGCCATCGCAGCACTATACTTACTTGAGTATTGATCATAGTCTGCTTTAAGGCTCTTATATCGGGCTTTCTCATTAGCTAAGTCTGCTTCTAATTTAGCTCGACGTACTTTATTATCATTCCTGAAAATCCACCAAGTAAGGAATGCCGTAAGCAATAATCCGATAAGTGCTAGTAGCCAATTCCAAGGTGCTTCACTCCATATTATAAGCGGAAATATTGATTGAGTTATCATATTATCTTATGTTTTTTTTAAGTTGATTAATTTCTTTCGTTAAATAAAATTCCAAAAAGGTTCTAATTATTGAGCTTTTCCAAATGCAAATGATGCTGCCTGAGATAAGGTGTCTCCAGTAGAACATTTAGCTTTGAATTGAGAACTCTTGATCATAACCTGATTCTTTCTTACTCCATTTTTGAGAAATATTTGCTTGATCTGGTCTGCTCTCGCTTCTCCTAAGTTTTTATAATTACTGTAAGAATTACGCTCGCCCGACTCATAATGCCCAGTAATGATTACAGCTCTTTCAGAATTATCTATAAGATAATTATTAACAGTAGCTAATGCATTATCTAAATAAGAATCTGTAAGTAACAGATTAGCATTAGACCTTAGAAACTTGACATTACCCTCACCTTCATAGCTGAGATTATTACCGTCGGTCAGTGCCATTGTATCACATCCATCGTCTACAGTATCAGTAGAATCAGGATTACATACGAATAACCACCATATCCATGTCAAAAATATTATCCAAATAGCAAGGATAATTAACCACAATAACCTACTCATATTGAATGTGTTATGAATTAAGAATTAAGAAAAAAATTAAGAACGAAAATATTCCTGGGATCGGAATTTGATCAGAGTTGCCTAATTTACTCATTATGTTAGACGTAACAAAACAAAAAGTGGGACAAAAAATTTTTAAAATATATTATATCTCTATAATTAATACTCTACATTACAATTATTTGGACGTTATAAGCAGATAAGATACTTCTCTATCACAACAAGAAACTATACACTAATTGAAAAATAATACGAGAAGAAAGTTCCTACAGAATATCGCTTGCCTAAGCATCGCATGTATGGACAGTCCCGTTCAGATTTTTAAATATCAGCCCGAATCAATAGATTGGTCATCTATTAAATCAAAGTTTCTTGTAGAGGACTACCCTATCTTACATCTCAATAGTGGTAGCGCTGGTATTATGTCTAAAAATGTACTCCGTAAATATATCGAGTATCTGACATTAATAAACAGTCATGCCCCTTATGAAATTCTGCATAACTGGGAAGAGCAGATACGTCATAACCTACATCGTCTCGCTAATCATATCAATGCAACACAAGGATACTTGTATCTCCTCAGAAATAGCACGGAAGCACTCAACCATATTCTATGGGGTAGACAATGGAACAAAAGTGATGAGATCATACATGCCACCTGCGATTATCCATTAATGAAGAACACATTAGAACAACTCATCAGCTCCAAAAAAATAAAACTAAAAACTATAAACCACGGAAGACTTAAAGATATATCTGATGATGAAATCGTCAAAAACTACGAAAAACAAATAGGTAAAAAAACTAAACTTATAGTACTGACTTATATTACTCATAGAGAGGGTCATATTCTTCCTGTCAAAAAAATTTGCGCCATGGCAAAGAGCTATGGCATAGAAGTACTTATAGATGCTGCTCATGCAGTAGGCCAGATAAACCATAATGTAGATGAGATAGGCTGCGACTATTACACGAGCAGCTTACATAAGTGGCTTAATGCACCGCTGGGAAGCGGAATACTGTATGTAAAGAGAGATCGACTAAGAGATCTCACACCACCAATATCATATCCTATCCATAGAGAAACAGAAGCTAATAAGTTTGAGTACTTAGGTACACGAGCATTTCAAAATGGTATGGCTCTAGGTCATGCGATTGATGATCTTGAATCAATGGGTATAGATCAAAAACAAAAAAGATTACATACACTTAAAAACTACTGGATAGACAAAATCAAATCAGAACGTAATCTTGAAGTCATCACAGATACAAACAGATCATGTGCTATCGCCTCTGTTAAAGTGCCCATCTCACTTAATAGGGTCTCACAAATTCTAAAAGATGATTTTAAAATCCATGTCAAAAAATCAGGCTATATCGACGAAAGATTCCTCAGAATATCTCCTAACGTTTTTACTCTCGAATCAGATCTTGATTACTTCGTAGAATCGCTCAAGTCCGCTTGTAAATAGATTACTGAATCGGCTTTATTGGTATTGTTAATTACAAATAGCTTGACTTCATTCATAATAAGTTAGAACTTGTACATATTATAAAATAAAAATATATAACAAATGTCTGTAGTAAAAGTAATCGAAGTACTATCTAATTCAACTAAGAGCTGGGAAGATGCAACTCAAAAAGGTATCACTAAAGCGTCTCAATCTATCACAGGGATAAAGTCAGCTTTCGTACAATCACAAAGCGTAACTGTCAATAAAGGCAAAGTAAAAGAATTCAGAGTAAATTTAAAGATCTCATTCGCGATCAAATAAATCTGCTATAAAATTATAAAGAATTTCTACTTCGGAATCGGCAATCATGCTGGTTCCGATTTTTTTTTATACCATAAAAATGTCTGCTACACACTATTAATGAAAGACAAAATCTGTGCTTCTTCCCAGTAGACAGATTGGCGCCACTGCGCAAATCCAACATGGCCACCATACTTTGGAAAACAACCAATAACATTTCTATTGCTTTCGATTTCTTGGTAAGGATAGCATTCTTCAGGTAGAAATGGATCATCCAATGCATTAATGATCATTGTGGGACGTTCTATAGAAACGATGTATGGCTTAGCAGAGCATGCAGCGTAATAATGATCAGCATCTCTATACCCATGTATCGGACCTGTATAGATATTGTCAAAATCATATAAAGTAAATACACTATCCATAGCCTCTAAGTTATATGTGTCTGGATATTGTAACGCTTTCTGTTTTACCTTATTAATAAGTGACTTGAGAAATTTCTTCTCATATATAAAGTTAGACCTCTTAGCTATATTAAGCGAGCCTTCTCTGAGGTCTACAGGTACAGAAATGGCAACACAAGCTCTTATTTTTTCAGACAAAGGAAATATTCCATCACCCATAAACTTAAGCACCAGATTACCACCTAAGCTAAATCCGACAATTGCTATCTCATCATAATGAGGCAAGTACTCATCTATGACTCTATTAAGGTCATACGTAGCCCCGCTATTATAGATTATCTTTTGCTTATTGATCTCGCCACTGCATCCTCTGTAATTCATAGAAGCGATATCCCATCCGTTACTGTGCAGGTGTGCTGCTGTACCGAGTATATATTTAGACCGACTGCTGCCTTCTAAGCCATGACATAAGATCACTAATCTCTTATTAGATTGAGTAAGTAGATCTACATCTAAGAAATCGTCATCATCAGTTATAAGTCGCTGACGGGTGTAACGGACATCTGGATCTTTACGAAAAAGTGTAGGATATACAGTATTGACATGACTAAATCTGAGAAACCAGACAGGACAATAATCGGCAATGATGTTGTTATTAGACCAAGACAATACTAATAGATATCGATTGTAAGACTTGCTTAAAAGTCTACAACTTCTACATCGAATATCAATACTGAGCCTGCAGGTATACTGCCAGTGTCTCTATTACCGTAGGCTAACCTCGATGGGATGAATAATGTACCATTGCCGCCCTTACCAAAATAAGGTATACCTTCTTGCCACCCAATAATAACTCCTGTAAGTGGGAAGGTAACTGGTGTATTCGTCCCGTCGAATCGACTACCATCTATTAGTGTACCTTCATATGTTACAGATACCATACTTGATAAGGTAGGCTTAGCCGCTGAGCCTTCTTCATCAATTTTAACAACTAATCCGCTCTCCGTCTCTATAGTACCTGTAATATTGTTATCAGCTATATATGTAGCTATTTCTTGATCATTCCTTGCATTAATTTCTGCTTGAGATTCCTCCTTACTACAAGAGGACACCATAATACTTACAACTGTCAATAATAAAAGTAGTCTCATAACGCTGAAGTTTTTAATTTAGATTTTAAAAATCGAACAATATTACAACTATCACAATTAAATATAACATGGAATTAAAAGGAAAAATCGCTTTAGTAACTGGAGGGACAAAAGGCATAGGATATGCAACTGCAGTAGAAATGCTAAAATCAGGAATGTCAGTCATGATAACAGGTAGAACTGAAAAAACACTGCAAGAAACTGTAGATCAGCTTAATAGAACATATCCTGAAAAAGTCATGGGCCAAGCAGGTGATGTCAGTAACTTGGTTGACATGAATGCAACCATAAAGACAATCAATGATAAATGGGGAGGTCTCGATGTATTAGTAGCTAATGCAGGGATCGGTCATTTTGCCAAAATTCAAGATATGACATCAGAACAATGGAATGAAACTATAGATGTCAATCTCACGGGCGTATTTAATTCTGTAAAATCTTCACTGGATTCTCTACAAAAAAGTAAAGGTTATATCATAACTATAGCCAGTCTTGCAGGTACTAACTTCTTTGCTCGTGGGGCAGCATATAATGCTAGTAAATTTGGACTTGTAGGAATGACTCAAGCTATAATGATGGACTTAAGAGATGATGACATAAAGTGCTCTACTATAATGCCAGGTTCTGTATCTACACACTTTAATGGTAACGAACCCGCTGAAAAAGATGCATGGAAAATACAGCCCGAAGATATAGGTCAGATGGTAATAGACTTGCTTAAGATGCCTGCACGTACACTTCCAAGTAAGGTAGAAGTCAGACCAAGTAAGCCACCTAAGAAGTAAGAATTCTATCTAAAGAGCTCATCTAAGTATTCTTCCCTATTCAAGGTTGTAAGTTCAAATGGACATGCATTAGGACTACTATGCATTATACTTGTACAGAGCCCATCGGGTTCTGAAGAATCTAAATGATCTCTGTCAAGAAAGCAGTGCCCAAGTTCATGAAATATTATAAATTGCTTTTCTAATTCATTAGCATTAGACCAGTAGTTAATATCGATGATCACCTTACGAGGTTTTTCTTCATTTCTGAAACATTGACCTTGCACCGAAGCATTAGGAATATCTTGAAGAAGACCTTCTATTCTTGCAGCCTCATAATCAACTGATACACCTCGTTTTGATGCTTCTTTAGAAAATATATCAAAGTACGGAATTAATTCAGCATCTGTCTCAAGTGCATCCTGATCATTACATGATGGCAATAGTAAGACGATACCCACAGAAAAAATAAAAAGTAGTAAAAACTTAAAATTCATATGCTTTAGATAATATTCTCGTAAGTATAATGTATAAAAATAGAAGAAGTTGCAAAGACTTGCTTGATCTTAAGAATATCGTTGACATTTGTCTTTTTAAACATACAAAGCGTGACGAAGGCTAATGATAAGGATTGAAGAATAATATCCCATAATTATTTAACTACCCATGGCTTCTTGTTAAGGTACTCGAAGGCTGTAATTCCTTGATGACCACCAGTATTAAGAATAAGAACCTTAGAGTTTTTAGGCAATAGTTCTGATTTCATTAAATTTTGCATCGCGTAAAATAGCTTTGCATTATAGATTGGGTCTAATATTATTTCATAATCATCATAGAATTTCTGAGCATAATGCTGCAATGATTTCGTAACCTTTGCATAGCCACCAAAATGGTATTCTGACTCAACATCCCACTCAGTATTAATGTCTGTAAGCTGTCCACTAATTTCATTTTCTAAAGATTCGTTTTTCAGAACATTGATAACTTTCGTTCTATAATCAGAATTACCGTATTTTATTATTCCAGCCGCAGTAGCACCAGTCCCAGCAGCGACGCCTATGACATCGAAATCTAACTCGTAATCATTAATTTCTTCCATCAAGTCTCCCATCCCATTAACGCCTAATTGGTTATTACCACCTTCGGGAATAAGCATTGGTCTATCATAAGATGCAATGAGTTCCTTTATAAAAGGAGCATTTGCTTTTAACTTGTAAGCTTCCTTGGGTACATGATGCAGCTTCATTCCTAGCTCCGCAGCTTTATTTAATGTAGGATTATCAGTATCGACATAGGTGCCTCTGATAATACCTACTGATGGAATTTCAAATTGAGCACATACTGCAGCGGTAGCTGCTATATGATTAGAGAAAGGCCCTCCGAATGTAATCATCACGCGATGGCTATCAGCGTAATACCGACCAATATTATATTTGAGTTTGCGCCATTTATTTCCTCCAAAGTCTTTGTGAATTAATTCTTCACGTTTTATATAGACTTCATAAGGATTACAGAAATCGTGAAGGCGCTCTATCGGACTTGGAAGCTTGAGTAATATCTCTTTCACAACACTAATTTATAGAAAGATTATTCATCTCTATCAACACATTCTCGCTCTATAGCAAAAAAGACCGAATGCAGAGCATTCAGTCTTTTTGAACTTGAACCTAAAACCTATTGAATCTTATACTAATTGGTTTTTAAGATTTTGATTTTGATTATAAATCTAAATTTTCAAAATCATAGATTTATGGTATCAGTCATTCACCTTGAGATTAGTGAATTGTATCGTTGTATTATTTTTAGTGATGAAGCCGATCTTGTATGTTCCAGTATCAAACATCTTCTTAGATATCTTCAGCTTGTTAGACATAACTGGAAGTTGGTATACTAATTTACCTGCCTCATCAAATATCTGTAAGTAGTTAACATAGTCTGCAGTAACAAACTCTAATGCATCCATCTGCGAGTTGTATGCTGCTACTTGAAAGAAATCTTTCTGTGCTACATTTACTACACTTAATTCTACTGTAGGTGATGCGATCAATGATAATTCTGAATCAGGTGTAACTGATGCGAATGATGTTGTGATCATTGTTATTGCGAAGATGATTGTTACTATTAATGTTCTCATGACTTTTCCTTTTAATTCTGATGTAAAGATAAGTGACGTCATAACCCAATCAAAGGCCCTATCCCCTACACCGAAACACGCATATCTCACATACACTATACAGGACCTATTAATGGGGTGTTTTGTGACAAGTGGTTGTCAATTTCAATGTCAATATCAATATCAATGTCAATATCGATGTCAATGTCAATGTCGATGTCGATGTCAATGTCAAGAATTAATAGATATCTCCCGCTGGTCGATATGAAAAAAAACTGCGAGAGGTTGGTCTATTGACCTTACCTCGGAAAGCTCACAAGAAATTTTTGAATCCTGACCTCACTACTAACCACAAAAAAAAAAGACTGAATGCAATGCACTCAGTCTTTTTTTCAAAAATGAAACTTCATTATTTTATTATTTATCCATTCACCTTAAGATTAGTGAATTGTATCGTTGTATTATTTTTAGTGATGAAGCCGATCTTGTATGTTCCAGTATCAAACATCTTCTTAGATATCTTCAGCTTGTTAGACATAACTGGAAGTTGGTATACTAATTTACCTGCCTCATCAAATATCTGTAAGTAGTTAACATAGTCTGCAGTAACAAACTCTAATGCATCCATCTGCGAGTTGTATGCTGCTACTTGAAAGAAATCTTTCTGTGCTACATTTACTACACTTAATTCTACTGTAGGTGATGCGATCAATGATAATTCTGAATCAGGTGTAACTGATGCGAATGATGTTGTGATCATTGTTATTGCGAAGATGATTGTTACTATTAATGTTCTCATGACTTTTCCTTTTAATTCTGACGTAAAGATAAGTGACGTCATAACCCAATCAAAGGCCCTATCCCCTACACCGAAACCCACATATCTCACATACACTATACAGGATCTATAAATGGGGTGTTTTGTGACAAGTGGTTGTCAATTTCAATGTCAATATCAATATCAATGTCAATATCGATGTCAATGTCAATGTCGATGTCGATGTCAATGTCAAGAATTAATAGATATCTCCCGCTGG
>Ga0209187_1003137_pt1 | contig 14351 bp, 14 predicted proteins | sample BantaG_FD_187430 | JGI IMG/M metagenome (GOLD analysis project Ga0209187, IMG submission 187430) | Marine algal microbial communities from Bantry Bay, Ireland - BantryBay_4 metaG (SPAdes) (version 2) | ecosystem: Host-associated > Algae > Red algae > Unclassified | place: Bantry Bay, Ireland... | reverse complement strand
TGGTCGTAGAGTGCGTTCTTAAACAGAAGATCGCTAGTCGTGTGCTGCGCGTGGTGGTGCTGGAAGGTGCGTTGATCGACCTCCTGCTCACCAGTAGGAACAGTGATAGAGAGCATGTCGCTGTTCGAGCCGGTGCCGTTCATGTGACTGACGTGCTCATTGCGAGACCAACCAGCTCCAAGATTTAGCAACACGCTCTTCACATCCGAGTCCTTTTCGGCCAGAGTCGTGCCGATAGCGAACGAACGACTACCAAGGCTGAGGTTCTGGGTGCGCAGGTAGTTGATCGCAGCTCCGTCTGCGGCATACAGATCGAAAACTCCGACGGCAAGGCCGTTGGCGGCGTTATCAAGGGAAGCAAGCCGGTCAATGACGGTGACCTGAGAGTTTGCTTCGGCGACGACCAGAGTATGCGGGAAGATCGTTCCTTCGCCAACGTGATGCTCAATGATGATCGGTTTGTCGATGACGACGCCAGCGGGGACGAAGACGAAGACTCCGGTGATCTGGCTAGCGGTGTGCAGGGCGCGGAACTTCTCCGAACCGAGCGGTGCGCTCTGAGCGTGGAGAAAGCGGCGTAGAATTTCGCCGTGTTCGGCGGTCGCCTGAGCGATCGTCGCGATTACGACGCCCTTGGCGGCGAGCTCGGGGTCGATCTCTGGTGTGGCCACGCTGTGGTTGTTGACGAAGGTGAACGCACCATCGGTAGCATCGCGACCAAGCTCAGCGGGTGCAGCAACGCCGAAACCCTCGAGCGCCATCTTGCGGATCGAGGCAAAACGCCAAGGCTCGTCCTTCGGTTCCGGCATGGGAAGAGAGCCGAATTTGCTCCACGCATCGGCACGAGCCTCGCTGAGCCACGCGGGGGCGGCGGCATCGGGCTCGGGCTTTTGGTTGAGGACGGAAGGTGTCAGAGTAGCAGACATGGGAAATTTGAGTTCGGTGTCAGAGTGCGAGCGGATGCGGTCGATCGCTAGCCAACGGAGCCTTCCATCTCGAGATCGATGAGGCGTTTCAGTTCGACGCTATACTCCATCGGGAATTCGCGCACGAGGTCGTTGATGAAGCCGTTAACCGACAGCGACATGGCAGCCGCTTCGGACAGACCGCGCTGCTGCATGTAGAAGATCTGCTCTTCGCTGACCTGCGAGACCGAGGCCTCGTGTTGGGTTTGGTGCTGATTCCCCTTTACGCTGATCGCGGGATAGGTGTCGGTCTTACTCTTAGCGTTGATGAGCAAGGCATCGCACTCCGTGTTGTTGACGCAGCCTTTGAGGTGTTTCGGAATATGGACTTGGCCCCGATAGGTAGAGCGGCCTTCGCCGACCGAGATCGACTTAGAGACCACGTTCGAGGTCGTGTTGTCCGCCGCGTGAATCATCTTCGCGCCGGTGTCTTGGTGCTGACCATCGTTGGCCAATGCGATCGAGACGACCTCGCCGCGAGCGCCGGGCTCCTTCATGACGACACCTGGATACTTCATCGTCAGACGGGATCCGATGTTGCAGTCGATCCAGCGGACCTCGGCATTCTCGTGGGCGATACCGCGCTTGGTGACAAGGTTGAAGACATTAGACGACCAGTTCTGCACGGTGATGTACTGGAGCTTGGCGTCCTTCATTGCGACCAGTTCGACGACGGCCGAGTGGAGCGTCGGTGTTCCGAATTTCGGCGCGGTGCAGCCTTCCATGTAGGTAAGCTCGGCACCTTCGTCGAGGATGATCAGGGTCCGTTCAAACTGGCCGAAGTTCTCGGAGTTGATGCGGAAGTAGGCCTGCAACGGGTGGCTGACCTTGACGCCTTTGGGTACGTAAATAAAAGAACCACCGGAGAAGACTGCGCTGTTCAGAGCGGAGAACTTGTTGTCGGAAGTCGGGATGACCTTGCCGAACCATGGGCGGAAGATCTCTTCGTGCTCCTTCAGCCCCTCGGCCGAGGTAACGAAAATGACGCCTTGCTCGGAGACGGCATCCTTGACGTTCGAGTAGGCAGCTTCGGAGTCGAATTGTGCTTCGACACCAGCGAGGAAGGCGCGCTCTTGCTCAGGTATGCCTAGTCGATCAAAGGTCTCTTTAATGTCGTCGGGAACATCATCCCAGGACTTCTTGGGCCGCTCCCCGTCGGACAGGTAGTAGCGGATCGCGTCGAAGTCGATCGCCTCAAGATCCTTAGTCGCCCAGTGAGTGGGCATAGGCTTCTCTTCGAATACGCGGAGAGCCTTCTTACGGAACTCACGAACCCAGTCGGGGTCTTCCTTTACATCACTGATGTAATCGACGGTCGCCTCGGACAAGCCGTAGCCGGCGTCGAACTTGTTACGCTCGGGGAAGGTGAAGTCACCAACGGTGTCCTTTTCTTCGGCGATGGTCGTTACGGTTTGCGTTTCTTCGTCCATGAGATTGGGAAGTTAGAAGACTGAAAGTTGAAGTGTGGTGACCTACGCGGGAGCGAGCTCGTCTTTGACCCAATCGTAACCCTTCTCCTCAAGCTCGAGGGCGAGTTCCTTTCCTCCGGTCTTGACGATCTTGCCGTCGGTCATGACGTGGACCACATCGGGGACGATGTAGTCGAGCAGCCGCTGGTAGTGAGTGATGACTAGGAATCCAGAAGCGGGCGAGCGCATGGCATTGACGCCTTCAGAAACGACCTTCAGTGCATCGATATCGAGCCCAGAGTCGGTCTCGTCCAAGACGGCATAGCTGGGTGCGAGCATCATCATCTGGAGGATCTCGTTGCGCTTCTTTTCTCCGCCGGAGAAGCCTTCGTTGACTGCACGGCCGGTAAATTTTTCGTCCATTCCGAGCTGTTTCATCCGATCGCGCATCATCTTGTAGAACTCGACGGCATCGAGGTCTTCACCCTTAGGCATGCGAGCCTGAAGGGCGGCGCGAAGGAAGTTGGCGTTGCTGACACCCGGGATTTCCATTGGATACTGGAAGGCGAGGAAGAATCCGGCGCGGGAGCGCTCGTCGATTTCCATGGCCATGAGATCCTGATTATCCATACTGACGGTTCCGTCGGTGACTTCGTAGTCTTCATGACCGGCGAGGACCTTAGCGAGGGTCGATTTGCCGGAGCCGTTCGGGCCCATGATAGCGTGGACCTCGCCCTTCGGGATGTCGAGGGTCAGGCCTTTGAGGATCTCTGTGCCGTCGATGTTCGCATGCAGATTCTTGATGGAGAGGCTCATTGGAAGAATTGGTAAAGTTAGATCTGGGAAATTGAAAAAGTCGCTAGTTCTTGGCGGAGCACTTCGGGCAGGTTCCCTTCAAGGCGACATCGATGCTAGTGATCGAGGCCCCCTTGGGAAGCTTCCAGCGCTTGGCGATGTCGCTGGCCTGTTCGGTGCGGTAGATGTCAGTGACGTCGCCGCAGACTTCGCAGTAAAAGTGGCCGTGATCCGCAAGATTTGGGCAATACCTAGTGGCATCGCGATCGACGTTGATCTGCTTGATCATGCCGCAATTGCTAAGCGTATCGAGGACGTTGTAGACGGTGGCGAGAGAGATGTTCGGCGCACGGTCCTTAACCCGGTCGTAGACGGTCGAGGCGCACGGATGGTCGCAACTAGTCGAGACCACCTCGAACACCTCACGGCGTTGAGTCGTCATGCGCATTCCTCCGGGGAGGTCCGGCATTGAGACAGGGTTAGTCTTATCTGTGTGAGCGTCAGCCACGGTTCCGAATGGTAGGGTGCAAGAACTAGTTATCAAGAATAATTCTAATTTAAAATAAGGAGAGAGCCAATTCTGGTTAAAGAATCCGAAAAATCTCGCTATATTGAGGGGGGATGAATCGCTGGAAAATCATCGCATTTTCGTCCTTCTAGGTTATCTTGATGAGCTTAAGCTTCCGATTGACAGCAGTCAGTCAGATTGCTACCTCTGGGCACTCTCACCGATGAAGTCTTCCCCGACCAAATATGCCAGCCCTGCTCTGGCTGAAAAGATTGCCAAAAACTATGGTACTACCGCACGTAAGTTGCGGGTCAACATGGTCGGCGCGGAGGATGTCTCCAAACTCGTCAAAAAAGTGCAACGTGCTCAAGTTAAGACTAGTAAGCATGCTATGCAGCTCGACTAACACGAGACTACAAAGATGGCGAGATTGGCAAAGCCATCGGGCATCGAGTTTGTTTGTACGGAACGCCCCTTCTCAGGATTCGATTTTGCCGAAGCCAGATTCGCCGGCTCTCCACCGATAAGGCGCCTCTTTTCTCTCGGACGTAGCAAGGGCGCACGTTCTCTCATCGTTGAAGCCGTTGAACCTGAGGGTCCCGTCCTAGAAGAAAATGACGACATAACCAGCATTGCGCCCGACCACTCGGCTGTCGCACTCATCCGCGTCTCGTTTTGGAAGAAGGCGGTAAAGAATCATGCTGATTTTTCAAGCCTCACCAGCAGATATGGTATCGGTTACGCGATCTTGAAGCACGACGAGATTCCATCACGGGGGATCGACTCGTGGCATGTTTTTGAGGCAGTCTTTATTGGCAACAAACACCATCACAACTACTTAACGACATCCGGCCGCATCCGTTTTCGTTGCGGGCAACGTCACTTTTCTGTGACGGGGTCATTATATGCCCAGCAAAACGCGATCAGCAAAGCATGTGCTCAAGTTGCCCTCCGCAGTCTGTGCGCGACCTACCTTAACGAGCCCGACTTAAGCTTCCGTAAAATCAACGACCTTGCCTCTGGTGGCGATCCATCGTTTGTGCCAAGTGCCGGTTTGAATTCAACGCAGATCGCGGCTGTTCTGAAAGGGTTAGGAATTCCTTATGCAGAGATTAACTACGAAGCTAACCCCAGCCTCCGTGAGCCTTTTCCTTACCAAAAACTTGTCTACAGTGGAGTCGAAAGCGGATGTGGTGCGCTCCTTGGCTTTAGGTTGAGCGGACCTGCTGCCCCTGCTGTTGGGCATGTGATTCCTTATGTCGGGCACACATTTAACGAGGACGCTTGGGCCCCACATGCGGATGTGATGTATTTTACGGTGGGAAAAACAATCGAATATGTCCCCAGTAGGGCTTGGATGAGCAGTTTTCTGGTTCACGATGATAATTTCGGTGCGAACTTGTGTATTCCGCAAAACTTTGTTCATAGAGACAACGTAGGCTATGCGGTTGAGCTTCTACCGAGAGGTTATAGCTACTCGGGAGCGCTCGCGGAGATCGTCGCCTCTCAATATTTCTATTCCCTCTTACCTGCCCTGTTTAGTTCCGGTGGGAACACTTGGTTAAGGCGTCTAGTCGACTACGTGAATCAGCAACGACTGATTCTTCGATGTGTTCCGATTACTCTTGCGGCCTACGTAAAAGCTCTAGGCAACGCCGAAGATTGGGAGGGGATGAAAGAAGATCCCACATCAATTACAGACCTCACCAACATAAATGCGGACAAGCTTTGGATGATAGAGGTCTCCGTCCCCGAAGTATTTTCGACCAACAAGCGGAAGCTAGGCGAGATTCTTCTCGACGCGGAACATGCGTTGTCTGACAAGATCGACGGTGCCAGCTTCGTCCTCGCAAGATTTCCAGAGAACTACGTGTTCTTCAGCAAGGTCACCCCTTCGGGAACACCAACCTTTCTCACCACACCGAGCAAGTTCCGATCGCACTTGCCTCTTCTTCGGCGGAAATAATTGGTCAACCCTCCAACTCCCCTTCCAACTGCACCTTGTACTGCTTCAACCGCTCGCGCTTCTCGTCGCTGACTTCAGGGTAGCAGAGATCTAGTTTCATCAGCTGGCGGAGGATTACTTGGGCGACGATAAGACGCATGTTCTTCTTGTCGTCTGCAGGGATCACATACCAGGGGCACTCCTCTGTGGCGGTGGCATTGATGCAGTCCTCGTAGGCGACCTGGTAGTCATCCCAGAAGGCGCGCTCCTTGAGGTCGCCTTCCTCGAATTTCCAGTTCTTCTCTTGGCGTTCGATGCGATCGAGGAATCGGCGGGCCTGCTCGTCCTTGGAAAGGTTGAGGAAGAACTTCACGACGCGCGTGCCGTTGTGGTGATTGTAGGCTTCCATGCCGCGGATATCGGCGTAGCGCTGATCCCACATTTTGGGAAAGTCTTGGGCGAATTCCTTGGGCACGCGCTGGTAGTCGGAGACGATTTCTGGGTGTACGCGGACCACGAGGACTTCCTCGTAATGCGAGCGGTTGAAGATACCGATGGTGCCACGTGGCGGCATGCGGGCATCGGTGCGCCACAGGTAGTTGTGGTCAAGTTCGAGTCCGCTGGGACGCTTGAACGCGTGGACATCGACGCCGTGGGGATTCACTCCGCTCATGACGTGACGAATCGTGCCGTCCTTGCCGGCGGCGTCCATGGCTTGGAAGACGAGCAGCATGGCGTAGCGATCGTGCGCATACATCATCTGCTGGAGATCGTCGATCTCGTCGCGGAACTCGCCCATGAGATCTCGGTATTCCTTCTTCCTTTTGTAAAGCTCTGGGATGTTGGTGGAGGATTCCGCGATACGGAACGGTCGGCTTCCGTCAAAGCGGAACTGGTCGATGTCGACGTCGATCTTCATTGGGATTAGGCAGGTAATTGGCCCGGTTGATCCGGTTCACTTATTCGGTATACTAAACCAACCTAATACCTCAGACAAAAATGATTGGATGGATTTTACTCGGCCTCATCGCAGGCGCACTTGGAAAGCTTCTCATGCCCGGCAAGGATCCTGGGGGCTGGTTCATTACGATGCTTTTGGGAATTGGCGGAGCCTTCTTGGGAGGCTTGATCGGCAATAAGGGACCCGGCGGCACGATCCCCAGCATTGGGAGTATTTTCACTGCCACCATCGGTGCAGTCCTGCTCTTGGTGATCTACCGCTTCATTCAGAAGAAGCGGCTGGGCAAGAAGTAGAGGGCGGCTTCCACTCATTAATTTTAAGAGTTTGCTATGTCCAGCAAACAACGATCAGATGTCCGTTTCTTCCGGACCGTCTCTCGTAACCGGGTACTAACTCACGGTCTCCTCATAACTAAGTCTGGAGAAGGAATTCTCTGGTAGGACTCCATACATTCAACCGATGCCGGACAGCGGTTGGGTGGACCCATTTAGGTCAGGAGTTGGCGAAGACCTTGCGCTCTGATCAGGAGGGAAGCTTGAACGCTCTGACCGTTGGGTGTTGTCTTGCCCATGTCTGCGTCTAGCCATCCGAACGTCCATCTCATCGACCACCCGCTAATTCGAGTTCGGTTGTCGAGGCTGCGCGACAAGAATGCCGACTCTGCTGAGTTCCGCCGTAATCTCCACCAGATTGCACAGCTGATGGTCTACGAGATTACCCGGAACTTTCCAGTTCGGGACATCGAAATCGAGACTCCGCTGGAGACAATGACTGGCGCCGAGCCCGAGCGGCCGATCGTCTTGGTGCCGATTCTCCGTGCTGGCGTGGGAATGCTGAATGGCATTCTGCAGATCCTGCCTGACGCCCACATGGGCCAGATTGGCATGTACCGAGACGAGGAAACGCTCGAGCCCAAGTCCTACTGCTGCAACCTGCCGAGCAATATCGGTGAGGCGGATACGCTTCTTATTGACCCGATGCTGGCGACCGGAAACAGTAGCATCGAGGCAGCCAATCAAGTTCGGGAACAAGGCGCGAAAAGAATCTGCTTCGTTTGCCTCGTCGCCTGTCCCGAAGGTCTGGAGCAGTTTACCAGGGCCCACTCCGAAATTCCTGTCTACACGGCAGCCATTGATCGGGAGCTGAACGAGAAGTCGTATATTGTTCCTGGACTGGGCGATGCGGGGGACCGCTACTTCGGCACGTAAGAGGCAACCAATGATGACCACGGAAAACGCTGGAGATCGCGGAAACCGAGCGAATGGGCGGGTGGATTTTTGAACCGCGAATGAAGTGAAGTGGATGAAGGCTCGGTAGCTCGAAGAGTTAAATTTTAGTGCTCGGCGTTCACCCGATTTGTGTCATTCGCGGCTCAAAGCGGCCTCCTAGTTCCGCGTCCTCAGCGGTCAGTCTACCCGCTAGTTGACGACACCGCGCCACGATTTCCGGATTCTCGCTCCCGTCGGAGTAGTCGATGGGTGTGTTTTTGTAGAGGTCGAGGATCGTTGGGTCGACGATCTCTAGCGACTCTAGGTCGGCAGCGTGGTGCAGGGCGCGTGGTCGTCTCCGCCTTGGGCATTCGGATTGGTTTCGATCTGAAGGAGTTCGCGAACTAGCCTTTCTCGTTGCTGCACGACGGCGATCTTCAGGGGCGTCTCGTTTGAGAAGCCTCTGGTCGTCGGCAAGACTTCGTCCGAGTGTTGGAACTGGAAGAAATCCACCATCCCTCTCAGAAACTCCGTGAGCTCTGGACTTCAGGTGGGCATAGGGAATTAGGCCTTCGACGCCACGTCCAAATCGGTGCTCTTGTGCGCGGTGTGATCGGTGGGTTTGCGGAAGGAGTTGAGATCGACAGACTTGAAATAGTCGATGGTCCTGGTCAATCCTTCCCGGAGTTCGATCTTCGGCTCCCAACCGAGCTTCTCCTTAGCGAGTGCGATGTCGGGCTTCCGCTGAGTCGGATCGTCGGCGGGTAGCGGAAGGTAGATGATCTTGCTGTTCGAGCCAACCATCTCGACGACCATTTCGGCGAGTTCCTTGATCGTGAACTCGCCAGGGTTGCCGATATTGCACGGACCAGGGAAGTTGTCTGGGCCAGACATGAGTGCGAGGAAACCGTCGATCAGGTCATCGACGTAACAAAACGAACGAGTCTGGGAGCCATCACCATAGATAGTGATGTCCGCGCCCTTGAGTGCTTGGACGATGAAGTTGGTGACCACGCGACCGTCGTAGGGGTGCATACGTGGGCCGTAGGTATTAAAGATGCGGACGACGCGAATGTTGACGCCGTGGGACCGGTGGTAGTCGAAGAACAGAGTCTCGGCACAACGTTTGCCCTCGTCATAGCAGGCGCGGATGCCGATGGGGTTGACGCTTCCGCGGTAGCTCTCGGGCTGAGGATGAATCTCAGGATCTCCGTAGACCTCACTAGTGGATGCTTGGAAGACCTTGGCGCCGGTGCGCTTCGCCATACCGAGGACGTTGATTGCCCCCATGACCGAGACCTTGGTGGTCTTGATCGGATTGTACTGGTAGTGCACAGGACTGGCAGGACAGGCAAGGTTGTAGATCTCGTCGACCTCCATCCAGATATCTTGGGTGATGTCGTGGCGAACTAGTTCGAAGTTCGGCTTGTCCAAGAGGTGCTCGATGTTGTTCTTCTGGCTGGTAAAGAAGTTGTCGAGGCAAATGACGTCGTGGCCTTGAGCGACTAGGCGGTCGCAGAGGTGGGAGCCAAGGAAACCGGCTCCGCCGGTAACGAGAATACGCTGGTAGGGTTCACTCATGTGGGCAGTGGAAATCTTAACTAAGGGTTCTGAACTATATAAGGACGCCCGAACATTGCGAACTGAATTATGGAAATTCTAAGAAATCTTTTGCCGCGAACCTCTCTTTCCCTGAGCTTCCTAGCCCTTGATGGTCATCCTGATCTGGTTCACACTGGTCGTCCACTCACCAACTACCCATCGCCTGTGAAGACTATTCAGCCAAGCCACGCCACGACCGTCGTCATTTCAGACATCCGACCTGCCGTCGATGGGGGTAGATCTCCGAGCAAGGCGATCGCCGGCGATGTTTTTCGAATCTCTGCCGATGTCTTCAAAGACGGCCACGACTTGCTGGCAGCAAGGCTTCGGTGGAGGGCAGTGGCGGAACCCGAACTACCTTGGAAAGACGCGACGATGGTGCCGCTCGAGAACGATCGCTGGGCTGGCGAGATCACCTTCGAGAAGCCGGGCCTGCATGAGTTCGCCATCGAGGCCTGGGGCGACCGGTTCGCTAGCTGGGCGGATGCCTTCGAAAAGAAGTTTGAGGCCAAGGACGAAGAGATCCCGCTCGTGTTGGAGGAAGGCGCCTTGATCATTGACCAAAGCGCTCGCCTCGCTACCCAAGCCCTGGACAAGGACACGGCGACGCAGCTCCAGAGCATTGCCGAAGCGATTCGTTCCCTGCCTGCGGACAAGACCACCGACTTGGTTCTCTCCGATGATCTGCGTTACATCATGGATCTCTTCCCAGACCGTGAGCTATCGACATTCACCGAGGCCTTACCGGTCATCGTCGAGCCGGTTTGCGCCCGATTCTCCAGCTGGTATGAGTTTTTCCCGCGCAATGCCAAGGGTGTCCAAGATCAGCACACTGGCTTCCGGGACTGCCTGCCCCGTCTCGATCAGGCCAAGGAGATGGGTTTTGACATCATCTACCTGCCTCCGATCCATCCGATCGGGGAGGCCAACCGCAAGGGCAAGAACAACGCCACCACAACCGAGCCCGGCGACTTCGGTTCGCCCTGGGCCATCGGAGGCAAGGCTGGAGGGCACCGTCACATCGAACCGCTTCTCGGTGACTTCCAAGACTTTGGCTGGTTCGTCAGAGAGGCAGAGAAGCGCGGCTTAAAGATCGCCCTCGACTTCGCGCTGAACTGCTCCCCGGACCATCCCTACGTCAAAGAACACCCGGACTGGTTCAACGTCCGTCCGGACGGCTCGATCATGTATGCGGAGAATCCGCCGAAAAAATACCAGGACATCTACCCGTTGGATTTCCACTGCAAGGACTGGCGCAATCTCTGGGACGAGATCATCGACCTTGTCCGCTTCTGGTGTGGCAAGGGCGTCAGCGTCTTTCGTGTCGACAATCCTCATACCAAGCCGGTCGCTTTGTGGGCCGAATTGATTACGACTATTAAGAAGGAGTTCCCCGAGACTATTTTTCTCTCCGAGGCATTCACTCGCCCGCGGATGATGGAGGCACTAGCCAAGGCCGGCTTCACCCAGAGCTACACCTACTTCACCTGGAGAACTACCAAGCAGGAACTCACCGACTACGCTACCGAACTAACCCAGACCGACATGAAGGACTACTTCATGGGCAACTTCTGGCCGAACACACCGGACATTCTCGCTGAACACCTGTGGAATGCCCCACCAGCTATGTTCAAGATCCGGGCAGCTCTTGCCGCAACCCTATCCTCGAACTGGGGGATGTATGCCGGCTTCGAATACTGCGAAAACAAGCCGTTCGGAAATGGCAAAGAAGAGTACCTCGACTCGGAAAAATACGAGGTCTGCGAGCGCGACTGGGATGCACCAGGAATCCGTGCCTTCATCACCGAACTGAATCGGGCAAGGCGCGAGAATCCAGCTCTGCAGTACTACGATAACCTTGAGTTCTACCCCTGTGCTAACGACCAAATTCTCTGCTACGGCAAGTCCACGCCAGACAATTCCAACCGTATCGTTGTCGCCATCTCACTGGATGCTCAAGGCAGTCAAGAAGGCACGATCACGCTTCCCTTGGAAGAGCTCGGCATCGATCCGAACCGACCGTTCGTCGCCCGAGACCTGATGCACGGGGACAGCTACACTTGGCAGGGCGCCGACAACTACGTTGCCCTCAGCCCAGGCGGCCGGTTACTCCATCTCTTCCGCCTCGAGCAGTAGACTTCCTCACCTATGCCGGCCCGACTCACCTTGGGGGTGGCTCTCTGCCTCCTCGCATCGCTCCTTCTCGCCCGAGAAGAGAGTCGGGGCGTATTCTCCCAGCTCGAGGAAGGCTGGGTCTCGTGGTTGTTGGCGAACAGTCCGGGCGCGATCACCGATCCCGAGGTGACCTTCATCCAGCTCGATGACACCGAGGACAGGATCTTCGAAAGCTGGCCCCTTTCGCCCGGAGATCATGCCCTCGTATTGCAGAACCTCCGCCAGTTCGAACCGAAACTGGTGGGCATCTCGCCATCGCTTCGCTGGGAGGACAAGGGTATGCTTTTCGGTAGTCTGATCACCCAACTCGAGGCCCTTCCAACAACGATTCTCGGCACGGAACTAAGTTACATCGAGGCCGAGGATGGCTTCGTCGACCCGACCATCGCCAACCTGTTCGAGGCTCTGCCTCAGGTCGTCGGAGATGCCACCAAGATCCCGCCGATCACCACCGTCCTCGACCTTCCCCAAGATCAGATTCGCTCCGGCAGATCGCTTGGCTTTACCAAGCTCGACTCGTTCGGCACGGAGGACTCTAGTATTGAAGGCCTACGGGTCCCGCTGCTCGCCCGCTACGGCAAGACGGTCATCCCCGCCTTTACCCTACGCCTGTCCATGGCCCACCTTCAGATCGAGCCCGAAGACGTTAGGGTCTCGCTCGGTCGCTGGATTCGGCTCGGCGATCGACAGATTCCGATCGATCACACCGGCGCCATGGCCGTAGATCCCAAGCTACGGAGTTCCGTGCCGCGTCTGAATGCCAGTGCCCTCCTGTTTGGCTCAGACCTAGAGAGCATGGCCCTAAACGAAGATGAGACCCGCGCACTTGGCTCGTTGCGGACCAATGCCGTGGTCATTGGCAATGACGACCCACCTTCGAGAACCATCAGTCTTGTGTCCGGCGAATCGATCTCCCATGCAGACTTACTGACTACGGCACTGGCCACCATTCAGGGAAAGCGCCACATCCGCGAGCTAGAATTGCCGGGACGAATCGTCCTCTGGGTCCTCGCCCTACTCGTCGCCTCCGCCTTGTTCGCCGTTCCGCGCGGCCGCTCGGTTCGCTTTGGATTACTAGGCGCGCTCGCTTTTGCAGTCGTAGGCCTACTCGCTTTTCAGGTTCTCAAGGTCTGGGCATCCCCCGTGGTGCCGCTTGGAACATTGCTTGTCGGGCTCCTCGGAGCAGGCCTGACGACGGAAAATCTTAAAAAAATGACCGATGAAGACGAGCAAGATTAGAATTCACTTGCCGCTTCCCCGAAGCTGTAGCAGTTTCCCGGCTCTCATCCCACACGGAGGATAATTTTACTACCATGGCACACGCAATTTTTCGCACCGGCGGCAAGCAGTATCGGGTCACCGAAGGCGACACTCTCGACGTAGAGAAACTCGATCTCGAAGCTGGCAAGGATGCTACCTTCGACGAGGTGCTCATGGTTTCTGACAGCGGCACAGTCAAACTCGGCGATCCTCTCGTTGAGGGAGCTAAAGTCACCGCAGAAGTTATCGACCAATACCGCGCTAAGAAAGTCATCGCCTTCAAATTCAAGCGCCGCACCGGTTATCACCGCACTAAGGGCCATCGTCGCCAACTCACTTCCCTGAAGATCAAGTCGATCGCAGGCTAGAACACCTTTTCTACAACTCTCTAACACCACCTCACCATGGCTCACAAAAAGGGACAAGGCTCCGTCAAAAACGGTCGCGACAGTAACGCAAAACGTCGCGGCGTGAAGAAATTCGGTAGCCAGAAAGTGATCGCTGGAAACATCATCATCCGGCAGTGCGGAACTAAGTGGCACCCAGGCAAGGGCGTCGGACTTGGTAACGACTACACCATCTTCGCCATGATCGACGGCATCGTCCGCTTCGACCGTAACGGTCGCCGGGTGAACGTTGATCCTATCGAGACTGCCGTCGCGAGCTAGGTAGTTCCCGGCTCGGCCTGCAAAGGTCATCGGGTGTTGAGGAGTTCGACGTGTTCCAGATCGTCCTTCTCCGCCCGGAGATTCCCCCGAACACGGGGAATATCGGCAGGCTCTGCGTCGGTGTCGGCGCCACCCTGCATCTGGTCAAGCCACTCGGCTTTTCCATAGCTGATCGGGCCGTAAAGCGGGCCGGTCTTGATTACTGGAAAGACCTCGAACTCGTAGTCTGGGAATCTTGGCAGGACTTCTGCGATGCCCACGGCGATGTCGCCACAACCCGCTGGCATCTATTCACCGCCCACGGAACCTGCGCACCTTGGGACAAGGAAGCCGGGATTCGGCCAGGAGACTTCCTCCTCTTTGGTTGCGAGACCAAGGGCCTACCCAAGGAACTACTCGCCAGCTATCCAGAGCGGACTAGGACTCTCCCCACTCCGGGATATGGGGATGGAAGACAGGTCCGAAGCCTAAATCTCTCGGCCACAGTAGCTGCAGCTGTCTACGCGTCGATGGCCGCGAACTCGGGGTCGTAGAAGGCCAAGCCTAGACCGGGCATAGAAGTGCGACAGCTCGTTCGGGACTTTCTACTTTTAGCCCGAAAAGCGCAATGGCCGGTGCTGTGAGCCTCCGGGGAGGTCAGGCCGGAGACGTCTTATGCGCGCGGCAAGATCGTAGTCGTGACTTCCAACTCTAGGACCTTTCGAATCGTTTCCCTAAACCAAGCGGTTCTCGCGAGGTCTTCCTTTTGTAAATTCAGCTCAGCCAGATAGGCCGGGGCGGGCTTTTTCAATGCTAAATACGGATAGAACGTCTCAAATTCCGGCGACTCATAGGCATCGTAGACTGGCTTCGGGT
>Ga0209187_1003132_pt1 | contig 14377 bp, 14 predicted proteins | sample BantaG_FD_187430 | JGI IMG/M metagenome (GOLD analysis project Ga0209187, IMG submission 187430) | Marine algal microbial communities from Bantry Bay, Ireland - BantryBay_4 metaG (SPAdes) (version 2) | ecosystem: Host-associated > Algae > Red algae > Unclassified | place: Bantry Bay, Ireland... | reverse complement strand
ACGAGGCAAAAAACGCAGACATAGCCTAGCTATGGCGAGTATTTTTAACGAAGTGCAGTCTCAAAATTCGCCAAATTAACCGACAGTATTAACTGGAAAGACTACTTAGGGTAGGAAGGTCTAAAATCAGTCTTTTTGTTGAAAGTATTGGAAATCTTGTGGTCATCCATGACAATTTTATAAAAAAATTTAATTGGTTAGAATTGGTTTCTAAAACGTAAAAGGACAGAAAATAAGTTCCGATATCCACGAAATATATCGTCTTTAAGGTAAAGTCTAATTTTGAGATAAAGATTCGCTATATAAGCCCTTTAGTTTTCGTAATTTTGCAACGCTAAAGAAAATTTTTCAATAGACTTTATACTTGCATACAAAATATTTTAGAATAAAGTCTAACATCTCAAAAAGAAATATTAACATGAACCTAGAAGATTTTGTAGCGGTGAGTGGCTTACCGGGCGTGTTTAAGATGGCTGCGAATCGCAGTAATGGACTAATTGTGGAAGATCTGGATAGTGGCAAAAGAAAATTCGTCTCCGCCCGTAAGCACCAGTTTACGCCATTAGCTTCCATCGGTATTTATACGCAAGACGATACGGAGGAGCTGGATGCGATATTTAAAACCATGATAGAAAAATCAGCGACGTTGGCTCCGATTCCTCATAATTCCAAGCCCGCAGAAGTGATTGCTTACTTCAAAGAAATACTGCCAGATTACGATGAAGACCGGGTTTATCTCAGTGATATGAAGAAGGTAATCAAATGGTTTAATTATTTAAATGAACTAAAATTACTCTCGCTCGAAGACGACAAACCAAAGGAAGAAGCTGCAGCGGAAAAAGTGAAAGAAGAAAAGGTAAAAGCAAAGAAGAAAGCAAAAAAAGCACCAGCTACTTTCGAAGAAGAATAAACAAACTATGTACAAAGGCAAAAAAGTGGTGGTTGTACTACCTGCTTACAACGCAGCACTTACCCTTGAGAAAACTTACCGGGAAATTCCATTTGATTTGGTCGATGAGGTAATTCTATGTGATGATGCCAGCAAAGACAATACCAGCGAGCTGGCACGTTCTATCGGTATCCAACACGTCATCGTTCACCAAAATAACAAAGGATATGGTGGCAATCAAAAGTCACTTTACAACAAGGCCCTGGAGTTGGGTGGTGACATTGTGATCATGTTGCATCCCGATTATCAGTACACGCCGTTATTAATACCTTCGATGATTAATATCATTGGTGAAGATTTATTTCCAGTTGTTTTAGGATCGCGTATTTTGGGAAAGGGAGCGCTGGCGGGAGGTATGCCTTTTTATAAATTTGTGGCCAATCGTTTGCTGACTTTCACCCAAAATTTACTGGTCAATTATAAATTATCAGAATATCATACCGGTTATCGGGCTTTTAGTCGGGAAGTCCTGGAGGGGATTGATTTCAATGCCAATGATGATGATTTTGTTTTTGACAATGAGATGTTGTCACAGATTATTTTCCACGGCTATCAGATTGCGGAGGTTACCTGTCCAACTAAATATTTTGAAGAAGCATCTTCGATTAATTTTCGGCGGAGTGCCAAATATGGATTAGGTGTACTAAGGGTTTCTGGACAGCATTTTCTCCAGAAAATGGGTTTAATGGAACTTGACCGTTATCGCAAACCCAACAATTAAGGGATAAGGATTATCGGTTGAACTTATTGAATGCTTTTTTTCCCAATAAAATAAAAGCAAGTAGTAAAGTATAGGTGAACGTGGCCGTCATAAGGGTGATTTTTAAAAAACTACCTGACAAAATTACAAATAATTGTTGGCTCACCAAAATATAATGCTCCTTTCGCAAAATCATATTTCTAACTGTTTCCTCTATCTATGGATCTCAAAGACCTTCTTGACCAGTACGTCAATACCTATAATGTTCCTGGTTTTATTACCCACGATCCGATCAGTATTCCACACCGTTATTCCCGTAAGCAAGATATCGAAATAACCGCTTTCTGGACGTCTATGCTGGCTTGGGGCCAAAGGGTGACCATTATCAATAAGGCGACTGAACTCTTTGCAATGATGGGCGAAAGTCCCTACAACTTCATGGTCAATCATACCGAAGAAGATCGAAAACCTTTTTTGGATTTTAAACATCGTACTTTTCAGCCTACAGATACGCTATATTTTTTAGAATTTTTTCAACAATATTTTCGTCAAAACGAATCACTGGAATTCGCTTTTTCTCAGTTTATCCAACCTGATAGTCCCGACATCTCTCCTGCCCTCTCCGGCTTTCACGAATTGTTTTTCAACCTATCCGATAGTCCACAACGCACCCGTAAACACGTAGCGACCCCCGTACGAAAATCCACTTGTAAGCGCTTAAATATGTTTTTACGGTGGATGGTCAGACAAGATAAGATGGGTGTCGACTTTGGTATTTGGAAAAATATTGAACCAGCGCAATTGATGATTCCACTGGATGTACACGTGGAACGGATTGCCCGAAAATTTGGATTGATAAAAAGAAAACAAAGAGATTGGAAGACTGTGGTAGAACTAACAGAACAACTACGACGCTTCGATGCCAACGATCCGGCAAAATATGACTTTGCACTTTTTGGATATGGAGTAGAAGAAAAATCCCGAAAACAAATTTAATTGCTTCCGGGATTCTGACGTATGAATTTTAAAGAGGTGCTTATTCCTCTTCGAACTTAAGTTCTTTGATTAAAAAGTTTTCACCTACCTTTTCCAGGTAGATCATGACGCGAAATTTTTGTGCCGACGTTTCTAAAACACCGATGCAGTATTGACCTCCCGCACCTTGCGAAGCACCCTGGTGAACCTGGGTATATTTCTTGGGTGGGTTTTCAGTGAAAAAAGCTTTTACAGCTGCTTGCGCTTCCGCTTTGCTATATAAGTTGATTTCATCTAATACCGTCATTTCGACATCTTTATCAAAAAAACCGGCCAAAGCCGCTGCATCTCCTTCACTAATAGCATTGGCTATCTTCGCTAAATTAGCGGGGCCAGTCATTATTGCTGGAGTAAATAGCATCAAAAAAATAATTGATTTCATCATTATTGTTTTCGTGAGTGTTTTGGGCATCCCCAGAACAGAATTTAAGTAATAATTACTTAGGAATGAAGAATAAATAACTTGATCCAAATGGGTTCATCTACTTTGGCTATTCTTCCTTATTTAGACAAAATTAAAAGGGCTTTGTAACCCGTTTTTCTCTTAATTATTTCCTAAAAATACCCTTTCTAAAGGGAGAATCCTCCTTTTTAACTACTTTTATGGCTGGAATAGTCTCCAAACAAACGATTTCTCCTACCTTTATAGTACCAAATTTTACTAATTGCTCAATTTATTACAATGTATAATAGGTAGCTTTATTCCTTACCTGCTATAAAACAGTATTTATTTAAAAACATGGACGAAAAACACGCATTATTAGTTATCCTCGACGGTTGGGGAATCAGCTCAGACGAAAAAATTAGCGCAGTGGCACAGGCCAATACGCCCTTTATGGATCATTTATGCAAAAATTACCCCAATAGTACACTGATTACTTATGGGGAAGAAGTTGGCCTACCTGAAGGTCAGATGGGAAATTCCGAAGTGGGTCATCTAAATATAGGGGCGGGGCGCATCGTTTATCAAGATTTTGCCCGAATAAATAAGTCTATTGAGGACCAAACGTTTTACACGTGCCCGGTTTTTACAGAGGCAATGGACTACGCCAGGGAAAATGATAAATCCGTTCACTTTATTGGTTTGCTTTCTGACGGTGGTGTACATGCGCATACCAGCCATTTACGTACCTTATGTGATATTGCCGAAAAAAAAGAAGTTAAAAATAGCTTTGTTCACGCCTTTATGGATGGTCGCGATGTAGATCCTAAAAGCGGTAAGGGATATTTAAAGAATTTACAAGATTATCTGAAAGATAAGCCGACAAAAATTGCGAGTGTGATCGGCCGATACTACGCGATGGATCGAGACAGCCGCTGGGAACGAGTTAAGCTGGCCTATGACTTATTGGTAAAAGGAAAGGGCGCGCCGACCAAAGATCCCGTGGTGGCGGTGACCGAAAGTTATCAAGATGACGTGACTGACGAATTTATCAAGCCGATCGTTTGTGTGGATAAAAACAATGATCCCGTTGGTAAAATTCAGGAGGACGACGTGGTAATTTTTTATAATTTCAGATCCGATCGTCCACGACAAATCACGAAAGCATTGTCTCAAAAGGATTTTCCGGATTTCGAAATGTCCAGGTTGCCTTTACACTTTGTTACAATGACCCGATACGACGAAAGTTTTAAAAATATCAAAGTCGCATTTACTAAAGATAATTTAAAAAAGACTTTGGGAGAAGTAATTTCTGATGCGCAACTTTCGCAAGTCCGGATTGCGGAAACTGAAAAATATCCACACGTTACCTTTTTCTTTTCCGGAGGACGAGAAAAGGAGTTTGTGGGGGAAAACAGAATAATGGTCGATTCTCCAAAAGTAGCTACGTATGATTTACAACCTGAAATGAGTGCGCAACCAGTCACAGAAAAAATCATTCAGGCCATTGAAAATTTTCAACCAAATTTCATTTGTCTTAATTATGCCAATACCGATATGGTTGGGCATACAGGGGATATGTCAGCAGCCATTAAAGCGGCAGAAATCGTGGATGAGTGTTTACAGAATCTTATTCAAAGCGCACTCAATCACGATTATCAGGCCATTATTATCGCCGATCACGGAAATTCGGATGTGATGATCAATCCGGATGGATCGCCTAATACCGCACATACAACCAATCCGGTCCCTTGTATATACGTAAGCAAAAGAGCAGATAATATGGTCTTGTCCGATGGAAAATTAGGAGATATCGCTCCTACCATTCTTAACATTCTCAACGTTGCGGTACCGGAAGAAATGACTGGCGATAATTTATTAAAAACAAAAGATGCTTAGTACACTGTGTTATAAATTTATTTTCGTTTATTCTTTCATAATTATTTTTTTCAGTGCTTGTATTTCCACTGAAATAAATCCACCTGCAACCAACGGTTTTTTTGATCTTTCTGAATTTATGGATAAAGAAATGGTCGCGAAAAAAGAGCAGTTAAAAAAGCTACGGAAGACGATTTCGCTGGATGGCGTCACGGAAACAAAGGAGTTAAGAAATTTTGATTTTGAAGAAGAAATAGCTCTATTCCGAACGGCAGATATCAATAAGGTTGCCTGGCTGGATCGTTACGAAACGGATAGTATTTTTTATAAAAGCGGCCAACTGGAAAAACTTATTTATAAAAGTATAGACGAAGATTTAAGAACTAAATGTTTGATGATTCACTACAATACCAAAAATACGATTGATAGTATTATAGTCGAACAATCCGGAACAAGTGCCTTCGCCAAGTCCGTACAAAATTTACACTATCTTCCTGCTTCCGGATATCGGATTGAAAATCAGCAGGATATTACCGCCTTAGCTCCGCATAAATTAATTGTTGACGTAGCGTTTGTTTATTGATCCGCAGATGTCCAGGAACATCGCGCATTCGTTCAATATCATTTACGACTTCTCCATGCTGATCCGTTAGCACTACCACCACCCGACGGTTGTATTTTCTGCCGTCCGGTTCGTCTTTGCCATCTACGGAGAGATTGATCGCTACGGGAGTAGACTCTCCAAAAACTTTTACCTTAATCTTTTTGGAATGAATACCCTTTGACACAAGGTAATGTCTGGCAGCTCTCGCCCTTCTGATAGAGAGTGCGAGATTAAATTCCGGTGAACCAGTAGCATCTGTATGCCCCTGAATGGTGGCTAATAAGCTTGGGTTTCTTCTTAATTTCAGGAAAATTTTATCCAGACTTTCTTGAGCTTCCAGCGAGAGGCTAGATTTACCAAATCCAAAATAGAAGTGACGGATATAGAGATGTTCGGTGTTAATATTAGTGTAGATCACTCCCTGGTTAGCCGCAGGATCATTCGCTTCACAAAGTGATTTTTCTTTTACGATATCAATAATTTGAGCATTATTGAATCCCCTCTGTACCAGTATTTTTCTCGCTTCCTCCGCATCTTGAGAAGAGTGGAAATTTTCGCTTAGGTAGTAACGATTTATTTCGTTCTGATCTACGTTCGCATAAATATCGTTAATACCGGAAAAAAGAAAGTGGGTAAAAGGTACCTGCTCAGGAAAAGCAGCTATCTGTACTCGGTAGTTTTGAGCAAAAAGAGAGACGTTTAAAGAGAGTAAAAGGCATAGCAAGATCACTACCTTATCGTTAAAATTAAGCATTTTTATAGTATTTCGTGGCAAAATAGCCTAAATCCAATCATGAAATAAATCGGAAATCAGCGGGACTCTTAGTAATTCTAATGGGGAATACTGGAACGAAGATAAAAAATATTATATTAATAACAAATTTAATGTTTGTTTTATATTAAAATTTTGTTGTATATGGTTAAAACCTGCTCTTTTTAGTTTATCAACGGTTTTGTAGATAGTGAAGTTCTTTAATTTAACCTTCACTGTATTAGAATCCATTTCGCTTTAAAAAAGAATAACCCCAGAAAAGAATATTGATAAAAATCTTACCTTAGCAGAAAATTACGTGAGAAAACCATGAATGAAGAACTGGATTTTTTAAAAACCCTATTTAGCGGAGGTGATCAACCAGTGGAAATTTTTCCGTTTCTGATGCAGTTGCTGATAACCGTTATTCTTTCCCTTCTAATTGGTTTTTTTTATATAAAATATGGTAATAGTTTATCCAATCGTAAGGCCCTCTCCAGAGTCCTTGTTTTAGTGAGTCTGACAACCATGATCATTATTACCATCGTCAAAGGATCCCTGGCTTTATCGTTGGGACTGGTCGGTGCCTTGTCTATTGTTCGTTTTAGGACCGCGATCAAAGAACCAGAAGAGCTCGCCTACTTTTTTATGGTGATCTCTATTGGCTTGGGCGTTGGCGCTGGACAAATACTGGTGACCGTGATCGGTACGCTTTTCCTTTCCGCAGTTATTATATTAGTCAATCGACAAAAATCAACGGAAGTTCTACAAAACCTAATTATTCGGTTCCAGCAACAGGGGCAAAACGACCTTGAGAAAGCCATTGAATTACTAAAGAAGCACGCTACCCAATTAGAGTTGAGGCGTCTGGATGAAGACGAACAATTATCCGAAATTTCTTTTGCCGTTCGTTTTTCCAGCTCTAAGGATTTAGTCGCTGCCAAAAAAGAACTGCAAGCTATTTTTCCTGGTGTTTCATTTAGCTTTCTAGAAATAATATGAAGATTAAATCCAGCAACGAACTTTCTTTATTACGCACGGTGGGCTGGCTGATTGGCAGTGTATTCTGCCTGATTTGGGGTGGATGGTTTTTTCAAAAAAATTCGGACAAAATAGATACCACTTCTTTTTCTACGACCGTGCCGAAAGGCTATTCCAAAGATAGTATTGTACAAAAAACTTTTCGAGAAATCATAGAAAACAACTCCAATAAAACCATTCTTTTAAGCGTAAGAGATGAGGCTTCGAAAAATTTTACTGACGAATATCGTTCGCTAGTTCGAGACATGGGAGGTAATGAATTAGCGGCCATTTCGTTTCGAGATGGCTACACAGGTATTATCCAGAATGGAAAGTTTGTAGAAGAAAAAAGAAGTTCGACTGATACCCTTTCTACTGCTTTTGATAAATATCAGTTTGTCAGTGCCACAATTCCTGCGGGCAATTATAATTTATTAATTATAGAAAAAGATACGTTTCGACGAGAAGCCAGAGGTCTTCACGCTTTCATAATCAACAAAGATGGTTTTATTGAAGACACCTATACTTTTGATTTTTACGAAAATTCAGAACCGCTTTCCGCTCCGGTTTTCATCAATCCCATCTTCGAAAACCTCCCTATTTTTAAGCTTGAGTTAAGCGAAAAGAAATTTCAAAAATTTCAAAAAAAGAGAGACCAGGCCCTCAAAGACGGCATTCTGATTACCGAAGACGACGATGTTGTCCGGGCATCTTTGCAATACGAAGAAAAATTATATCCTGTTGATATTCGTTTGAAAGGGGACTGGACAGATCATCTAACAGGTGATAAGTGGTCTTTCAGGGTACACCTGGATTCGGAAGATGCCATTATGGGTATGCAAAAGTTTTCGTTACATCATCCCAAAGCCAGAAACTACGTCGGAGAATGGCTCTTTCACCAGATCCTGGCAGATCAGGGACTGGTTAGTTTACGCTATGATTTTGTGCAGCTGTTATTAACCGTTGATGGTCCTTCGGGAAAGCAAACGAAGAATCTGGGCGTCTATGCGCTAGAAGAATTTTTTGCTAAACAACTGATTGAGTACAACGAACGACGAGCGGGGGTGCTAATCAAAATTGACGAAAATCTCATCTGGAAAAATCGGGTAAAGATGGCCAAAACCGATAATCCTGGAAATTATATTTTTATGGCTGGTATCGTAAATTATGAGGATTTAGCGATTCTTCCTTTTTCTGAAAAAACTATCCGTAAAGATTCTACTTTATTTAGTCAGTTTTTAAAAGCCAAAACATTATTGGAAGGTTATGTAAAAGATTCTCTTTCCTTTAGCGACGTTTTTGATGTACCGCTGATGGCGAAATACAATGCTGTCTGTAATTTACTCGGCGCCAACCACGCGATGATCAATCATAATTTGAGATTTTATTATAATCCAGTCACTGCTCGTTTGGAGCCCGTTGGATTTGACGCAAATGGAATTCACAAACAAATTCATTCCTCCTATTTTGATCATACTAAAAAAGATTTAGAATATATGACGGCTTACACCAAGGCCATGCAACTGCTATTGAAAGATAATTATTTTGAAAAAATACTCCACTGGCCGCTACTCAGTGAAAAAATACAATTAATGAAAAATGCTTTTCCAGAATATAAATGGGAGGGATATGATATACTAAAATTTAATCGTCAGATATTAAAATCTACGGTAGATCCTATCAGTTCGTTAACTGTTTTTCTAGAAGATTATAATGATAAAAATTTAACACTGACCGTTGAAAATTATGGGCAACTACCTCTTTTAATTGAAGGTCTTACGGATGAAAATGGTCGTAGGATAGGTTCTACAGATAATAAAACCGTGATATTAAAAAAGGAACAAAGATCAATTCAATTCAAACTTGATAAAAATTTTCAACGTCTGTTCGTCAGCAAGAAAAAGAAAAAAGGAGGTTTTTCTCTTCTCAACGATTTAAAAAAAATAAAAGTTAGTTATCGTATTTTAGGGAATGAAAAAACCAAAGAACAAGCCATTCTGCCCTGGTCTAATCAAGATCCCTACCTGGTAGCCAATGATCCATTTAGAAGCGCTGGAAACGTTGCGAATTTTCCATTTTTAAAAATTGATGAACAAAATAAAAGGATTATTTGCAAGCCTGGCACTTGGAAGCTTGAGACTATGTTAATTATTCCTAAAGGGTATACCTTTCAAATAAACGCCGGATCGAATATTCATCTATCACAATCATTTTCAAAAATCATTAGTTTTTCTCCAGTAAAATTTCTCGGAACCCCTGAATTTCCGGTACGTTTTTTTTCTGAACATTATGAAGGAAGAGGAATCCTCGTGATGAATGCAGTGGATACTTCTATTATAAATTACTGTGTATTTGATCAGCTGTCCAATCCCATAGATATTAACTGGGCGGTCTCTGGAGCAGTCAATTTTTACAATGCTCCCGTTCGTATTACTTATACCAGTTTTACCAATAATCGATCGGAAGACGCCCTCAATATTATCAAGACTAGTTTCACAATGGATGAGGTAGTATTTTCGGGTACCCAATCGGATGCTTTTGATGGAGACTTTGTGAACGGAACTATCCATAACGCCTTTTTTGAAAATTCAGGTAATGATGCCATTGACGTTTCAGGATCAAATATTCGGCTGAAAAATATTATAATCAGAAAGGCCGGAGACAAAGGACTAAGTGCCGGAGAAAAGAGTATCATAACTGGTAATAATATTAAAATTTATGAATCTGAAATTGCGGTAGCGAGCAAAGATGATTCTAAACTAAAGGTATCGAATTTATTCCTGGACGGTAACAAATTATGCTTTACTGCTTTTCAGAAGAAACCAGAATTTGGACCGGCCTCTTTAGAAATAACCGATGCAATCCTGGAAAATAATTCGTTAGATCATTTAATTGAAAACTATTCCAGTCTTCGTTTGAATGGTGAGTTAATGCCAACGGTTGATCGGGTCAAAGATCAGATGTACGGTGTCATTTACGGTAAATCCAGTAAGCAGTAGCCGATGATTGAGCGATTAAATATCCCCGCAAATTATCGGTACGAACGAAAATTTACGATATCCAATTTCAGTAGAGAACAGATTTTATATTCGATCAAGAATCATCCTGCTTTTTTCCGTCCTATTTTTCAGCCACGTCAGATTAATAATATTTATCTCGACGATCAAAAGCTATCTTTTTTTAAAAGCAACAGAATTGGTATCGCAAAACGAAAGAAGATTCGAATCCGCTGGTATGGCGATCTATTCGGTAAGACCAAACGACCCAATTTGGAATATAAATTAAAAGATGGATTACTCGGTGATAAGTGGATTTTTGAATTGCCAGAATTTACGATAGAACCAGGTTTCACCAACCGTTCATTGGTTAATTTATTTGCTGCTGCGACGCTTCCGCTACCAATTGTCGAAGATTTGCATCCATTGAGACCGACGCTACTGAATACGTATTCCCGAAGTTATTTTTTATCTGCAGATAGAAATTTTAGGATTACGCTAGATGAATCAATGGCCTATTACCGATTTGATTATCCATGCGCATATTTTAAAGCAGTACATCGGACACCGCATGATTTTATTGTTGAATTAAAATATCTGCCCTCGGAAGATAGGTTAGCTCATAAGATTTCAGAAAAATTTCCTTTCCGGATGGATAAGAGTTCGAAATATGTAAATGGAATTATTGCCGGGATGGGGTTTAGAGATAAATAGAAAAGTCTAAAGATTAGCGCGGTATTCTTTTAGAAATTTTCTTAGAAATTTAAAGTTGTTACTAAAATCAAAATAAGGAATGGTATGTTCATTTCTAGTGAGGTAAGCAACCAGCACAAAAATGGTAAAATACGAAATAATGGTAGCATAAGCAGCTCCAATAGCTCCGTAAAATTTGATGAGAAAATAATTAAGAATGAGGTTGAGTGAAACATTAACTACCGCTAGATAAGCGAGGATCATAGATTTTTTAGCATAGTTTAAAAAACCTGAAAATAGCGCATACCCACCATAGAACAAAGATCCCAATCCAACCCAAAATACATACTGATTTCCGGTAGCATACTTTTCATTTATTAAATAGTTAAATAAAAATGGACTGGCCAAGGTCAGAACAAATAGTGCTATGCCCAATCCTAAAAATAATCCATAAGCGATTAAAGCAAGCTTTTTATTAGCGCGTTCCGTTGGCGTTTTCAAGCTTTCAAATAAGAAGGGTGTATAAGCAGAAGAAAAAGAGACAACTAGAATTAAAACCAAAGAGCCTACTTTGTATCCCATGTTATAGATACCTAGTTCATCTAAGCCAACCATTTTTTCAATAAAAATCTGATCCGAGTAGGCAATTATAAAAGTTCCAATCAGGTGAGGAATTAACGGCACTCCATATTCTAAGGCATCTTTGACATAGGTGCTTTTAACCTGTTTGGTAAAAAGACCAGACTTGTTAAGTAAATAAAAACCTATAATAAAAAACAGGATGTTAGAAAGCAAAATCCCCAAAGCTCTACCTTCCCAGTTCAGATTAAAATAAATCACAAAAAATAAAGAAGAAAACAAGGTGGATGAAGTTAATGCTAGCGTGAGATAAGCATACTTGAAAGCTTCTTCTTTCATACGATATACTGCTAATGCCAGCCTTGGGAGATAGCTGGTGAAAGATGCTATGGGAATAAGTAATAACCATTTTACAGGTAAGTGTATAAACTTTGATAACGGCACTCTAAATAAGTAAAACAATAGTTGAAAGAGAATAAACAATAAGAAAGGAGTTATTAAAGAAGAACTGAAATAGGATCGATAATTTTCTGATGGAACTTTAAAGTAAGCCACGGTAATAGCACCTTCAGAACCAATATTCATAAAAATACTCAATAGCGAAATATAGAGCATAAACAAAGCTAGCATTCCCATTTGTTCGGGAAGTATATAATAGCTGAAAATAATAGCCAGAGGAAAGGCAATTCCTTGTTGTAAAAAACTAACGGTAGTATAGACAGAAAGATTTTTAACTATTCTCATTATTTCGTAATAGAGGCTTCATTAGGAATTGCTAATATGATAAGGAGTGGGACCTACAAAGTTTGAAGGACTCGATTAAAGTTTATAAATTTCTTTAGGTGCGGTATAGATATATGGATTGTAGTCTGAACCTACCAGGCTTAAATCATCAGACCAGGTATTGTTTTTTCCTCGTATTTCAGGTAGTACCTTTATTTTGTAATCCTCAGGAAGTAAAGACAAGACCATATCAACCGTAAGATTACGTTCCCCAAGAAAACCGGGATGCACTTCAATCAAAAAATGAGTTTTTCTTCTAGCTAACAGTTCTTTTGCCCCAAGTAAAGCGTTGTATTCTCCACCGTCTATATCCATTTTCATCACCGTTGGGTAAATTTTATTTTTCTGACAATAACTATCAATGGTTGTATTGTTCTGATCGTCAAAGTCGTTGATGAACTTTCGACAAAGTCCCCAGGAGTATTTTCCCTGATTTAATTTAGCATTTTGAGCCAGGAAAAGAGCATTTACAAAAGCTGGTTCAAAAGCATGAATTGGAATTTCAGGTTGTAGCTTTGCGACCAGGGCAGAAAAAACACCATAGCAAGATCCAATATCAAAAAATGAATCTTTTTCTGTCAAAAAATCGGCCAGCCATTCACAGATACCTATTTCGTGGCCTTCTTTTATACTAAGTCTTTTAGTCCAAAGCGAATCTTTTTTTCGTATTTCAAGATCAATGAACAAATCAGCCATGATTTCAGAATGAATAACCTTAGAACCGTTTTTCAGTAGGTATAGTTTTTTTCCAAACGAGAAAGGTAATGCCTCTAGTATCTTATCTTTAATTCTATCCATTTTCAACTTAGACTTACTTAAGTACGCGGTACTTATTTAATAATTAGTGCTTCAATATGTGGAGGCATTTTTTTAACAAACCAATAGTTGGTAAGGGCATACCGACATTTATCTGAAAGAGGTTTACCTCTATGAATGCCGGTGGTGTCCACAATAAGCAATGTTCCTTTTTTAGCGGTGAAGGTAATCAATTCATAAGGCTCTTTTTCTAATAGTTTTTTAACAACAGTACCATCTAGTCTATTTTGGTCAAACCGAATTCCGCAATGCTTGATCACATCTAGTTTTGAAGAATAGTTGTGTGTATACGATAAATATTGAAAAGGGCCTTGTTCTTCACTTACATCACTAAGATATAGAATGGCCTTTAGCTGAGTGCCATAAATAGTATCTCTGTGCCAACCACCACCTGAGCCGATATTATCAGGAACTGCATCTATTCTAGCGGCTAAAGTACAACCAACAAAATCCGTTGTCTTATAATAATAGTCTCTGATTTTATTTAAAAAAGGGTCTTTCCAATATTCAGCTATTTCCGCAGAGTGGTTATTGGCGCCAAACATTCTTTTATCCGCTGAAGTTTTATCAATAAAAATTTCTTTCTTATACCTTTCATGCAGTTGATCCATCTCTTTTATTATCACCTCACATTTTTCACTGGTGTAATAGTCTTCCAACACCACAAACCCTTGTTTACGAATAGCTGAGCTAAGGTCATCTACCGCTTTTTCGAATTCAACGGGTTGGGTTCTAAGTTTTTCCAACATTTCATAGCGTGCTATTTTATAGAGCGCCATACCATATTCTAATGCTTTCATCTACTATTATATTAAAACAGCCAAATAATTCTATTGTCAAAGAATTAACTTTAAATATATATACGTAAAATTGTCGAATTAGTTAGTTTCTCAGGATGGTTTCATTTGCTTTTAAGCTGATTTTTGAATCTAGTTTTTTAAATTCAAAGGTATCAAAATTATTAAAAACTCCTATTAGGGGTATTTTATGAATGGATAAAAATTTATGATTTGATGAACTTCCGACTTGGTTATCTATAATAACTGGTTGTTATTAGGGTATAGAAAAGGAGAAGGCCCACATTCGGATGAATGGGGCCTTCATAAAGTTTGGCGGCGACCTACTCTCCCACCTAGATCGGCAGTACCATCGGCGCTGAGGAGCTTAACTACTCTGTTCGGAATGGGAAGA
>Ga0209187_1003131_pt1 | contig 14378 bp, 10 predicted proteins | sample BantaG_FD_187430 | JGI IMG/M metagenome (GOLD analysis project Ga0209187, IMG submission 187430) | Marine algal microbial communities from Bantry Bay, Ireland - BantryBay_4 metaG (SPAdes) (version 2) | ecosystem: Host-associated > Algae > Red algae > Unclassified | place: Bantry Bay, Ireland... | reverse complement strand
TCATCTTTGACCCCACAGAGTATTTTGTAGATGTAAAAGATGCTAAGATGACAAGGGATAATCATGTGATACTTGGGGTAGATCAACGAGTAGATGCACCTATAGGTAATGGTGATAGACATATTTTGCAATTTATAAAGTTAGACTCTTCTATGACTATGTTAGATAGCATGAGTTCTGAGATGATATCGACCAGCAATGAAGATCGGTTTGCAATTGGCCATGATAATAGGATCGTAGCGACAAGGAAAGAGAGTCGGGAAGAATTGTGGATTTATGATCTAGAAACAAAAACAGTAGAAAAGAAAAGTTATGATCCTTATACAGATCAAAATCGAGGAAAAATACATTATGACATTAGAGGAATGAAAGCTGATCGAAATGGAGATATCTACTTATATGGTGGATTAAATTCTTTACGATTAAATTATACTTTTTCTGGATATATACAAAAGCTAGATGAAAACTATGAAGTCATAAAAGAAAGAATATACATAACGCATGCTAATGATGCCGTTGGTTTCGAAGGGAGGGATGGATGGTCGGATTATTCTGTTGTTTATGACATGTATTTTGATGATAATGATAATGTTTATTTTACAGGATATGTAGATGATGTGTATAGGGATGCTGGATCAACGAAACCTAATTCTAATATATTATTAGGGAAGCTAGATTCGGACTTGTGTGCAACTGATAGCTGCGAGGTGGAGCATTATGTAGGAGGATATTTACGTCCAGACCATCTAACCTTACCCAATAAGACATGGCATATATACAATGAGACAACACAGGAAGTATACCGCTATCGCTTATCCGCTAGTAACGTATACATGGCAGATAGGTACTATCTAGAATTATTAAGATCTGACACTTATGATGGGGATGACTTCTACAGTACCGGTCAATACCTCAGAGAACGAACCAATCAAGTGTATCTAAGAAAGGATGAAGAAGATTTCTTTCTTTATGATTTTGATATGCAGCAGGATTCGAGGATGTCATCATGGGTGTATGAGCGATTCGAGGCGAATCATCAGATGGTAGAGTTTGATAGTATACAGCTAGAGAATGGGGAGATGGCAAGAAGGACAAAATTAAGATGCTCCATAGATGAAGATGCCGAGGACTATGGTTATTATTACTGGATAGAAGGAGTAGGAGATACTAAAGGCTTGCTTGCGATAGGGGAAGCATGCATCGAAGGGCGAGAGAGTCACCTATTATGTGCTTATGACGGAGACGGCAACATCATTTGGGACAATCCTGACTTTGCAGGATGCTGGACTACAGTGTCTACGGAAGATGGAATCAATGGAGAACCTTTGGTAACTCCAAATCCAACAACAGGATTAATCAAAATTGAAGATTATAGCAACTACGATAAAGTTATTATTCACAATATGCTTGGACAGGTAGTAATGGAGGAAGAGTCAACCCAAGAATTAAATGTTAGTAGCTTGGGTAAGGGAAGTTATATAATTACCTTAAAGGGACGGACTCATTCTTACACTCAAAAGATAATAAAGCTATGAGTCTTTGACGATTCAACTTTAGAGATCAGAGGAAATGATTTTCATTATCGTTTTAACTTTATTCCAATTCAAAATAGAAACAGAAGGAGACGATTATACCTTATGTGCATGATTTTTACGCAATAAATAAATTTTTTAACCATATGATTTACAGGATTACATTTTTAGTTTTGATAATATCATGCTCTACATTATCTGGGCAAGAGTTTATTACCGAACTCTTTCTTGAAAATAGCGAGGGACTTAAAGATACAGTTTACATAGGATACGATCCAATGGCATCCACAGAGATTGACACGCAATTTGGAGAAATAGATATCACATCTGATTCACTTTCAGGATTAGGGGTCAGATTGTCTCGAACTAACGTATTTGATTATGATTACGACTATGAATATTGGAATGAAGAAGACTTTCCCAATATAATGTCTTACCAATCAAAAGTGGATGTTCTAAAGAGAGACTGTTCTGATGATACGATAGATTGGGCGCCACCATTTAGCACAATATTAATACCTGTAGACCAATTGCCATTAGTTTTGAGTTGGGATAATTCCCAGTTTCAAAACGATTGTATTGGGTATTCATTTCTAACTTCTTATCCTTATGATGCCTGGTGGCATTTGCCAAGTTTTTCTGTATACCACCTTCCTTTTGATCCGAATTTATTGCTGAGTGAGAACTCTAGTCTCTTAATAGAGAAACCTTCAGGACACATGTATATCAATGAGTATAGTGATACGCTAATGATGTTATTTGTAAATTTTAACGCAGATGCAACAATATTAACATCCGTTGAAAATCCAAAATTGAAAGATGTTATAATATATCCTAATCCTAGTCATGATGTGTTACATGTGTTTGGAGATGAGAATTTAATGAGATTTGCTATTCATAATATGAGCGGTAGATTAGTTAGACGAGGTGCTTATAAACTTGACGGTGTCGATATAAGAAATCTTGATGCAGGATCTTATGTTTTACTTGTCACAAATAAAAATGGGGAAAGTGGCTCAGTTTTGTTTGAGAAACGATGATGGGAGGAACTTCTTTTTATGTATATAAAAATTTAATAAAAATAAAACGTATCTTTGCGCCCGATTAGAATCCTGCGGTTCGCTAAGCGGATAAAACAGGAATGGTTTAACCAAGTAAATTTTAAGAAATGGCAGTAAAAATTAGACTCGCTAGAAGAGGTCGTAAAAAGAGACCTTATTATCACATTATTATAGCAGATGGAAGAGCACCTAGAGATGGTAAATTCATCGAACAAATAGGATCATACAATCCAATGACTAAACCTGCAACTATCGAAATCGATAGAGATAAGGCATTTGATTGGCTAGAAAAAGGAGCTCAACCTACAGATACTGTACGAGCTATCCTAAGATTCAAAGGTGTAATGTACAGAAAGCACCTTCAAAGAGGAGTTTCTAAAGGAGCAATGACTCAAGAAGTAGCGGATGCTAAACTAGCAGAATGGATCGAAGCTAAAGAAGCTAAAGTAGCGGCGAGAGTAGAGGAGACTAAGAAAGAAATGGAAGAGTTTAGAAAATTAGTAAGTGGAGAAGCTAAAGCTAAAGTTGCTGCTCCAGCGGCTGAAGCAGATGCAGCAGCATTTAGAGAAGATACTCCTGAAGCGGATGCACCAGTTGCGGAAGAAGCTACAGCGGCTGTTGAAGAAGTTGCTGAAGAAGCAGCACCAGTTGTTGAAGAAGCGAAAGCAGCTGTTGTAGAAGCTGCAGCACCGGTTGTAGAAGAAGTGGCAGAAGTTGTTGAAGAAGCTGCACCAGCTGCAGAAACTCCAGCAGATGATGCTCCAGCGGAAGATACTCCAGCTGTTTAAGAGACAATAAAAATCAAAATCTCTTATTAAAGAAATTTTGTATATATTCGTACTTGATTTTAAAGAGTTCAAAATCTAGCGAATACCATTTAAAGGATATTTTTGGGACCTGATAAGCTTAATTGCCTTATCAGGTTTCGAATTTTTTAGAAGGTAATATTTTATGTTTAAATTAGTAAACTCAATACGATTTTGAATTTCAAAAGAATACTCATTACTCAAGTGATAAATAATAAAAAATGGAAAAATTAGATCCGAAATTTCAAAAAGAAATAGATGTTATTGCTAAAAACATTCAAGATTCTGAGGAGCTTAGCGCATATCTTGATACTGAAGAATATGAACAGTATAAAGGATTAATCGAAGCGTTTGAACCAACAATTCAGGAGTTGTATTTAAGAGTTTCTGGAAGTAATCCATTGCAAGTAATGGCTTTAGAGACTGCCTTATTAGTAGATGAGTTGGAAGGTTTGTATATGCCTAAGATTACTGGTTATTCTGTGTTGAGAGGTGAAGCGAATGAAAAATTAAAATACCGAAAGCCACAAGATCACTTTAAGCGTGTATTGTTAGCTATCGTGAATTCGTCAAATTTCGAAATGGTTAAATTAAGAGTGGGACAATCAATTCAGATGGGTTTTGCTTTTAGTAGTGATATATGGATTACAAACTTGATAGAATCAGTCAATAATCAAAGAGTAAAGTATTTTTTACAATCACAAAAACTGCCAAAGTATAGAAATATAGAAGCGCGTAGAGCAGGTATAATAAAATATAAAAAACAATTTGAGTCATTGAATTACTACACGGTGGTTTTTCCTACAACCGCCCTAGATCTTCAAGGAGATTATTGGAATCTACGTACTTTCTTATTGGAGAGAGGAAAGAATGATTATGATAATGCAAGCTTAAGTGGACATTTGAATGCGTTTATCGATAATGAAGCTTTAAAAGGAGAAAGTGACTATCTTAAAATTATTTTGATTATCGGATTATTTTTTGATTTAGATGAAGCGGGTAAAAAAGCGTTTGCCAAAGCATTTTCAGATATGGTAAAAAAGAATCCTAATTTTTCTGATGAGTATTTTGAAGTGTTGGATGAGATGTTCGAATCGGATGAAATTCATATTACTCCAGATGCAGATAAGAGATTAGCACAATTAATTAATGGGAAAGCCGACGATGAAGTGAATTCTTATTATGAGCTAATGAATACTGTCCATGGTAAAGGATTTGTTCACGAAGATTCTGTAGAAGCAGTACAGACATACTATGGACAACATGAAGGATTGTCTTTGAATAATAAGTGTCTAAGAGCGGGATTGTTGAATTACTTCACTCAAGTAATGGACAACTTGCCAACAGAGAGTTATCAAGATTACTTCGAAATAAATAAGACTTTTATACAGTATATCAACATTTTTGGAAATCAGAAATTTAACCAAGCTGTAAAAGATCTTAGTCTACGATATGTGAAGAGATTGTTGAAAGGATTTGTTGATAAGAGAGGTAGAGATTATCAGGATATCAAGAAATTTGTGAAAGCGACTTTCTTAGATCTAGGATTTATGAAAGACAAGGAGTTGGTTGAGCTCTTCAAAACTAAGCGTAAAAAGAAGCCTGTAGAAAAAAGCTAGAGAGATTCTTAGATAGAAATTATAAGAATGACAAAGCCCGCGAAGCAAAATTGACTCGTGGGCTTTTCTGTTTTAAGGAATGTGTGCATTTAGATATAAGATTAGACCTAATTAACCCCCAAGGCTTGCGTTTAGTTAAGAAATTGCTCTTGTAGATTTTTCCAAAACGCCATCTTCTTAGATTTATCTGCATTTATTTCAGAAAGTGAATCACTAAGCAGTAAGGAGAATTTTTCCATTTTATATAGAAAGTATTTTTTTGCGTTCAGACTAAAACCAACTTGATCAGGAGTAATTCCTATTAGTATAAGTGTATTTAATGATAGTTGATTTAGGATAGAATTGATTTCTATCGACTGAGTTTCAAGAGTCAATATTTTTACATCTTTTTCTATATCAAATTTGATAGCTTTTACCAGCCCTTGCAAAGTTTGAAGATTTTGATCCATGTCTTTTTGACTGATGACAATTATTAGACCTTTTTCTCCGTCACCAGAAATGGATGAAGGATTATATGCTTCTTTTATAGTGTATATATTGCTTTTCATTTATACTAAAATCAAAATATTATTTGGTATAAGTAATTTTTACTTCCTACTCTGGTAATTTATGTGTGTATTTACTTGATTTGTAAAATTTTATGGGAAATTTCATTTATATTTGTGTGATCAAATGTACTGAAAACTACTTGTAGAGACACTATGCTTCGATATATAAATCTAAGGTAGTAATTTCCAATATCTCTCAAAATTTTCGTTTTGTTCTTTATTTTATAATTCAAAAAATAGCCTCATATGAATAATCTAAAAGTAACTAAAATAAAAGAATCAAGAGTCTCAACTATTGATTTTAATAATTTAGCATTTGGTAAGACATTTACAGATCATATGTATGTTGCTGATTATATTGATGGAGAATGGACCAATATGGAAATTTTGCCTTTAGAGAAACTTTCTGTTCATCCTGGAAACTTAGCATGGCATTATGGCCAGTCTATTTTTGAAGGAATGAAAGCGACAAGAGATGCTGCTGGTACACCATTATTATTCAGACCAGAAGAACATATTTATAGATTGAATGCCTCTGCAAGAAGAATGTGTATGCCTGAGATTCCTGAAGAGATGTTCCTAGAGGCTGTACATTCTTTAGTGAAGTTAGAAAAAGCTTGGATTCCTCCTGCAGAGGGGTCAGCACTTTATATTAGACCATTTATGTTTGCAACAGATGAGGCTATTGGTGTTAGACCATCTGATACTTATAAGTTTATCATATGTACTCTACCTGTGGGCCCGTATTATCCGAAGCCAGTAAAACTGAAAGCGGAAGAAACATATATAAGAGCGGCTCATGGAGGTGTAGGAGAGGCAAAAACTGCTGGTAATTACGCTGCAAGTCTCTATCCTGCAAAACTTGCAAAAGAAGAAGGCTATGACCAAATCATGTGGTTAGATGCAAAAGAATTTAAATATGTGCAGGAGGTAGGAACAATGAATATCTTCTTTGTCATTGGTGATGAGGTAATCACTCCAGCAACGACAGGTACTATCTTAAAGGGAATTACTAGAAAGACGATTATCGAAATACTTAAAGGAAAAGGATATAAAGTCACAGAAAGGCAGATAACTATTGATGAAGTAGTAGAAGCTGACAAAAAGGGTGAGTTGAAAGAAGTATTCGGTACAGGAACTGCGGCTGTTATTGCTGTTGTAGATGAGATCAAGTACAGAGAGCATATTATGTATCTTAATCCAGAAAATTTTGTAGTTGCTAAATTAGCCAAAAGTATTATCAATGGTCTGAGAAACAGAACAATAGAAGATACCTATGGTTGGGTTGTTGAAGCAGGTGCAACAGTAGCATCATAAACTTCTAATTTCATTGATCACTTTCTAATATAATGTGTTTAGATTTGTATCAATACTTTTATTATGAATAGTGAACACAAGTTAGCCCTATTATTAAATAGCAAAACTCTTGATCAAGGGTTAGTTTCTATTGCAGAGAAAGTATCTAAAGGCAAGCGAATCTCCGATGAGGATTGTCTTATTCTTTTTGATAAAGCCGATTTAGCAACACTAGGAATCCTTGCTAACTATATCAGAGAAAATAAACACGGAGACAAAGTCTACTTTAATAGGAATTTCCATATGGAACCTACTAATGTTTGTCTGTATACCTGTTCTTTTTGTTCTTATTCTAGATTGATAAAAAAGAGATCTGAAGGCTGGGAATATTCATTAGACGATATGATGGAAATCGTCAAGAAGTACGATAAAGAACCAGTAACTGAAGTGCACATTGTAGGAGGTGTATTACCTCAATATGATGTTGCTTTCTATTCTGATTTATTCAGATCTATCAAAGAGCATAGACCCGATTTACATATCAAGGCGTTGACTCCAGTTGAGTATCATTATATCTTCAAGAAAGCAAAGATCTCCTATGAAGAAGGTATGAAGTTGATGGACGAAGCTGGACTAGATTCGATGCCTGGTGGTGGTGCAGAGATATTTCACCCAGAGATAAGAGATCAGATTGCTGGAGGTAAGTGCTCAGGTGACGAATGGCTAAGAATACATGAGATATGGCACGAACTTGGAAGAAGATCTAATGCCACTATGCTATATGGTCATATCGAGGAATTTCGCCACAGAGTTCACCATATGAGTGAACTCAGAGCACTTCAAGATAAGACTGGAGGATTTCAGACTTTCATTCCTCTTAAGTTCAGAAACAAAGGAAACGAAATGTCACACGTAGAAGAATCTACTGTGGTAGAAGATCTTCGTAACTATGCTATCTCAAGAATATACCTAGATAATTTTGACCACATAAAAGCTTACTGGCCGATGATAGGTCGTGATACAGCTCAATTATCTTTAGCCTTCGGTGTAGATGATCTTGATGGTACGATCGACGATACCACAAAGATATATTCTATGGCTGGTTCTGAAGAACAAAACCCATCTCTTACTACGCAACAACTCGTACAAATGATCAGAAGGGTAGGGCGTAAGCCTATCGAAAGAGATACTTTGTACAATGTCGTAACCGATTTTGAAGGACACGTATTTGAAGACGATAAGAAGTATAAAGGTTACTTATCGCTACCTGTGGTTAATTGATGAATTACTAGTTTTTTACGATAGATTGATTTTATTTTAAGGGCAACATTTACCTTATTGTGGTAATTTTTAGTCTTATTTTTCTATGTGTCTGATCTAATTTTGAGCTTCAACTTGTAAATTCTATTGATTCTTAGTAAAATACATATATAATTTTAATGTAATATACACTTTGTATATTACACTTTGTATACTACATTTAGTACATTACATAATGTAATATACATAGTGTATAAAATAATAGTTTATCTCAATAAATATCTATAACTTTGAAGAGAACGTAAATTCTAGTAGATATGATAAATCCGTTTTTGACTAAAGGATACTTAGGAGCTGAATACTTTTGTGACAGAGAAGAGGAATCAGCGAAGATATTATCAGCAATTAATAATGGCCGTGACCTTGTCATATATGGCAGGAGACGAATGGGTAAGTCTGCACTTATTACACATGTATTCCATAAATTAGGAAGAAAAAGTCTTAATGTATGGGTTGATTTATTACCTACTAATAATATGAATGATCTGGTAAGCTATACAGCTAGTGCTATATTAAGATCAATAAACAGCGATACATCAATCGGAAAAAAAGTATGGGATGGAATTAAAAGCCTTAGACCAGCTATGACATTCGACGAATTATCAGGGCAACCAACAGTATCTTTTGATATCACAAAAGAAGAATTACGGATTAAGACATTTGGTGAATTGATACAAGTGCTCAATAATACGAAAAAGAAGATTGTTTTAGCATTTGACGAATTTCAGCAAATACAAAACTATGAAGAGATAAATGTAGAGGCTCAATTGAGAACTATGCTGCAAACTTTGCCTAATATCTCATTTATATTTTCTGGAAGTGATCAGCATATGTTAATGCAAATGTTTGAGAATAAGGATCGACCATTTTATAGTTTTGGTCAATATATGAGATTGGACAGAATAGATCCAAAGTTATATCTAGAGTTTATTCAAAATCATTTCAAAAAAGCAAAAAAGAAAATATCTGAGGAAAACATTCTTGAAATTATTGAGTGGTGCAACTATAGAACCTTCAATATACAGATGGTGATGAATCGATTATACAGTCTAGATAAAAAAAATCTAGACGAAGCTGATATAAGATTGGTGAAAGAAACAATCCTAAGAGAAAAAGACGAAATATACTATACAATAAGAAGACTGATGACTCCAGGGCAATGGAAAGTTATCGAGGCTTTTGCAAAAGAGGGAGAGATAGAATCCCCTTATGGTAAATATTTCATGAAAAAATATGGATTTACAAATTCTTCAATCATCCGTAGAGCAGTGCAAACATGTCTTGATAATAATATATTTTATAACGTATATAATAATGAAAAATCATACTATGAGATTGACGATATATTCCTTCGTCGCTGGATTATGATGATATAAAACTCCGATGACTGAGCATTAGCGACAAGAGTAAATAATCAGGGTTGTTGATTAGCTTTATTTTAATTCAAAAAAGAATTGAAATCCTTACCCTTAAATTTTTATTTCGAAGGTTACCAGAAAAAAGCTCGGACGCCCAAGGAGATGATTTAAATTATAGAGCAATTTTTTAGAAATAATAAAATTATAAACATATGAAAATGAATTAATGACCATCAAATATCTGATTACAAAAAATCTGTATATCTTTCCAAGTAATATCAAATCCTTAAGCAAAATTGTCAAAAGCAAAAACAGATAATTCAATTTTAGAAGTTGAGAACCTCAAAATTAGTTTTAATTCTGAAGGTAGTCGATTGGTAGCGGTTAATGGTCTGAGTTACAAATTAGCAAAAGGAGAAACACTAGGGATAGTAGGAGAGTCAGGGTCTGGAAAATCTGTCAGCTCTATGGCATTACTCAAATTGGTACCAATACCACCAGGGAGGTATGAATCTGGCAAAATCACGTTTGATGGGCAAAATAAAAACTTACTTGACCTTTCCGAATCAGAAATTAGAAAATACCGTGGAAAGGAAATTGCCATGATTTTTCAAGAGCCGATGACATCTCTAAATCCGTCTCATAAGTGTGGAAGACAAGTAGCGGAAATGTTAGAATTGCATACAGATTGGGACAAACATGCAATCAAATCAGAAGTTCTAAACTTATTTGAGAAAGTACAACTCCCAGACCCAGAACGAATATATAAATCCTATCCGCATCAATTGTCTGGAGGACAGCTTCAAAGAGTCATGATTGCTATGGCTGTTTCCTGCAAACCAAAAGTTTTGATAGCAGATGAGCCAACAACAGCACTGGATGTAACTGTTCAGAAAGTAATCATTGAGTTGTTGATAAATCTGAATAAAGAAAATGGGAACTCTACAATTTTTATTACTCATGATTTGGGTGTGATCAATCAGATAGCTGATAAGGTGCTGGTGATGCAAAAAGGTGAAGTAATGGAGTATGGTCCGATTTCCCAAGTGTTCAATAATCCTAAACATCCATATACAAAAGGCTTGTTGGCATGCCGGCCGCCATTAGATAGAAGATATTCAAGATTGCCTATTGTTGGTGATTTTCTTAGCATGGAAGAAAGTAAGCATGAAGAATATGTCACCTCATTAATTCAAACTAATGAAGAGTATGTTGCAAATCTAGAATCTCTAAATCAGAGTCTAATCATACTGGAGGCCAATAATATTAAGAAGTATTATCCTTCTAAAACGAATATTTTCGGTAAGGCTACAGAGTATGTCAAGGCTGTGGATGGTGTTTCGTTTGTTTTAAGAAAGGGTGAAAGCATAGGTTTGGTTGGTGAGTCGGGGTGCGGAAAATCTACTTTGGGCAGAGTTTTGCTGTGTTTAGATAAGGCAACTTCTGGTTCTGCAATTTTTGAAGGGCAAGATCTTTTCTCAATGGAAAAGAAGAAGTTGAGAAACTTAAGAAAGGATTTTCAGATAATTTTTCAAGATCCATATTCATCTTTGAATCCTAGGATGACAGTAGGGGAGGCAATAATGGAGCCACTCAAGGTGCACAAATTGTACAATAATAATATAGAAAGAAAAGAAAAAGTGATTGACCTATTAGAAAAGGTAGGATTAGAAGCGGATCATTTCAAAAGATATCCACATCAATTTTCTGGTGGACAGAGACAGAGAATATGTATTGCTAGATCACTTGGACTTAATCCTAAGTTTATCTTATGTGACGAATCGGTATCTGCTTTAGATGTTTCTGTACAAGCGCAAGTTCTAAATCTATTGAAAGACCTGAAAGACGAATTTGATTTAAGTTATATTTTTATCAGTCATGATTTATCTGTCATTAAGTTTATAGCGGATAACGTAATGGTTATGCAACATGGCAAGATAGTCGAACGCGGTGATGTGGAAACTGTAATTAATAACCCTTCCAAGGCTTATACTCAGATGTTGATTGATTCTATACCAAAATAAGGAAAGTAGAAATTACAATCCTCGCTGAATATCATTCCAAATATCCTCTATACTTTCTATACCTACAGAAACACGTATCAATCCATCACTAATACCGTTTGCTTCTCTGATTTCCCTGTTTACATTGAGATGAGAACTAGAAGCTGGATGTAAGATTAACGTATCTACATCTCCTAATGTGGGAGCAAGAGAACAGAATTCTAATTTATTCATAAATTGGAGAGCACCTTCCATACCCGTTTTTATTTCGAAGCTTAGCATTCCTCCAAAGTTGTTCATTTGAGATTGGGCAAGTTCATGATCTGGATGAGATGTAAGACCATTGTAATTTACTCTGCTTACACTGGAATGAGCCTCTAAATGTTCTGCCAGTGCTTGAGCATTGCTTGAGTGTCTCTCCATTCTCAATGCTAATGTCTTTACTCCATTGTTAATCAACCAAGCATCCCAGGGATTACATGTAGAGCCTACTAGTTTTAGTGTAGTCCATATCTTCTTATGAAAATCAGCTAGGTGTCCGATTATCACCCCAGCGATAGAGTTGCCATGGCCATTGATATATTTCGTAGTACTATGCACTACAAAGTCAATACCTAGCGACAATGGTTGTTGAATAATAGGAGTACAAAATGTATTGTCAATGGAAGTCAAAACATTTTTAGATTTAGCGTACTCTGCGAGCCATTTGATATCTATACACGCCATAGTAGGATTAGCTGGTGTTTCTATATAGATCATTTTAATAGAATGATCGCTTTCTATACTACTTTGGATTTCATTATGATCTTTCATATTGATGAAAATTGGTGTAATTCCAATTTGGGTCAATACTTTGTTAAATAGCTCTGTTGTGCCTCCGTAAAGATTACTTTGAGTAAGGACTTTGTCACCTTGCTTCAATGTGCTTAACATCAGAGTACTGATAGCACTCATGCCGGAACTTGTCAAGAAACCATAAGGTTCTAATTCTGTGCCAAAAGCTTCCATCTTAGCAAGCTTATTGGCTACAGTATCTACAGTTGGATTTCCATATCTACTGTATGAGTGGCCTGTTTCTTTACCAGTGAAAATATCAATCCCTTGATCTAAAGATTCGAATTCAAATGAAGACGTAGCGTATATTGGGAGTTGATGAGGTTTAGTACTTTCATTTCTTTGATTCTCTTTTACACAGAGAGACTCGAATGATATATTTTCTTTCATGATGATGTCAATTATAATTGTGAAAATAAGAATCGAAGAGACTCTTTCCGACTTGGTTACATATTATTTATTTAATTTTTATCTTGGTACCGAGCCAGGCCTGTAAGGCCGACACCTATTAGCACTGGGTTTTTAACCCACTGTTATGAAGTAACTCCAATTCGATTTTGGTGGCATTTTTGTTTAAAATGATGACAAAATTATTTTCGCCATAGAAGATCATAAAAACCAGATGTCTCTAACATTATAAACTTCATCCCCAAACACTATTCATCTTAATCCAATTTATGATCAACTAACGCTTAGAGTATAAAATGAAATTGCCGACAACATCTTGTCGGCAATTTTCAAAAAGCATGAAAAAACTATCTACTATCTAATTAACTTATAGAATATGCTTAGGCTCAAACCAAAAAACCACTCTGTCATATTCACATTATATAGATGATGAAAAAGAGTGATTTGGTATGTCAGATTTGTTAAGGATTTTATAAATGCGCTTAAGAGAATCAAAATAACCTAATACTAGAAGATTATCTACCTCGTTTTGATGTCTTTTTGTTGAATTCTGAGAATTTGATGTTTTCATCACGCTCAAGAACCTTCATGAAATCTTCATGAGAGAATGCATCGGTATCGTATGTAATCAGATAAAGATTTAATGTTGGAGCTATCTTTTTCATTAGTCTAACACGATATTTACTCATTGATTCTATCCATTTGGCAATATGTGTACCTGGATTTGGTTCTATAATTACTTCACTGTAGATATTTATGACTTCAGGCTTCTTGCTGTGATCTATTTCTTGTTTACTTTGTAGCAGCGTCCAATCACCACTATCAGCGATTTTTTCCAACAGGAATTGTAATTGCAAAAGTTGTTCTGGTCTATCTTCTTTTCCAGATACTTCTTTATATTGTACACCACTGTGATAACCAATAGCTATAGTCGGGAGGTCAGCTATTTGGCTTTCAAATATACCGGGAAATGTTTCGAACTTAGAATCAATAAAAGCTTTTTCTAGCGCATTGAATTGATCTTCAGAAATTTGCTTTCCATAAACTCCAAGTTTATCTGAATTTGCCTCACCTTCGAAAGTAGCATATCCATCTTGATTAATTGTCAAATAATAAATAGGACACTTTCCGAAGCAAGCTCCTTTTGATAGACTAAATCTAGTTTCATCTTTATCCAAGTTTGTTACTTGTTTTGTGCTTTTGCATGAAAATGCTAACAGTGAAATTGTAATCGTAAAAAATGACATGTATAGTTTCATACGTATTTTTTTTGCTTGTTCTATTTATGTTAACTATGGAAAATTACTAATCGTTTAATCATAGACGATAGTTCGGTAAAAATGACACAATTTTTTCACCAATATTATAAATTTATAATACTTAAATTTTTCAATGCTTGCGTCGTGGTCGTTAAAAATGTGTTATCTAAACTTACTCACCACAAAAAGATCTAATTACCAAAATTTTAGGCTGGGGAAAATTTGGCGAAATGCTCCTTTATCTTGCGGTGGGGTATTTAAGATTGATGCTCATTTTTACTTTTGACTAAATTAATCTGTTCAAGAATGTTTGTACTGTTGAGACTTGCGTTAA
>Ga0209187_1003130_pt1 | contig 14380 bp, 11 predicted proteins | sample BantaG_FD_187430 | JGI IMG/M metagenome (GOLD analysis project Ga0209187, IMG submission 187430) | Marine algal microbial communities from Bantry Bay, Ireland - BantryBay_4 metaG (SPAdes) (version 2) | ecosystem: Host-associated > Algae > Red algae > Unclassified | place: Bantry Bay, Ireland... | reverse complement strand
TTTTTGTCTATTTCTATTTTAAGAAATTAAATACACTCTGGATCATTTTTGGGGGTGCAATGTTGGGGTATGGGGTGTCGTTTGTGTGATGGAGACTGTCCTTTTAAGTGTGTCTGCGCGTAAGCTTTCCTTCATGTGTCTTGGCTGTAAGCCAAAGAGGAATACAAGGTGCGGGAATGCCAAATGACCCACTTGAATATACAGTCTCTGTGATGGAAAACCAGAGATTTAAAATCCTTTCTTATTTATCAACTCCAACTCCCAATTATTGGGTACATTTGCGGAAAATTTGGAACTAATAAGCTTATAAGTTCTGGAAATAATCAGGGAGATCAAGTTGCACTCCTCAATTAAGGAATTCATTTATGAAAATAGTTATTGCCGGAGCTGGTGCAGTAGGATTTCATTTGGCGGAATTAATGTCCAAAGAAAATCAGGACATCACCTTGATTGACCGAGATGAAGAGGTGCTGGCACACGCCAGCAATCATCTGGATGTTTTGACCATCAAGGGAGATGCTTCCTCCACCTCGATTATGGAGGCAGCAGCGGTGTCGTCCGCTCAACTGTTTATTTCGGTAACCACTTCCGAAAAGACCAACCTTTTATTGGCCATTCTTGCCAAAGAAATCGGCGCAAAACGAACCATCGCGCGAATCACCAATTCTGAATATCTGGAGCCTCATCAAAGAGACCGGTTTGCAAAATTGGGCATAGACGAATTAATTTCTCCCACTCAATTGGCTGCTAAGGAAATCTTGAGATTACTGGAAAGAGCCTCTTTTACAGATTTATTTGAATTTGAAAAAGGCAAACTCTCCGTGGTTGGATTTACCCTCGATACCAGTTGTCCATTAATCAACCAAACTATCGAAGAAATTGACCGAACACACGATGATTTTACTTTTCGTGGAATTGCCTTATTGAGAGGAGAAAAAACCATCATCCCCCAAGGAAATACGATCCTGAGAAGAGGAGATCATCTTTACATTGCTACCCGAAAACAGCATCTCGATCAGGCCATGCAGTTTGTGGGCAAACAACTTAAACCCATCAAGAAGGTAATGCTGGTCGGTGGGACTTCGCTGGCTCTGGAAACGGCCAAGATGATCCAGGATAAATACCGGATTACCGTGGTGCTCGATAATAAAAAACAAGAAACGAAATGTGCTGAACTATTAAGCAGTGGTCTAATCATTCACGCCGATCCCGGAAATATCGATGCGCTGCGAGAAGAAGGACTCGAAAAGACAGATGCCTTTATTGCACTTACACCCAATTCAGAAACTAATATTATTACCAGCTTGACCGCCCAACAATTGGGCGTCTATAAAACGATTGCACTGGTAGATAATGTAAATTATACCCATATCTCGCAGCACATCGGGATTGATACCATCATCAATAAAAAACTGATTGCAGCCAATAGTATTTTCCGATTTATTAGAAAAGGAAAAGTCAAAGCCATCGCGAGTTTACACGGAGTAGACGCCGAAATTATTGAATTTGTCATTCATAAAAGCAACCGGATTTTGAAACATCCAATTCGAGATTTGCATTTTCCTAAACAGTCCATTATCGCGGGCGTTATTCGGGGAGAAAACAGTTATTTACCCGACGGAAATTTTTGTTTTGAACTCGACGATAAAGTCATTGTTCTGGCTCTTCCGGAAGCTATTCATCAGGTAGAAGAAATATTCAAATAGTGATTAACTTCAAAATTGTAATAAATGTAATTGGTGTGATCCTGGTGGTGCTGGGGGCTTTTATGCTGACTACGTTGAGCTTTTCTTTTTACTTTAATTCCCCCGATAGCCTGGCCATTACCAGAGCCGGTTTTATCACTATGGTATGTGGCGGAATCATCTGGTACGTGACCCGAAAATCGGCTAAAAATATTGGTAAAAGAGAAGGTTATCTGATTGTGGCCCTCGGATGGGTGACGATCTCCATCTTCAGCAGTTTACCCTATTTATTTAGTGATGCCATCCACGGATTTACTGATGCTATTTTTGAAAGTGTTTCTGGATTAACGACCACCGGAGCTTCCATTATCACTAATATTGAAGCGGTTCCCAAGGGAATACTTTTTTGGCGAAGCCTTACCCAATGGTTGGGGGGGATGGGGATTATCGTGCTGACCGTGGCTATTTTTCCGCTATTGGGAATTGGTGGGGTAGAGTTGTTTGTAGCAGAAGCTCCGGGGCCGACCTCGGATAAGATTCACCCACGAATTAAAGAATCTGCAAAGCGACTCTGGATAATCTACGTCGGGTTGACCTTCCTGTTAATGACCATTCTGTTTTTCAGCGGAATGACTTTTTTCGATGCCATCAATCATGCGCTAACCACGATGGCAACGGGCGGCTTTTCCACCAAAAACAACAGTATTGAATTTTATGATAATATCCCAATCATCCAGTATACGATTACCTTTTTTATGTTTCTGGCGGGTGTTAATTATACCATTATTTATTTTAGTCTAACCGGCAAATTTAAGAAAGTTTGGAAAAGCGATGAGTTTAGAACTTACCTCATCCTGGTGGCCGTTTTGGCCGTCGTAATAACTACGGTGGTCCACAACGTAAGTGGTCATGGATTTGAAAAATCTTTTCGAGATTCCATCTTTCAACTCCTTTCCATTATCACTACCACGGGTTTTGTTTCCGCCGATTACACTGCGTGGACACCAGGATTAACCCTGCTGTTTTTTATGCTATTATTTGTCGGAGCCTGTGCGGGTTCAACGAGTGGAGGAATAAAAATTATTCGACATCTAGTCTTTTTTAAAAATACCTTATTAGAATTTAAAAGACTCCTGCATCCTCGGGCGGTCATTCGGGTTAAAGTAGATAAACAGTTGGTACGTGGTCGAATTTTGACGCATATTCTGGTTTTCTTATTATTATATCTGGCTATTTTTGTGATTAGTTCGTTGCTGATGACTATTATTTTTTTTGATTTTAAACAACCTTTATTAACGGCGCTTGGAGCAGTGGCTACCGCTTTGGGCAATGTCGGCCCCGCGATTGGTGATTTGGGTCCGTTGAATAATTTTGAAGAAGTACCCATCGTCGGTAAATGGTTTTTGATATTTTTAATGCTACTTGGTAGATTAGAAATTTTTACTATCTTGATCCTCTTTACTCCTTATTTCTGGAGAGATTAAAAGAATAGGAATAGGGGAATGGACTTCCTCGGTAACTGGAATCGTTCTAATTCAGATTCTAATTCTAATTAAAAAGTGTCTATCTAAGTCATTTTAATGAAAATTGAAAAAATTGCTTCCTACGTCATTGTCATTGCTTTCGTTATTGCCCTTTTGGTAATTGGAAAACCATTCCTGGTACCTCTTTTTTTAGCAATTGTAATATGGTATGTGATTACTTCGATTAACGAATGGTTGCGCACTCCACAGTTTGTCAAGGAGCGGATTCCCAATAGTTTGTCCCTCCTTATTTCCAGCATTTTAATTATTGGTGTTCTTTTTTTATTGGGGAATGTTGTGGCCCAAAATATTGAAATGATGACGACCAATGCCCCAAGTTATCGCGTAAATATTCAACAACAACTACAAAGAATTCTGGTGTATCTCGGCCTGGAAAAACAGTATGATCTGAGTAGTATGGCCCACGAATTCAACTTAAACGACTATACCGGTCGACTCATTAATTCCATTACCGGACTGGCCCAAAAGTTTGTGTTGATTTTGATCTACGTAGTTTTTTTACTTTTTGAACAACACACAATACCCCGCAAAATTAAAGCGCTCAAATGGTCCGATGGACGGAAAAGGCACTTTAACAAAGTTGTCAAACAAGCTAATTCTGCCACCAAAACTTATCTGGCGGTAAAAACTGGCGCGAGCATTTTAACGGCGGTACTCAGTTTCACAGCTTTGTATTTTATAGGGGTAGACTTCCCCGTTTTCTGGGCATTCCTGATTTTTTTACTCAATTATATTCCGACCATTGGATCCATAGTCGCAACCTTTTTCCCTTCCGTGGTGGCCTTGGTACAATTCGATACCCTTGGACCTTTCTTTGCGGTTTTGATCATCATTACGGGTCTACAATTTTTAATCGGTAGCTTTCTGGAACCCCGTCTACTCGGTAATTCTTTGAATATAAGTCCGTTCGTCATCATTCTGTCCCTGGTGTTATGGGGCTTGATCTGGGGCGTGGTAGGTATGTTGTTATGCGTACCATTGACAGTCATCATCATTATCGTTTTGGCCCAGTTTCCAAATACCCGCGGTATCGCCATTATGTTGTCGAGGAACGGGAAGATGGGGGAGGTGGAGTGATGAACCTCAATGTTAAACATTCTCTAAAGTCATTTAAGATTTGTAGTGTTAAAATTAGTCCTCTCACCCCAATACCTTCCAAATTCCCTTTGCTCCTAAAAAGCACGCGAAAAGAAAAACCCCGCCGCCTAGTATATTCTGTACCAAATTATTTCTGTATTTTCCTAGTAGATTTTTTTGATTCATCACCCACAATAAAACCCCCGCAATCAAAGGTAATAACAGTCCATTGGCAATTTGCGCAAATTGAATAATTTCCAGTGGTTTTATTTTTAAAAAAGAAGAAGCTACGCCGAGCAGTAAGACTACGGCCCAAACCATTCTAAATTTTCCACTACGCATGGAATTGTCCCACCCAAAACATCCCGCTGCTACATAACCCGCCGCCAGGGGAGCCGTAATGGCCGAGGTCAGTCCGGCGGCAAAAAGTCCGATTCCCAAAAAATAGCGGGCGTACGATCCCAGCAAAGGCGCTAGTCCGCGCGCCAAATCTCCAGCGTTGCTCAGCGTAGAACCGGCCAGCGGAATGGCACATAAAAGAACTGCCATACTCACCAGGCCACCCAATATAATCGAAGCGCCAGTATCAAATTTTACAGCAGGTAAGTCGGATGGCGAAGACCATTTTTTTTGCACAATGGAAGCATGTAAAAATAAATTATAAGGAACGACCGTTGTTCCTACCAGACCGAGTACCGTCCACAAACTACCTTCTGGACGCTGAAAGGTAAATAGCCCACTGGCAATCGCTCCCCAATTGGGAGAACTGGCCAGCGCCGTAATGATAAATGCCAGACTCATCACAATCACTAAAACTACCAGTACTCGTTCCAAAAATTTATAATTTCCGATGTACAGTAGAATTGCTGCCAGCAAACCCAATAGCAATAACCACATTTCTTTGGCCACGATTTCTTCCGGAATGAGGGCTTGTAATCCCAACACTCCACCCGTTAGATTTCCCGCTTCGTAGGCGGCGTTGCCAATGACGATGGCCGAAAAAATAATACCCAACATCCCTTTTCTAAACCAGGGCAGTGGAATAGCCGCTTTGATAAGTTCGGCCAATCCCCGTCGGGTAACGAGTCCGGCGCGCGCCGCCATTTCTTGTAAAACGATGGTGGCAATGGTTGAAATACCGAGTGCCCACAACAATGCGTACCCAAATTTGGAGCCGGCCAGCGAACAGGCGGTGACCGTGCCCGGTCCAATAAACGCGGCGGCGACCAGGGCGCCCGGTCCGATATTTTTTAGGCGGTTTAACATGGGTACTAAAGTTAAGGTTACTAAATACTGAGATAATTGTTGAAGTTACTCTGTTTTCTCCTTGCGACTAGGTTGAAAATATCGATTTATTCATGTTGTTATAACTATTTGTTTTTTGATTACTCAAAACTACAGTACACCTTCACTCCTCCCCAAAAACCTCCCTCGCCTTCTCCATATTCCTAACCGGAATCTCCTCCGGATTCGCAAAATTTTCCAACGCCTTCGAAATACTATTTTCCCGTAAAATCTGAATAATGGGGTAGGGCGACCGGTTGGTTTTATTGGTCACATCATCGGGCGTGGTTCCCGCAAATTGGTAATGCGGATGGAAGCTGGCCAGTTGGTAAATTCCCTCGTAATCCTGGTCCACCAAGAGTTCCTCCGCGTCGGCCAGTAAGTCCAGATAATCATAAAAATCCTGGACACTATCTGGAAAAATCAAGAGCGTCGTTTCTGGTCTTTCAGAATGATCCAGCTTATGTAATTCCGCTAAAAAGTGATCCGCAAAACGACTCATTTCTGGTTTGATCAGAATCCTGTAACCAATGTCCTGTGCAAAATAAGGCTTCGCCGCAAAAGGACAAAACTGATGTCTGATGACTATTTTTTCGATCCACTGGTTGGTTTCTGAAATTACCAATTCGTACGCTTGGGGAAGGTCTCTATTCATAAATTTTTCGCCATTTTAAAATGTGGAATGTCTACTTCCATAAATTCTTTGCCACTCGTTTTATATTTTAATTTTTTATAAAAAGGAACCGCTACTTTTCGGGCGTGTAGAACCATTTTTTTAAAACCCAACCTACGACCCAAATCCTCACTTGCGCCGACCATCAGTTGCCCAATCCCTCTATTTTGAAACGCTTCCCTTACCGCCACCTGGCGCATTTTTATCTCCAGTTTTGGTAAAGATTTTAAAACCAGACAACCCACCAACTCACCCGTTTGATCGTAACCCGCCAAATGATATTGATCCCATTCCTGAGCCAGATCTTTTGCATAAAATTCTAATCCCAACGGAATCCGTAAAATATCTCTACGCAGGCGTACCGTCTCGTCGTACGCCGGTGTCCCAAAATCTACCAGATAAAAGGTATAGTTTTTTTTCAATAGAACTAATGTTTTATAAACTTCAAATAAGTAGGTGACAAATTACTGAATCTTGCCGGTTGGCCAGTTAGTCTGGTTGTTTGTGGCTTCCTTTCTCGTAATTTCACGATAGAGGGAAGCCGATGGCTAATAGTCAAAAGCCAATAGCCCCCTACACTTCATGCTGCGGAAAAACCTCCATCGTCATCCTCATCGCCTTACCAAAAGCCCCGCGATTCAAATCAAGATCCAGCTGCAACTCATCAAAATAATACAACATATTTTCGGTAGCCATATTCCCCGTTAGCTCATCCTTGGCCATTGGACAACCACCATATCCCTTCAACGCACCATCAAATCTTCGGCACCCGTTTTCGTAGGCCGTTTGTACCTTTTCTCGCCAGTTGTGCGACTGTGTATGTAAGTGCGCCCCAAATACCGTTTCCGGATAGCGGGGAATCAGATTTCCAAAAAGATAGGCAATACTATCCGGGGAAGAAACCCCGATGGTATCTGACAAAGAAAAAATGCGAATGTCTAGTTCCAAAAGCCGATCAATCCATTTTTGGACAATTTCTACATTCCATTCGTCCCCGTAAGGATTGCCAAAACCCATCGAAATATAAACCACCATTTGTTTTCCAGACTGGAAACAAATATCCTGAATCTGTTTGACCCGTTCCAAAGACTCCTCGATGGTAGCGTTGGTATTCCGCAATTGAAAAGTCTCGGAAATAGAAAATGGATATCCCAGATAGTCTATTTCCGGAAATTTGGCCGCATCTTCTGCTCCACGACGGTTGGCAACGATGGCCAGCAGTTTGGTATTTGTTTCTTTGAGATGTAGACCCGCAAGTACTTCTGCCGTATCTCGCATCTGCGGAATAGCCTTTGGAGAAACAAAACTTCCAAAATCCAGGGTATGAAAACCAACTTGTAAAAGTTGATTCATATAAGCTATTTTTTCTGCCGTCGGAATAAAAGTTTTTAAACCTTGCATCGCATCCCGTGGACATTCAACAATGTGCAGCATAATTTAATTTTTGAGAAGTTGTACGCGTAGCTGAATAGTACGACTTCTGATTGATTTAATTTGGTGGTACGAAGATAACTTCTTTTATAACTTTATGAAAATTTTACCATAAAAACCATTTCTCTTCTTAAGTGTTTGTAATTTGTGGCCTTATACGAATCAAGACCAAAAATTCACATTCTAATTCACATTCTAATTCACATTCCTATGAATAAACCCATCGTTACCTTTATTGGATTCCTGCTACTCATTCTGGGGATGCTAAACCTTACCCTGGTTTTGGTAGGCGTACAGTTGGCACCCTTTGTTTTTCTGGATTTTTTCGGACGGGGTATTGGTTTTTTAATTAAGTTATTAATGATAATATTTGGGATTGCCATTATCGTCGTTTCCCGCTCCGCTTTTGACGGAGGAACTATGCCCGAGCAGTAATGAAGGATTTAACTACGCTTTTTAAAGATAAAAAGGTACTGATCATCGGAGATGTGATGGTAGATCGGTATCTGTCAGGAGCGGTCAACCGTATGTCTCCCGAAGCTCCTGTACCCATCGTCGATTTTGGTACCGAGGACAATCGGTTGGGGGGGGCTGCCAACGTTGCGCTGAATGTAGCCGCGCTGGGTGCCAGGCCTTTGTTGTTGAGTGTGGTAGGAAAGGACGAAGAAGGAAGCTTATTCAAGCAATTATTAAAAGAAAATAAACTGACCAAAAAAGGAATCATCTCCGTTGCCAGCCGACCCACGACGCTGAAAACCCGGATAATGGCGGCCAACCAACATCTGCTCCGTATTGATCGGGAAACGAAAAAAGAGATAGCTAAATCTATTGAAAATCGCTTGCTAAAAAAAGCCCGAAAATTATTAGCCGAAGAAAATATTTCGGTGGTTCTATTTCAGGACTATAACAAAGGAGTCCTGACCGAAAAGGTCATTAAGGCCATCTCAAAAATTGCCAGAAAAGCAAATATTCCAACGGTGGTAGATCCCAAGTTTGATCATTTTTTTGCTTATAAAAAGGTACATTTATTTAAACCCAACCTAAAGGAAGTACGGCAAATCGTTCCGTTTCCCGTTACCATCAATCTAAAAAGTCTCACGGCGGCAGCAAAATTTCTGGAACAAAAACTGGATCACTCCATCACTATGATTACGCTTTCTGAACACGGAATTTTTATCAAACAGAATCAACTCACTCAGATTATTCCTACGGCTCCTCGTACCATCGCAGACGTCTGTGGTGCCGGAGATGCGGTGATTAGCGTAGCCGCATTAGGAGTAGCCGCGGGATTATCCGTCCCGCTGATCGCAAAAATTTCCAATTATGCTGGTGGCAAAGTCTGCGAAAAAGTAGGCGTCGTTCCCGTTACCATTCGGGACTTGATGAATGGTAGGGTTTTCAATTAGTTAAAAAAGACCAACTACCTGGGTAGTCAGTCTCTTCTTTAACCTTAATTAGAATTTATAGCGAGGGGAATTAACTCATTCCTAAGTAGTCTTTTCCTAAAAGAACATCATTCTTTTAAAAATGATTTAATCTGATCACTCGTTAAATTAGTTTGTAAACTCGTTGCCTGATCTCGATCCTGGAAAGTATTAACAATGACGTGGTAATAATTTCCAACTGACTTTATGCTTGTTTGAGCATAGCCCTTATTTATCAGTCTATCTTGCTTTTTTTCCGCATTTTCATAATTTGCATATACCCCGGCGATAACCGTATATTCTCCCGAATTATAATTCGTATCCGAAGAGGAATAAGAACTACCCGAATTACTGGTATTGCTACTGGCAAAACTTGCTTTATCAACGTAATCCGGTGGCGAAGTATCATTTTCAAACTGAATATTGATGGCTTTATTCATTCTTAGGATCTTCACCTCCGTTCGGCGGTTATACTGGTGCTCATCTTCCGTACATTCTGTCCCATCGGTACAATGATTTCGGATCGCATCTTCTCCGTATCCTACGGCTACCAATCGATTGGCGGGCAATCCTTGTCTGATTAAATAAGCAACTGCGTTTTCAGCCCTTTTTTGACTTAAGCGTTTATTATATCGACTTCCACCCCGAGAATCTGTATGGGAGGATAACTCAATTTCTACATCCGGGTACTGACTCAGAAAACTAGAAAGGGCGTCTAAATCCACTTTTGCATCTGGTCGGATAGAAGCATCGTTAAAGTTGTAATAAATATTAGGTAACTGAAACACACTTCCTTCCCTGATCGTATTGGTAAATCCTCCACTGTTGCTATTGTAGTTATAACTGGTACTTCCAGTGACGTTGCTATCGTTGGACATATTTGTTCCATTGCTGCCGTTGGTACCGTTCATTCCATTAGTGTCGGTTGTCCCATTAGTCCCATTAGTCCCATTGATCCCATTAGTTCCATTGATCCCATTGGTTCCATTAGTCCCATTATTGCTAGTCATCCCGTTATCTACCATCACGATTTCCTTATCTAGACTAACAAAAATTTCTTCCGCAGAATTTTCGGTGTCTAAGAGAATCTGTCGGGATTGATAACCGGATTTTTCAATGACAAAAGCATAATTTCCCGTAGATAAGGTGACCGGAAATTTACCTAGAAAGTCAGTGGTACCGTTCATGCCTACCTCCTTCATTGGAACGCGTAGTAAGAGATCGGTTTCCTCGTCATCCGGAACCTCTAAACTTGGGTCGGCACCCTCGGAAATTGCCTTGGTGATACTTAAGTTATCCAGGTTGGTATAGGAAATAGTCGCGCCTTCAATCATTTCTGAGCTAATATTATCAGAAACCATCAGTGTAAAATCACGCACAACGGTAGGTCGGTTGTCCAGGTTAAATAATTCATCCAGGTTTCCATTTATGTAAAAACTATAAATATCATCTGCACCATAACCACCGCTACGACTGGAAGAAAAATAACCGTTCTTCTTATCTCGGTCAATGATAAATCCAAAGTCATCATTCTCACTGTTAAAGGGAGCGCCCAGGTTTGTGGCGGGAGACCATTCTGCTCCTGGACGACTAAAAAATAAATCTAGTCCACCGAATCCAATATGACCGTTGGAAGCGAAATAAAGGGTTCCATCCGCATGGACAAAAGGGAAAATTTCGTCCGACTCCGTATTTACCGAAGGGCCCAGGTTACGGGGTTCAGACCATTCATCTCCGATTTTTTGTACACTCCATATATCCATTCCACCAGCGCCACCTTCTCGGTTACTGGCAAAATAAAGGATATCTCCTTCTACAGAAATAGAAGGGTGAACGGTGTTGTATTCTTTGTCATTAAATGGAAGAAGGGTAAGATTTACCCACTTACCTGCGACTTTTTCGGCTTGATAAATAGCCATTTTTGTTATTCCATCCTTTGCTTTTACTTTTCTACCATCCTTGGTATGGTTACGGGTAAAAAACATGGTTTCTCCCGTGCGGTCAAAAGTCAATGGACCTTCGTGGACCGTACTTAACAATTCAATAGAAAAAGGCTTTGGAGGTAACAATAAACCATTCTCTTCTCTTTTACTTTGAAAAATAGACATCACATTTTTACCAATCCGTTTATCTTTCATCTTAAAGCGTTTACTAGACACTTTCGTGGAAATAAAAACGATTCCGTCTTCGTAAAACGCTGGACTATATTCTAACTTGTCAGAATTGATCGTGGCCTCATTATTAATGAAAACTTTTTTTTCTTCTTCTGATTCCTGTGCGGAAATGCTTAAGACCAAAATGGTAAAAAGGAAGGTCGAAAAAAAATGCTGAAAAATATTCATATTCAATCTTTTAAATAGAAGTTATTTAAAAATAGAATTATCTATTTCTTAAAAAACTTCATAATCAGGAATTTGGGTCTTGCCAAGGATCGATTAAAAAAATAAGTTATTCTTTTATTGATCCTAAGTGTGCTTTAAGTGGCTAAAAGAAAAATCTTGGATTCGCAATATCATCTCTTTCTTTCAAGAAATCATACCGTATCAACGCTTCAAAACTTCCATTATTATAATCACTCAATTGGCTTAAGCCTAAATCATAGGCTAAGCCAAACGCAATGCTGTTATATTGAAACATCACCAATGCATCCACTGATTCTCCCGCACCATCTCCTCCTAATCGATAGCTAACCCCGGCGGTGATTCTTTTATCAAAAACAAAACTCAAATTCACATCGAGGTCAATTGGTGCATTTTGAACTCGTTTTAACAAAACAGCAGGCTTAATATCTACCTTGCTACTTACTGGAATTAACGTTCCAGCCATCACGTAAAGGTGAGGTACTTCTTCTGCTGTTTCTCGACTGGTAGGGTTTATCCCAATCTCATTAGGATAAATAGAGGGTACACTAACGCCAAAATACATCTGTTTGTGGCTCAGGTAAATTCCCGCACCAAAATTTCCAGTATACTTATTTTGTGCATCATCCGTCGTTACCGAAGGATCATTATTTTGTTGTACGCGCACCGAAGGATCAGAAAAATCAATATTGAAATTTCTAATATTTCCCTGAATTCCAAATCGAAAAGAGGTTTCTTTATTAATTCTAACATTATAGGCATAAGCCATCGATCCATTCCACACATTGTGAATACCGTGGGTATAGTTAGCAATACTAATTCCCAATCCTACTTTGTCTCCAAATAAAGGGGTATTGAAAGACAATAACTTGGTGGTCGGAGCTTTTTCAAATCCTAACCATTGTCCACGGTATAGGGCCTGAAAAGAAGTGAGTCCCCGTGCACCCGCATAGGCCGGATTTAAAATCAGTTGATTGTACATAAACTGGGTGAATTGATTTTCCTGCTGACCGTAGGAGGTCAGGGTACAACAAACAATCAGAAGGATTAACAATTTTTTCATTATTTAAAATTTTAGAAAGAAGTCCAGAAAGTGGCTTCCTTTTTAGTTAATTTTTATAAAGTCTACTAATTATTTTTTAACGGTAAACCGTCAAATAACCTCGGGTGACAGAACCGCCCGTTTCTTTAGTAAATAAATAGTAATAGGATCCATCCGTCACTGGATCTTCATTATAGGTACCATCCCACCATTCGCCATTTCCGTAAGGCTTGCGACGGTAAACTTCATCTCCCCACTGATTGTAGATGATCATTTCTGCATTTGGAAAGTCATCTCCTCGCAGGCAGCTGATAATTAATTCATCGTTAAATCCATCATTATTCGGGGTAATCAACGAAGGTACCATACAACTGGTATCTTGTAGCTCAATAGTAACAATCGCCTGGTTGCATAAATCAGCACCATCACATTCGTAGCAGACTTCGTACAGAAACTGATTGATGTCTACAAAGCTTTCATTTACTGAGAAAAGAAAGGTTTGACTGAGGTCGTCAAACGCAACAACCCCGTCATTGGGTTGAGTTAATGCTCTTACCACTGGAGTAACATTCTCGGTGATTTCATCATTCTCTAAAATGTCTATTCCTATTTCTGTCGTACCGCTGTTAATCGCTACGAAATCATCGTTTGCCACGGGTGCACCAATGACGTCAATTGTAATAAACGCTGTATCAGAAGTACAGCCATCTTTAGATAGGAAATACATGATCACACAACTTCCTGCTTCTACGGCAGTTATACTGGCAATATTATCATCTTCATTTATCGCAATACTACAACCTGCTTCAGCCATCCAGTTAAATTCCAGGTCAGGATCGCCCGTGGTCGTACCAATTAAATTACAATTATCTCCTGGACAAATACCGTTGTCTCCACAATCAGAGAATACCGAAACATCCGGGATGTTTACCGTAGATATCGAAACGGTGTCGGACGCACTACAGGAATTATTAAACGCCGTAAGTATATAATTTCCAGAGACTGGATTGTTTAAAGTTGGTTCCGCCATCGTGGAGGTGTACCCATTGGGTCCATTCCACCTGAGACTGTCAGGTGTGGGAAAGTTCATATCAAATTCTACCAGCAACTGAACATCAACATTACATCCTTCTCCACTGGAACTGGCTTCAAAAACGGGGGTATCTCGAATATTGGTAATGGTAATCGTAGCGGTAGATTCGCAATTATCAGCAAGTCGACATACAACGGTATAATCCCCAATATTTACTCCTGGAGTAATATCGGTAACAACCAAAGTACTTCCACTGACCGTAGTTCCTAAAGGCAGCGTCCATTCGTACGTTGCACCCGAGATAGAATCTACACTCAACGTAAAACTGTCGCCGCTACAGTACTCGTCCGTTCCTCCAGAAATAGCGATATCCGTGATTGGATTTACCGTAATATTGAATCGGCAGGTATCACTCACGTTTGCTCCGTCCGAAAGTACAAAACCAAAACTGGATTCCATTCCAATAGCTACTAAACTTCCATTTGCTGGTCCTTCCACTTGCTCCGGCATCCCGATGGGACAGTTATCAGCACCCATGGGAAGATTGAAACTAAGTAAAACACTATCACAATTATTATTTGCAACGATATTGCTGATAATTCCAGGAGTTCCACTGACGAGTGTTCCATCAAGATTTACTATAATGTCGTCAGGGCAGGTGATGGTAGGAACAAACTGATCTTCCACAATAACATTAAAGGAGCAAGTATTTTCGTTTCCACTGTTGTCAATCGCGGTGCAAGTTATCGTGGTGGTTCCAACGTTGAAAAAGTCGCCAGGGTTTTGCGTACAAACTACTCCTACATTCTCCGTACAATTATCAGACG
>Ga0209187_1003128_pt1 | contig 14387 bp, 7 predicted proteins | sample BantaG_FD_187430 | JGI IMG/M metagenome (GOLD analysis project Ga0209187, IMG submission 187430) | Marine algal microbial communities from Bantry Bay, Ireland - BantryBay_4 metaG (SPAdes) (version 2) | ecosystem: Host-associated > Algae > Red algae > Unclassified | place: Bantry Bay, Ireland... | reverse complement strand
TCCGTCTGACTCGAAAAGTCCCGCGCCACATCTTAAAAAGCAGAGATGGGACAAAACTTTTCTGCGAAATAACACCCACGCTCCTGCCTTTCTCGCAGGCCTCATCTTCACCTTTTCGCCCATTCACATGGCGCACCTGCTCGGTCACATGCAGGTGATGAGCCTCGAATGGATCCCGTTTTACGTGCTGGCCCTTATGCGCTCACTCGACCAAGCCCGCAACGGCAAACCGTGGCTACGCACCGCCATTTTCGCCGGATTTTTCCTTGCACTAGTCGGGCTGTGTGACTGGTACTTCGTGCTCTATCTCTTCTTCTTTACTGGGCTGCTCATCGGCTGGCACCTGCTTGCGGATCTGCTTCGAGCGCACCAATTCACTATTCGCCCATTCATCACGTGGATCTTGCCGCCAGCTACTGCCGGTGTTGTCTTTCTTGTGCTGCTCAGCCCGATGCTCCTCCCCATGATTCGCGAAGCATCGACATCGAGCTTTATGGTGCGCCCCACCACCGATCTCTACATTCTCAGCGCCAGCATCATGGATTTTTTCATTCCCACGCGGCTGCACACACTCTTTCGCCCCGGCAGCTTCGAGTGGATCGGCAACCAGATCGCACCCGTCAGCGAGCGTACAATTGGCGTCGGCTATCTTCCGCTAATCCTCACTTTCTGCGCCGCGTTTCTTGATCGCAAAAGAGTCGGCTTCTGGCTCGGGTGCGCGGCATTCTTCTTTTTTATGGCGTTAGGCCCCGCAATACAGCCCGCAAACATCTCCTTTGAGGATGTACCCGCAGCGGTGGATCCATTCAGTGCCGCAAAATCGGTCGATTCGATTGGCGAGGCTGGCGAGTCAACGGGGTGGCTAGATGGCTGGACGCCCTTTGCCGTGCTCAACAAAATCGTGCCCTTTATGCGCATCAGCCGCAGCGTCAGTCGTTATGCGTTGATGGTTCAACTTGCCGTTGCGGTTGCCGCGGGTATTGGGTTGGCCACACTCCTGCAACGCATGAACCGTTCTGGTGCCGCGACAGTTTTTTCGCTTCTCTTGCCACTGATTTTGCTCGCCGAATACTGGGTGGCTCCCTATCCGCTTAGCCCGCCTGATACACCACAATTCTATGAAACCCTACGCGACCAATCTGGCGACGGCAGTGTGCTCAACCTGCCCATGAACTATGATCGCCCGGGCTACCTGCTCTACCAAACGATCCATCAAAAGCCGCTCAGCATTGCCTACATCAGTCGCGACGATCCACGCACGCTGACCGAACGAGTGCCGCTGCTGCAACATCTGCGTCATCTTGGGCCAGACATTCTCGACATTGACCCCGTTGTGGTTGGCCCAACGATTCTCTCAACATATGGCGTCGAATATGTAATCCTTGACCGCTACAAAATGCCGGGGGGGAAAGAGCGCGAGTATACCACGGATTTAATCGAGGCCATTTTCCATGACAATCTTCCGCTATACGAAGACGACCGCTTAACGGTATATCAGGTAGCGGCAGGGCCAGCAGAACAATATTATTTCTGGCTCGAAGCAGGTGGCTGGGGTCCATTACAAACGGTGAATGACGGCAAGCGATATCGTGCGCTCTTGGATCAGCCAGCTATCCTTAACTTGGGCAGCAACTATCCACGTGACGCGCGCTTGCGGCTCCGCTATCGCACGACAGCGAAGATATCAAATAGCGAGCCAGCCTTTACAATTTCGAATGCAGTTGGCAATCAGCCAGATGATGATATACTTATAGTAGACGCCGCGCCAGATGGTGGCGAGATCGAGTTTGCGCTTTCCAATCTGTTAGACGGCACAGAAAATCACTTTATTGCATTACACGCGCTCGAAGCCGATAGCGTGTTTGTTGAACAAATTTCAGTGGTCCAAACCGATCTAGATAAGTATCAGTAGTTTATCATGGATACGTAGGGAGAAACTCGCTCTAACTACATGTATCTTCCGATGCTATCTCCACGACCAAAACTAACATGGATTATTTGTATTCCTATACTTGACGACATATTGGAACAAAAACTCAAAAACTGGAGCACACCCATGAACAGCCCAACTGTAAAACTTTCCCAGGATCTTATCGCAATCAAATCCGTCAGCCAGATCAGCAATGCAGCCATCTCCGATTTTATAGAATCTTATCTGGTTCAGGCTGACTTTGAAGTAGAACGACTGGCTTACCTTGATGCGGCTGGTTTAGAAAAAGTGAGTTTGATCGCCAAAAAAGGTAGCGGATCGGGTGGGCTGGGCTTCTTTTCACACTCCGATACGGTTCCTGGGGCCGAAGCCGATTGGGAGCCCTATGATCCGGTCATAAAAGACGGGTTATTATATGGCCGTGGAAGCTGCGATATGAAGGGCCCACTGGCTGCGACAATGGTTGCGGCAGCGAATGCTGAAGCAGCACAACTAACAAAGCCTATCTTTGTTGTCGTCTCTGCCGATGAAGAAGTTGGTTTTGGCGGAGCAAAGCAGGTCTGTCAGGAATCGAAGCTGTTAAATGAAGGTGGCTGGCCCGAGATGTCTGTCGTGGCCGAACCGACAGAGTTGAAGCCGGTTTATGCGCATAAAGGCGGTCAGCATGTGCTCGTTACGGCTCACGGGCGGGCGGCACATACCAGTACAGATAAGGGCATTTCGGCAAATTTTCTGATCGCACCATTTTTGGCCGAAATGGCGGAGCTTGCCAAACTCTTCAAAACCGACAGCTCATTCATGAACGACGAGTTCGACCCACCGACAAACGGTTTCAATATGGTGCTGAACGACGGCAACTGTGCTGGCAACGTCACAGCTGCACGCACAGAATGTAAGTTAAATTTGCGCGGTATGCCGAGTGATCGACATGAAGATGCGGTGGCGATGATTGTAGAGGCGGCCAAAAAATATGATTTAGACGTTTTATCTAATGGAATTGAGCCATTTTATGTGGCGCAGAATGCACCAATCGTCACGCTTGCTCTCCAAGCGACGGGACTGCCGCACGCCAAAACTGTCCCGTACGGCACGGAAGCACTATACTTCCAAAACCATACGCAGTGCGTTATTCTGGGACCGGGCAATATTGCACAGGCGCACACGGTCGGTGAATATGTGGATGTAGCCGAGCTAGAGAGTTCGACGGCGGCGTATACCAAAATGATCTCGATGGCGTGCATGTAGTAGAAGCAGTCATCTCTAACAGTCGAAACAGATAAACTTAAAGGACAAAATGTCTAATAAAGACTTTTTAAAAAGAGTAGCCATTATTGCATTGTTAGTTGTGTTGCTCCTTAGTCTTTGGTATTTGCGCCAAATTTGGATCCTCGCATTTGCGTCGATTGTCATTGCCGTTGGCCTCAGCGTCCCGTCAAAGATGCTGCAAGAGTTCGGCATGAGTCGTGGTCCATCGTTGGCGACATCAGCAGTAGGTGTCATGATCTTAACCGGCTTAATATTCTACTTTGTGCTACCGCCACTCTTTAATCAAATTGTTGCCCTTGGCTCGCAACTGCCCGAAATGACAATCAGCAGCTATAACTCTTATGAAGAGCTACGAATGGGCGACTCATACATAAGTTCCTTCCTACCTGAGCTAGATTTTTCGAGTTTAGAGCAGATTGAGGAGATGTTGGGAATTCAGCCTGGGGATATGCTCGACATATTTGGTACAGTGCTTAGTTCGAGTACGACTGTCTTGGGTGGCCTATTTGAGGGGTTGGGGCTCTTTGCATCGCTACTGGGCAACATCTTTTTTGTGCTCTTTATCGCAATTTTCTTTCTGATTGAACCAACTAGCTATGTGAAAGCCAGCCTGTATTTGGTGCCACGCGAGCATCAGGCTCGAATGTTGCAAATTTGGGATGAGCTATACGATACGCTGACAACGTGGATCGCGGCACAGACACTAACGGTTACGATGACGATTGTGCTAGTCTTTGTCATTCTGGGGTTGCTGCTGGGGCTGCCATTTGCGCTGGTGGTAGCTGTCTTTGCTGGCTTAGCAACATTCATCCCCAATATTGGTGCATTTTTGCCGATTATTCCGATCACAATTTTCACGATTGCGGATCCAGGCTTTGGGGATGCGCCCTACTGGCTGCTGATTTATTTGGCGGTCTATCTGTTAATTCAGCTTTTTGAAAGCAACATTCTCTCCCCGATGATTGTTAAGTCAGAACTGGATATTCCATCGGGTGCGCTTATGTTGTTTCAAGTGGTGAGTGCCACCGTCTTTGGTGCGCTAGGTCTCTTACTTGCGGTGCCAATGCTCGCGGTATTGATCACGCTTGTGCGCGAGATTTACTCGGTTGATGTGCTCGGTTTGGGGGGAACAGAGATCGAGGTCGTTAGTATGCCCGGACGATCCATGCGTTTAACACAGAAAGAGGAGACACAGGAAATATAATAAATTCCCGCATCTCCTCTACAGTTTGCTCCGTTCGAGCCCTACTCGGCACAAAGCGAACTAGCGCGCAGCCCACAACATGCCGCGGCGCTGAATTTCAAGCGCTTCGGGCACATCAAAGTCGCTTGCAACGTGTCCAAGTGAAGAATAGAAGACGCGTCCTTTGCCCCACGTTCGCTTCCATACGACAGGGATTACAGTGCCCTCGATCCACGAAGCATGTTCGCCGCTAAAGGTGGTTGTTGCTAACACTTCGTTCGACGGATCAACGTGCATGTAGTATTGTTCAGAATGCATGGCAAAATCGTTCAAACCAGCCGTAATGGGATCAGTCCGCTCAGTGATGTTTACGGTGTAGTCGATAATGTTTCCCGGGTGTGCAACCCACTGCCCGCCGACCATCCACTGGTATTCAACATTGTTGCGGAAAGAATCACCCATACAGCCATGCCACCCTGCCACACCGACACCGCATTTTATTGCCGATAATAAACCTTGTTCTTGCTCATCCGTAATGGTGCCCATCGTCCAAGTTGGCACGACCAGGCTTAATTGCGCCATTTTTTCTGCATCAAGATAACTGTCCAACGTGTCCGAGACGGTGACTTCAAAACCCTCTGATTCGAGAATTGGTGCAAAAATATTGGCACACTGCTCGGGCTCGTGTCCATCCCATCCACCCCACACAATTAGTGCTTTCTTCATGTTCGTTTTTTCCTTAAATATCTTGGCTCATATATGAGCAATTGTCTTCATTCATCAAATAGCTTCCTTCTCAAGTGGTGAGTCAATACCGAGTAGGAATGATCAAAATGCATTGCTATTAAGTTGAAATTTTGTTTCCATTTTGCAGACAAAATCAACTTTATTTCCGTTTCTTGGATAATGTTAGCGCTTTGGATATAATTATTATAGTTATGTTCAACATTTTGGACAATCCACCGCAGTTGATGCGCTCGAAACATAGAAAAATCTGATTTTCCCGAATTAGCAATTCTATAGTTTCATCAATCTATTTTTGTCCTTTTTTCCAATTCTCAAATTCTTATTAGGATGGTTCAACGTTATACTATATTAGAAAGTTGTGAAAGAATTCGTTTGCTCAATGCGTCAATAAGATAAGGCTTTAGCAAATAAATTGCGAGAAAAAGCGAATCGATCTCATATTTATATGGATTAGCAAACTAGTGAAAAATATTAGTGAAGGAGTAGGAAATAGTTTACTTGTATCCTTCAAACAGCGGTTAGAAATCATTTATGCGTTGGTAAAAGTTGGTTTCTAACGCCCCACATCGTCGACTTCATTGCAAACGTTTTTTGCGGATCATGAGTTGCCCAACATGAACCACTAAAAGATCGAACATGCCACTGAAACATCATATACCCAAAATTATTTTTGACATTTGTATCGATATCTATTCATACATTGCTTGTAGCAGTCTCAACATTACCGTTCAATACCGTATAGCTCTTACTCGACTCTAGATGTCATAGACGTTTTTGTGCATTACCCAAATCGCACAAAACGTTCGTAGATATATTTATAAGGAGAACATCATGACGATTCGTTCCAGCATACGAGTCTCCACTTTATTTGCTCTGATTGTAATGGTTTCAGTGGCCCTATTTCCCTCTTTTAATCAAAATAACGTATTTGCTCAAGGCGGTATTTATGACGGCATTCAGGGATTAAGATTATCTGTTTCGCCCGATAGTACCATATCTGACGGTGGAACCGTTGCGCTCGTAGCATGGGTGTCTCAAGGAAGTGACATAGATTGGTACTGGGATTTTGGCGATGGTCAAACTTATTTCAGCTCTGGCACTGGTCGGTTCAATGACATTACGCACACATACAATCTCACTGACCCAACAAGGGATCAGGAATTTACAATCAGTGTACGAGCTAAAAATGCAAAGAATCAAATGACGGCCAGCGTCGAAATTTTGGTCAAAATTAAAGCACCCACTAATTTATCAGTTAGCCATTCGCCTACACAACCATCTGTCGGAGAGGAAGTGACATTTACGGCTACATTAGATGATCCAGCAGGTGTCACATATACATGGGTGTTCGGCGATGGAACGTCAGAGGTGACTACTTCACCAACGGTTATGCACGAGTATAAAGATAGCAGGCCATATAATTATAGCGTTACAGCTTCAAACAGCAGCGGTCGGTCTCCAGCAACAGGCGGAACAATCGATGTCTCTGATGCACGCATAACATTTTGCAATATCAATGTAAGCGGCGCGTCAGAAGTCGATAATTCACTTACATTTTCTGCCCAAAATGATGGTAGCAGTGTCAGCTATACGTGGCGCTTTAGTGATGAGGCAAGAGAAAGAAACAACCAATCCGTTACACGTTCATACGGCAGAGCAGGAAGTTATTATGTCGATCTTATTTGTTCTAACAACACAAATTCTATAACAGCGGCCAGAAGAACAATCAACATTATCGACACACCAATTACAAATTTGCGAATAATGAACACGGCACCGGTGGAAACACCTCAAAAAGCAGAAGAAAGTGTCCTGTTTAGTGCTCATAGCGATGGTACTAGCATATTGTATACGTGGGATTTTGGTGATGGGAACTCGATGGTGACGCTGGACTCAACAGTTGCTCACACTTATGCAGCCGAAGGTCGCTATGTTGCTTCTGTTATTGCATCTAATAGTGGTGGCTTTAGAATGATCGAGGCTCCAGTCCATATTAGGAATAAAGAATCTGAAGTTCCCAGCGTTCAGAATCTGCGGATAACATACCGACTTGCTAATACAGAATTTCGAAACTATCTAACTGCTGGAGATGCAGTGATACTTACGGTAGAGCCCGTTGCACAACCACCAGCGGGCGATTCATCCGATCGCACTATTCTCAGTCATGAAGCAACAGATATTGATTGGTCCGTCTCTGGTGCAATCACAAACGCTAAAATACGAAGCATGGGTGGAATACAAAAAATTCCAGAGGCAGGCACGACAAGTATTGTAGTTGTTTATGACGAACCCGGGCGATATGCCGAACAAGTTACTATTTATCATACAGTCGCAGATGTCAAGTTTGTTTATGCAGTTGTTGACAGAATTATTCAAATCGGCAGCGAACAAAGGATGCCATTTATAGCTCGGTAAATTTGACAGAAAAAGATTCATTCAAAGTGCTTAATTCCATCTTTCTACCCACGTGAGCACGCCATTTAATAGCGTTTTATCATATTAAAAAAAGCCGTTCTTTGCTCCATGGAGCAAAGAACGGCTTTTTTTATCTACATTCCGGTGTATTAGAATGCGTCTTGCTAACCCGTCATGCATCTCAAAAATATAGGCATCTACGTTGATTCTGTCTGTCAGTTGACAATAACCCCTTTCTCCCACTAAGATTCATTCACCATTCGATTACATAACTTCACCCATAAAGACCCATTTCAAAAATGTCTAAGCGTAAAGATAAAACCTATAAAAAAACTGTATTTATTGGATTAGATTTAGCATGGAGTGACCGCAACCCGAGTGGCTGCGCAGTGATATGTGATCAGCGGTTGATTGCCTATACCGGTAGGCTAGGCAGTAACGCTGAAATTTTTCGCTTTATTGAAAAACATATTCCTAATGGACATCCTGCAATTGTTGGTATTGATGCGCCGCTGCGTGTACCGAATGATAGCGGTTCACGCAGCTGCGATCGCGACTTAAGTGCAGATTGGCGGCGTTTTGAGGCGGGTGCGCTTCCAGCAAACCGAAAAGTGACAGGGAAAGCCATAAAAAAGGCCGTTTTGGATGAGTCAGAAGTGAAAAACAAAAACCGCAAAGATAAAAACTTGAAGGTACAGTTTGAAGTACGCGGCGAAGAGATTGTCAAGCTACTGGTAGAACGGCTACGCTTTGCCGAAGCAGCACCGATTCCTAAAAGAACAGAAGATCGAATCGTTTGCGAAGTCTATCCTCACCCCGCACACGTTAGCCTCTTCGATTTAGATATTACCCTAAAGTACAAATCACGCAGCAAGCGCAGCTACGAGACACGCTGGGCAGAGATGGAAAAATATCAGCAGCATCTGCGTAGCTTATACACTGCCACCCCAAAGCTCAAGCGGACAAAAAAATTGTTAACCCAAACCGATGTGCGACAGTTGCGCGGTAAAGAATTGAAGAAATATGAGGATATACTAGACGCCATTACGTGTGCCTATATTGTCTATTATTGCTGGTTTCATGGTCCAAAGCGCACGCTCGTATATGGCAGCATTTCTAACGGTCATATTATTGTTCCATTTCCAGATAAGGCAAAAATACGTATAAGCAAATAAGGAGCAGTCTTGAAATCTCCTAATGCTGTCGCAAGGAGTGGGCTATACAGTGAATCAGAACTATACTACAAAGTATGTAAATGACTCTGTCTAGTTAGTAATTAACACCATTTAAATATAATTTGTACAGTCTCAGTGAGTCGAAAAAAGTGTGTAGATTGGGTATACACGAGACTAATTCGCTGATTTATTTATAACAGAAATTTAAAATAAATATAGCTCTAAATTTTGTGTAAGCTATAAAAAGCTTTTTAAAAAGCACTTACAGTGAAACAAACGATTTTTGAGCACCTCTCTATAATACATAAAGTTAATTCAAACATGCGCACTCAGGTCAACAGTAACCCTATTCTCCAAACTCATTTTATTCGAGCGATATTTTTAACTGTTTTTACTATACTCATAAGTCTGTTTGCGTTTGCCCCAACTTTGCTTTACGCCAGCGAAGTCGCTGACGGGGTAATTATTAACGAAATCCATTATGACTCCTATATTAAAACTCAGCCATCAGAATTTATAGAGCTATATAACAACAGCGATTCGGAAATAGAGCTAACTGGTTGGCAAATTAATGGTGCAATTGAATACACATTTCCCTATACAATACTGGCGCCGCGTCAATATTTAGTTATTGCACAGGATCCAAACGTAGCAGCAAGCCTCTGGAATATACCGGTGCTTGGCCCTTACAGTGGAAGGCTCTCGATAGAGGGAGAAACAATCATCTTGCGTAACCTTTCAGCCGAAAGCGTGGATGAAGTGACTTATCAACTCGGCTTTCCTTGGCCAACGGTGGGCGACTGGCCCGGTAACAGCGTTGGATTATTAGATCCCAACTTAGATAATTCTTTTGGTGGAAACTGGCGTGGAAGTGCGCCCTCTCCAGCAAGACGCAATGTGCAGTTCACAACAAATGTGCCCCCTACCGTCGAACAAGTTTCGCATTTGCCAAAGCAACCAGTCTCAAACACCTATGTGGACATAACCGCTCGAATCAGTGATCCAGATGGCGTTGACCGCGTTGAACTCTCTTATCAAATAGTGGAGCCAGGAAACTATGTTTCGATAGCCAATGCCGAGTACCATGATGGCTGGACAACCGTAGCAATGTCAAGAACGGGCGATAATGACAATAGAGGATTACTTTATCGAGCAGTAATTCCATCGACTGTTCAAAAACATCGACACTTGATTCGATATCGCATTCGCGTGAGTGACAGTGTAGGCAATACAGTGTCGACTCCCTATGCAGATGACCCGCAGCCCAATTTTGCTTATTTTGTTTACGACACGCCTGCACCATGGAGTGGAGCAGTGCGGCCCGGTGTAGATGCACCAGTACGTTATGATTTTACCGCCATGCATCCGCTGCCCGTTTATCATCTAATCTCTAAGCATGATGATGTGAGAGCAGCGCTTTTCGAATCCCAATATGTAGGCAATGATTATCCATGGGCTGGCACAATTGTTTATGATGGCACTGTATACGACCATATCGGTTACCGCGCGCGAGGCGGCGGGTGGCGCTACGCATTAGGCAAAAACATGGTCAAAGTTGATTTTAAGCGGGGTCACTATTTTCAAGGTTATGACGAGTATGGAACCCCATACGAATATAAATGGGACAAACTAAATTTATCAGCGATTATCCAGCACCCACATGTGCGAAATCGTGGCGTACACGGGCTTGGTGAAACTGTCGGGTACAAATTATTTAACTTAGCTGGCGTCGCGGCCCCATACACGAATTATGCTCACTTTCGCATTATAGATGATGAGGCAGAGGTAAGCGCGAATCAATATGAAGGCGATTTCATGGGGCTCTATCTAGCTGTGGAGCAGATGGATGGCACATTCCTCAAAGCGCATAATTTGCCTGATGGGAATCTCTATAAAATGGAGAAGCCCACTGGTTATCTCAATAATCGAGGCGAAAATGCAGTGGGAGATCGCTCTGATTTGGATGCCTTTCAAAATGGGTATCGCGGTACAACCACCGGTCCAAGCGAAGAATGGTGGCGGGCAAATCTTAATGTAGAGCAATATTTCAGCTATCGCTCAATTGTGGAGGGCATTCAACATTACGATATCAGCGAAGGGAAAAACTTTTTCTACTACCTAAACCCCGAAACAGATCGTTGGGAAGTTTTTCCATGGGATATCGATCAAACTTGGTCCGATACAGCAACCGGTAATGGAAAGGAGCCATTTCTCGAAGCACACATTCTCGATAAGTTAACTCTCGGTACCGAGTATCGTAATCGATTACGCGAAATTCGTGATCTGCTTTTTAATCGAGAACAAGTCAAAGCGATGATATTTCAATATGCCGATTTGATTGACTCACCGGTAGGCGTTCCCTCTATGGTGGAGGTGGATCGAATGATGTGGGACTATCACCCCATCATGACATCATCCTTTATCGACAATTTGAAAGTAGCGCCGGGCACTTATTACGCTTCTTCGCCTAGTGGCGATTTCCGCGGCATGATCACCTATCTAGATGACTATGTCGATAGGCGCGCGGAGTGGATCGATACGATGCTATTGGAAGATACAAAAGTGCCTTATCAACCCACTATCTCCTATAGCGGGCCAGCTAATTTCCCAGCAGATAAGCTCCACTTTACTTCATCTTTATTTAGTGGGCCATCAAACGGCAACCAATTTGCAAGAATGGAATGGCGAGTTGCCGAACTCAACTATCGAGGCCTATCTACTTATGATTCGGGCCAGCCATATCGCTATGAGATTGAAGCCTCTTGGGAAAGTGGCGAACTGCGATCATTCGACAAAAAAGTTGCAATTCCGCATGGCGTCTGCCACCCAGGTCGCACTTGCCGAGCGCGTGTTCGTATGAAAAATAGCCGCGGGCGCTGGAGCAATTGGTCGGAACCGCTTGAGTTTGTTGTTGGTCCACCACAGTTATCTGCGCCCCGTGGGCTAAAAATTACCGAAATTATGTACACCCCAACAAATTTAGGTTCGACCCACGGCGAAGAGTTAGAATTTCTTGAATTAAAGAATTTAGGAAGCCAGCAGATAGACTTAACCAATATGTACTTTAGCAGCGCAATAACCTATACATTTGCGGTTGGTGCCAGCATTGCGCCAGATGAGACAATTATTCTTGCGAGCAATGCAAGCCGATTCAAAGAGCGCTATGGACTGTCAGCATTCGACGAATTTTCAGGTCATTTAAAAGATGGTGGCGAACAAATTGTGCTGCTAGATGCATCAGATCGGCTTATTCTCTCAGTCGAGTACGACAATAAAAGTCCATGGCCGCTTTTGTCCGAAAGCGGCGGTCACTCTCTGGTACTTGATGATCATGCAACGGCCAACACAGACCTAAATAATGTCGATATGTGGCGAAAGAGCACACTCGTCAATGGCTCACCTTGGGCAGACGATCCGGCCGAAATTATTATCAACGAAGTATTAGCAAACCCTGGCATCGGCGAAGTACAGTCGATTGAATTGTTGAACTCCACTCGTCGGGATGTTAAATTAGGCCATTGGTACTTAAGCGATGATCAAAATGAACCGCGCAAGTATCGCTTTCCAGCTGGTACAGAAGTCCCGGCTGGCGGTTTCCGCTTTTTACGCGTGAGCGAATTTGCAGCCAATGGAGATGCTCCTGGCTTTACGCTGAATCCACTCGGTGGCGCGGTCTATCTCTTCTCTGCCACTAAAACGGGAAGATTAACGGGGTATCAGCAGCGATTTGCTTATGGCTCAACAGAAAAAGGATACTCATTTGGCCGCCACGTTACGAGCATTGGCGAAGTGCGTTACCCGCTGCTGAGACCGGCAACAATGGGTAGTCCCAATGTAGAACCAGTCAATGGGCCAGTAGTTGTTACCCGTCTTCGTTATCATGGTGCGATCAGAGATGAGTTTATCGAACTAACGAACGTAACGTCAAACCCAGTCAATTTGTACGATCCAGGCCATGCAGAAGATCGATGGAAATTAGAGGGTCTCATGTTCGACTTTCCCGCCGGGCTTACGTTGCAGCCAGGAGAGAGCATTTATCTTGTGCCAACTGCGCCAACAGAATTCTGCGCATCGGAATTAATTCAGGCACAGGTACAAGCAATGCAAAATGGATCGCGCCAAAACGCGCCACGGGTTATCGGTCCTTATGTGACGGATCTACCAGAAAACGCAGGCGAATTTATTTTGTTAAGACCTGGAACCAAGCCAGAAAGTGGCGCACGACCATATTTTCCAGTAGATAGCGTTCGTTATAAACAAAATGCACCCTGGCCCGATCTTAGAAAAAATTCAAAAGCTATTTTACAGCGAGTAACGCCATCAGCCTATGGAGATGATCCATTAAGCTGGGTGACGTCTCTTACTGTAGCAACCACAGCCTTTAGCCCAACAGATGTAGCGCTCGCATCGACACCAGAAAGCAACGGTGGCGCAGTTGTTTCTTTGTGCAGCATCGATGCAAGTATCAACCCGAATACGACCGATTGGTTGGCAGCAGATGGTGTCGGTCAAGTAAATGTTAAGTGGGCGTTGTATAATGAAGAAAATGTTCGAGGATACATTCTGTGGGGCGGAAAGACCGATTCGCGCGCAAATGCACAACGCATCAATGATTCACTTATCCCCACTACTCAAGCCAAGGTGACTAACCAAGGTGACAGCAACATCAAATCGTCCCTGTCAACTTATAACTATCAATATATTGCAACAGCCGAGCAAGCAGGCGAATCAGACAATAGCTCGCTAGGATACAACTATTACTGGATAGAAGCGGTTGGTGTAGACAGTTCGACAACATTGGTTGCCTTCACATCAAAGCGGGTACCGATTCAAGCGACATATTTTCCGTACGTTTCTCGATAGATTCAATACCTCTGATTCTTTAGCTTCTTTGTCGTTGGTAAGTGGTGAATTATCAAAGGGAATCGGGCAAATAAACTTGGTTCAACCGGATCTTATGTGGTTGACAGAGTGCATCGCACTGTTCGGAGAGTGATTCGAACTAGAATCTACTTGTGAACAGTGCGATGCACTCAACATGGAGGACCCACGCTGATTGATAGCATTGTCAACCACATGAGATCCCAAAGAGCCATAAGCTTTTGGGGCAACAATATTTTTCATTAGCGCTCATCCGCGTCCTTTTTTGATTCTAGCTTTGTCAAGCTAGTGCATCGTCCATGCTAAGAATTAGGGTTATCACAATGGGAATAATCCCATTTCTTAGGCTAGATAAAGCACTAGGTCATTTCAAAAAAAACAGATGTCCATAAACTGTGGAGAAGGCGTTTTCTATCCCCAAAAGCCGCGGCGTAAGAGAACGCTTTCTCCACATATACTTATTTTGGTTCCATGAAGTATTGTGGGGTCAGCTATGAATGAATTCTGCGGGACGCTTAGTGCTTAAAATGCCGTGTTCCCGTAAAGGCCATCACCAGCCCTAGTCGATCTGCCGCCGCGATCACCTCATCATCGCGCACCGAGCCGCCCGGCTGCACCAGCGCGACAATCCCGTATTTGGCAGCGGCTTCGATCCCATCGGCGAATGGAAAAAATGCATCGGACGCCATAACCGATCCAGCTGCCCGTTTGCCAGCTTTATGCCCCGCCAGCATCACCGAATCGATGCGGCTCATCTGCCCAGCACCGATCCCCACGGTTGCCTGATTTC
>Ga0209187_1003126_pt1 | contig 14405 bp, 5 predicted proteins | sample BantaG_FD_187430 | JGI IMG/M metagenome (GOLD analysis project Ga0209187, IMG submission 187430) | Marine algal microbial communities from Bantry Bay, Ireland - BantryBay_4 metaG (SPAdes) (version 2) | ecosystem: Host-associated > Algae > Red algae > Unclassified | place: Bantry Bay, Ireland... | reverse complement strand
GTGATGATACTGTCCATGTACCAGAACTTGCTTCCGCATTGATCATTCCAGTCAACGTGACTGACTCATCATAACAAATCTCGGCATCAATTCCAGCGGTTGCTATCGGTGATTGTTCTGAGATTTGAAATTCTCGTACTACGCCTTCATAATCACAGAAAACATTTCCTAAAATAGTTGTTGAAATTATTGGTTTCAACCATATAGAGTTCCCGACCGCTGGCCATACAGCGGCATCTTCCATTCGAATAGTAACAACATCTTGATTATAACCATCTACAGTTTGAGGTAGTACATTAAAAGAACCCAATGGACCATCTGTGCTATAGAACCAACTAATAGTATCGGTAGAAATAGCTAGATTAAATCCAGATAGATTATAAGTAGCAGAGAATGAAACCTCGTCGACATCGCTGCATTGAAGAAGAACATCCGCAGGAGTCACATTAACATTCTGTACTACTGGAGCAACAACAGTTTCAAACACCTCAGATGTTACAGAACAATTAGTAACAACATCAGTTACAATAGCTCTTAACATGACTCCATTATTAAATTGGTTATATGAAATATTATAATATTGCTCAAGATCAGTTGGAGTGGTTGCATTAAACCATGTAGTCCAAGGATTCGTACCATATGTAAATTGCCATTCAACCAAAACATCTGATCCAAAAGAATTGATAGTGAAACCAATCTCTGAAGTTCCTTGTGCACACAACTCAACTACAGGCGTTCCAGGCAGATAATCAGTTAATGTAATTTCATCAAATATTATTTCAATTTCATCAACAACTTCTGGGCATGCTCCACCTAAATTATTATTACCCGTTAAAGACAATAAATATATACCAGCCTCTGATGGAGTAAATGTTGCATCAACAAAATTTTCATCATTGAAAGAACCAGTAGGTCCATTTTCAACTGCCCAAGTCACGGAAGTAACTGAAGGATCCACTGTAGCATCTAATATTACATCCGGTCCAAGATCAGAACACACAATTATATCAGCTCCAGCATTTACTGCAGCATTTCTACTAACCACTACTTCATCCGAAATAGATGCGCAAGAATTAGTACCTACTAATCTAGTCAACACTAAGGTATCTGAAGTCGAAGCTCCGAATGTATATGTAGCATTCAAATCAGTGATATCAGAGAATGTTCCTCCAGCGCCACCATTCGTAGCTCTTATCGTCCACTCTACATCTCCTCCTGTATCCAATGTACCCGCAAGGTCAGCTGTAGGTGAAGCATCACATACTGCGATATCTGCACCAGCGTTTATCGTACCTACATTATTAATAGTTACAACTAAATCATCAGACTGAGCTCCACACACAGATCCAGGATCATTCGTTGTCAGTGTCAATGTGATTTCAGATAATGCTTGATCCGCAGCACTTAATTGATACATAGTCATAAGGTTGTTAGGATCTACGAATGATCCAGTACCATTATGAGACCAAGTGCCTGTAGTCGCTACTCCCCCAGAAACCATACCCTCAAGCATTGGTGTCTGTGTATCAGTACAGTCCAAAGTAATGTCTGTACCTGCAATCACTGTCAATGCAGCTTCTGAATCTATAGATAGCTCAGCTTCCGCAGAATATGCTGGCATACAAGCTCCTTGAGAAACTCCATTTCTTACCAAAATAGAACCACCTAATCCAGGCCAGTATGTTTCTGCATCTGTCAATGTAAGGTCAGTATCATCAGCACCCGCTATCTCAATCCATGTGGTACCTGCATCAGTAGAATATTCCCACTGGTAAGTAGCATCACCTGGAGATCCAGTAACCATCGTCATGAATGTAGCGTCTGTCTCCGTCTCACAAATTGGACCTACATCTGTAGGGTCAAGTGAGAACGTAAATGGAGTCGTACCACCAAGTGTCAATATCATCTCATCGAACACTGTAGGACAACTTCCTACAACATTATTAGAAGATAATGTGATCGTAACAGATCCCGATGCGATATCCGCAGCGGATGCTGTATATATAGTATTAGGATCCAAAACATCCGCAAATGTACCAGTACCTGTACTCGACCAAGTAGCCGATGTAATAGGTGCACCAAATACTCCTGCCATAGGAATCATAGTTTCACATGTAGTAATATCTGAACCAGCAGTTATCTGTCCTAATGCAGGGAAATTGATAGTTATCGTACTATCTTTTCCTTCGCACGGTCCAGCTGGATTGTCCGTTGTCAATGTCAACATTATAGAACCTGCAGCTTCATCAGCTGGATCTACTACATATTGAGCATCTTCTGTAAATGCATCCGGCATAAACGAACCACTTCCTGAAGTTGACCAAGTAACACCTAGTCCAACATAACCGCCAGTGAGTGTACCATCTAAATCAATAGTCGCTCCTGATTCACAAACATCAGCTACCGGCTCGATGCCAACAGTTCCGTCTTCGAATACGTCAAGCGTAAATTCGTCAGATATCACTTCAGTACATGCACCGACAGTAAACTTAGCTCTAAACGTATATCCGTCTTGAGCAATAGTCACATCATTAACTCTAAGTCTTGCTTGACCAGCACCATTATCAAGAATATCGAAGGCCGTAGCCGCTTGATATCCTGTACCGTCATTATATTCCCATTCTATTGTTGTTAATGCTTCATCAGACGTCATATAATTTACTCTGAAATTTGCATTGTCACCTTCACATGCATTATCTGTTAATGTAGCATTAGAAGGATTGTAAGAATCGATCTGGAAACTTGATATCGTCACAACTAGCTCATCTACATCAGGAGGACAAACACCTCCAGGATCATTAGTTGTCAAAGTCAACGTTACAGTTCCTGCAGTGCTATCAGCTGCATCAGGTGTATAAGTCGCATTTAATGCATTTGGATTATTGAATCCAGCAACTCCTTGCGTACCTGAAGTGGACCATATGCCCGAAGTACCCGTACCAGAGATCATACCTGCAAGAGATACTGGATCTCCATAGCAAATTGACTGATCCATTCCTGCATTTGCGATAGGAGTGTTTTGAGTCATCTCAATAAAGTAAGCTGTACTAGATTCCTCTTCGCAGTAATCACTATCATTGATTGAAGTGAATACAGATAATCTATACCATATTGTCTCTCCACCATCAGGCCACACTGCACCATCAGCATTTGTAAGATCTAATGTCGTAGCATTATATCCCACTACAGTTGATGGAACTGCCGTATAAGGGCCAGTTGCAGAAATATCACTATAGAACCATAACACAGTATCCGTCTCTACGAAGTCTACATTATTTGTATTGGTAGATAATGTATAAGTAGTTGTAAATGAAGCATCCTCTAAGTCAGTACACTGATTTGCTAGACTTATATCATTAGATGTGAAAGAAACTGGCGCTTCAGGTACAAGAATTAACACAGGATCAGTAATCGTAACACAGCCATTTGCTGTTTCTAATACATATCTATAATACCCTGATTCGATAGGGCTGATCGTTTGAGAAATTGACTGTAACGTGTTGTCAGATGGATCCGCAACTGCAGGTCCATTCATTACCATATTCCAAGTACTCGAATCAGTAGAGAATTGTCTTTCATAAGATATAGTTTGTGAATTGGTATCGATTTTAGTAGCATTGACAAAAAGATTCACACTTTCGCCAGAACAAATCTCCATTACCGCTGGATTCTGATCTGTCACTGTAATAGAATCAACGATAAGGTTAAATTCGTCCGACACAACAGGACAATCTGTGCTAGTATCACTGTTTGCAGAAAGTCTTAAAGTATAAATACCTGGCACTGAAGGATTAAAATCAGTATCAAGATCGAACACATCGTCAAAAGTACCAGCTGGACCAGCCTCTAGACTCCAAGTAGATGACGTAATCGTTGCATCAAAGATGAATGCATTATTCAAAGTATAAGGTGCTCCATTTTCGAAACAAGTAGTTTCAAAAGGAAATGGACTCGCAGAGATATCATTTTGATATACCAATGTCAAGGTATCAGTAGCTACAGGACAATAATCAGGCCCCTCTACCAATGACGATACTACGATAACGAAACTGTCTAGTGCTGGTGTAAACTTATTGAAAGTATACGTTCCATTCGCATCTGGTCCTGAAATAGATGGCCCAGCACCACCAGAATAAAATAAAACAGCTGATACATTACCTCCATCTGATGCAGTTGGGGTAAATTGATAATTTATAGTTTCAAATAAATTATCACAGAAAATCTGATCTTCTGTTGCATCTACTGTAATAGTGTTAATAAAAGAAACAACTACAGTATCAGTACCAGAATCACAAACGCCCGCAGGGTTATTTGATGTCAATACTAATGATACATCACCTGCTACTTTATCAGCTTGTGTGAATGTATATGTCGCATTTAGGTCATTTACATCTGAAATGCCTACTGTACTACCGCCAGGTAAGCTCCAAGTTGCACTTGTCGCATTAGACCCTAGTGCACCGCTTAGTGTATATGTCAAATCTTCACAAGATACCATATCATCAGCACCAGCATCTACTACCGCTTCTGCATCAGGACTAACATCCAATGTTGCAGGAGTAGAATATTCTGGAGAACAGAATCCTAGAGTAGCTCCATTTCTTACCATAATTGACTCTCCCAAATCTGGGAATATTCCTAAATCTGCATTGCCGTCTTCATCCAATGTCAATGTAGCTGCTGTCTCACCAATGATATCATTCCATGTAGTCCCTGCATCATCAGAATATTGCCATTGATAAGTAATAGGTCCGACGCCAGTACCAGTAATAGTACCCGCTGCAGTGAATTCTGGAGAAACTGTCACAGATTCACAGATAGGTCCTACTGATGCAGGACTAGTAGGGTCCATAGCAACTTGACTTGTCCCTCCTATTGTCAATATCATCTCATCATATGCTGCAGGACAATCGCCTACAGCTATATTACTTGTGAAAGTCAGTATAACAGATCCTGCCGTTGCGTCATCTGCCGAAACTGAATATACAGCTGTAGGGCTAAGTGGATCTGAAAATGATCCAGTACCAGAAGTAGACCATGTACCTGTAGTAACAGGCGAAGCTACAGCTCCAGCTAAAGTATAAGTAATATCACATGTCTCATCATCTGGACCTGCTTCGATACCATTAGCTGCGGGAATTGTAAACTTGACCATATCAGATATTGCTCCACAGTTTCCAGGAGGATTACCTGTTGTAATTTCTATTCTTAATGTATCTGTTGTAGGATCAAACCCAACAGGTAACTGATCCAATAAATAGTATGCACCAGTAAGGTCTGTACTATTCTCTATCACTCCTGCACCTGCAGCTGGCTCTACTATACTCCATTGTACAGATTCGCCGATATAGCCTCCGGTAACAGTCGCATCTAAAAATACGGTATCACCAAGGTTACAGTAAGTTGCATCTGCACCTGCATCGATAGTTCCACCTTCAAAAGACTGAAGCGTGAATGTATCACTTGTAGTAGTACATGCATCAGCTGTAACAGTTGCAATAAAGTTATAATCATCATATAATAATGCATTCGCTGGAACTACATCTAATCTAGTAAGAGGTGGTACAGCAGCATCATTTGTAAATATTGTAAAATCAGGATTTGTACTTGCATCTAAGTATGTAACACCATCATCACTATATGACCAAGCTACGGTTGTAGCACCAGTAATAATTCCAGCTGTTTCATAATTGACTTTAAACCGTATCAGATTATTATCAGTACAAGAAAATCTTGTAAAGTTAGGACCAGCTGGTGTATATCCAGAAAAGGTCACATTATCAAATGTAAGTGTTATTGTAAAATCAACATCACCACATGTACCACTCGGATCAACTACTGTATAAGTAAGATCAACAGATCCCGCAGATACATCCGCTGCACTCCATGTGTATGTATCACCATTAAATCCAGTTGCTGGACTCGTCCATGAACCAGTCGCTGCTTGAGACATACTAATCATTGGTGTAAGTGCTATGCTTTCGTCAGCTGCACAAACATTCAAGTCTTCGATACCAGAAATAACTGGTAAGGTATCGACTGTCATAGTGAATCCACTTACTGTATCTCTACATGCTCCAACAGCAGTTTCGAATACTACATAGAAAGTATCGGTATTAAGATCGGTCGAAACATCAGCAAAGTTGATTCTCCATCCACCTGTTCCTTGTGTTCCTGCACCAGGAATAGTCGTTGCATCAACTCCATCAGCAGTAGTTTCACCTGCTTGGTAATAATACCATGAAGCAGTTGCAGCCGAACTGGCACCATCTAAAATATGTCTGAAATAACTTCCACTTTCTCCTTCACAAAGCTCTAGAGTTTGATCAGCAGGTGTATTATTTCCTAAAATTAAATTATCAAAATTAATTGATACGTCATCACTGACTGCTACCGTACATCCAGCTGTAACATCAGCAGTATATGTCAAGGTAACGAGATCATCAGTTGGATCAGGTATGTAATGAGTGCCCGCAGGTGTAGTACTTACTGCACCACTACCAACAGTAACTGCCCAACTTCCAGTTGTACTAGCAGGTGTCAACACGACCGTTAGTTCTACACTATTTGGTTGACATACATCCATTGCCCCTGCAGAGACAGTTACTGTAGGAAGTTCATCCACTGTAACTGTAATCATATCTGTTACAACTTCACATACTCCAGGTGCATCATAAGATGTCAAAGTTAATGTATATGTCCCAGCTCCAGCAGGAGTAAAGGTCGTATTAACATCGTTCTCATCAGAGAATGTTCCACCATTATCAGAAGTCCATGATCCAATATTATCAAAATTATCTTGTGGATCATCAACCATTGCAGCTGTAAGAGGATGTGATCCATCTGAACATATCGTGACATCGGCACCCGCATCGACAGTAGGAGGCAATGTGCCATCAATAATAAGTTCTGTAAATGCAGACCAAGGTAACTGAGGGCAACCTACTACTCTAGCTCTTACTCTCACAAAAATACTTCCTGAAACAGGAAATACAGCATTCATAAGTTCATAGTTAGTAGAATCTAAGGCATAGCCAGTCGTTAATGTTGCACTACCAGGGACTCCATCAGAATCCACTTGCCATTGGTATTCTATATCACCACTGCCATCATTAACTGAAGTAGTTGTGAATAATGCCGACTCATCTGAATAGCAGATAGTAGCGTTGGGTGTAGTAGGAGTCGTTATTGATGCTGGACCATTTACTGTAAGTTCGAATTCTTCTGATTCTACTACGCATTCGCCTGCGGTAATGGTTGCTTTATACACAGCCCCATCAAGCATTGTACCATCGATATTTAACAATGAAAGTGTACTTGATTGATCACTATCCGTATCCGTAGTTACTGGTGTAAATGCAGGGACAGCAACTGTAGATACTTCCCAAACAACTGTCGCAGTTTCAGAATTTGTATAATCTACAGTAAAGTCCTGATCAGCTCCGTCGCAAACTGTCGCTTCTGTTGGATCAGGTGTATGTGTATCAATAGATAATGTATTAACAGTTACAACTACATCATCAGATGCCGCTGCACATGCACCAACTGCATTTGTTTCGATTGTTAGTGTATGATCTCCAAGTGTTCCATCATCTGTAAATACTGTAGTTAGCATATCAGCTGGGTCAAATGAATCTCCTAAAATATCTGAAGTCCATGTATAAGTGCTAGCTGTTCCGTCAGCTTCTATTGTCGGCTCATCTCCACTACATATAGTCATATCAGTTGGTGCAGTTACTGTAGGTGCTTCATCCAAAGTTAGTGTAACTACATCAGAAAACTGACTAGCACAACCATCGAGAAGAACTCTATTTCTCAAATAAACAGTACCAGGAGTAGAGGGAAATACATTAACATCATCAAAATCTAATGTATTTACATCCACAGTAATATTTGGATCATTACCGTCAGAACTGTTTTTAATGCCTCTCCATGGAGAAGTACCAGTTGCTGACCATTGCCACCTATTCCTAGGCGTTCCTTGCCCATTAACCGAAGTGTATGCAGATGTAAATGATACAGATGGATTAGCGACAGTCTCACAGACTGCACCAGAAGTTGGCTGTGTCCCAATGTCAATATCTCCATTTACAGATACATCAAATAATCCTGACACGTCTGTGCAGGAGCCTGAAAAGGTAGCTCTGTAAAATCCTGTATGATCAGCGTGCGCCAGAGAGCTTATTGTAAGGCTAGCTTCTGTACCACCAGGATTTAAATCCTCTGTAGTATTCGGCAATCCTAATGCAGCGACGAATCCAGATCCATCATCAAATTCCCACAGTACTGTAGGTAATGTTGCCCCTCCTGTGTAAAAAACAGTCAATGTAAGAGATTCTCCTTCACATTGAACTTCTATTACATCTGGATCCACATTCAGTGGTTCTGTTATGCATGTCTGCGCGGTTAAGTTAATCATCGCTGTTCCCATTAGCAGGAATAGCAGCAGGGTTGGCTTCATGAAGCTAACACTGCGGGTGTAAAGTCTTGTCATAATATAAGAGATTTTGATAAAGTGAGTTTATAATTAAATGGTTATTTATCTACTAGTTATTTTTGACTAGAAATTGTTATCCCCGTTAAAAATCTTATGACATCTAAAAATTGGTTTTGACCAGCAAAAAATTGTTCTGGTTTTCGTTTTTTCTATGCTTGTTTAAAGAGAGTTACTATCACTAGTTAATGTGAATATATGGAGGCTATTATACTCTGAATTAGAAAAAGGTGTAAGTGGTCATTTTCTTGTTTTTCTGGTCTTTATTTCTTATTTACGGGGTAAATATTTATAGGTTATTTACTATTCACGACCCAATAAAAATAAAGGTTTCATCACAAATTAAAGATTTCTTATATGTGTTATATCAATCAATATAAAGTTGGTCGATTGTAAAATATAACTACAATAAAACAACAAATGTATCCTCAAGGATAACATATATAAATGCACCAAAATCAAGAATAATTTGTAGTAAAATTATTTGAAACTTATTGAAAGGATTTATCAAAGAACACTATCTAATTTAGTATAAATTATGATAGAAAAAAGTGTATATAATACGAGGGGAATGTTAGCATTGTAGCTTAAGTCAAACATGATATCAATCATTAGTTTCACCTAAAATAAATCATTAGTTTCACCTAAAATAGAGATCATTCTGAGATGAAAAATGATACGGACGTTCATAAAAAACGCATATTTTTATATCTATTGCATATAAAAGAGATCCTGAATTGTTGTTTACTACGCAGAAACGGAAAGAGCATTCACCAAAAAATTCCAACCTGATTGGTCTCAACGCACCTTATTTTTAATTGGATGAATTTAAAAAATAGAGTTAAAATATTTGTATAGATATCCCGTAAAATTAGGCTAAGTGGCCTTAGCTGGTAAAGTCGTTAGGGTTATATTTTGACTTTAAAAGTTCACAAACGGCTCACGAATTCTATTCGTTACACAGTTCAACGAGTTTTTGTCCCGCTGGTTGGCGGAGAGTTTTGTGAGCTTAGTCAAAATGTGATCCTAATGGCGTTAAGAATCAGGTAAAGCCTTAGAACAAGAGATGGTATTCTCTTCGAAACAAGCCACACTTGGGCGAGCGAAATTTTCAATTGAAGAATATTTCCTGGTATTTACGTATAATCATCGAAAAACGGTGTAATTGTTCAGAAGTTAAAAACCAATTAGCTATATAAATAAAGGATATTCAGTTTTTTGGAATATCCCTACATATAAAACGTCGTAAAACGAGGCATTCATTCAGAAGTAGTAATGTTAAAACACTTATGCAATATGGGATTTCGCTATTTGTGAATATCCCTAAATTATGACTACTTCACAGCAAGCTCATGAGTTGGATTATATAGATACTCGATCCGTTATAGAGCTTATAAAAGTGTAGTTTTTTTAAAAAAAAAGATTATACTAATAAACTTTAATAATCACCCGATTGATACATTTCATATATTAGCATTTCGAAACTGATGTATTATGATAGTAATTACCCACTTGCAAAAAATCTCTGCAAACCTTATAACTTGACAAATTTTGATAAGAAATAAGACTTTTTTCTTCTAGATACATTTATATGAGATCCATCAACCATCTCTAATACTTGGCTGTCATCATTGATAAATTTGACTACATACATAAGATTCACAATAAAGGAATTATGTACTCTGACGAATGTATTTTCTGGTAACATCATTTCTAGTTCTTTTAATTTCCTAGCAGTAACTGTACTGTTACCTTCTAAAAAAAAAACAGTCGTATAATTTCCTACGGACTCGCAGTAAAGAATATCTTTTGGGTGATAGAACTTATAAGCATTGCCTAAATTCAATCCTAGGATGGGGTATTTATCCATGTGACTTGGTTTATTAAAGGGTACGTTGATTTTGGTTTTAACAAATATCTATAAAAATATTAACATCGTTTATAAGATATCTATAGATGGTTCTATTTCCTTATAGCTGGTCATAAAAGCAACAATTTCGTAATTAGAATTCTATTAAGTATGACTTTAGTGAATCAGCTTCAACTTTTGAAATCTTGATTCTAGAGCCATTTGTCATGATTAAATAGTAAACAAAATCTTCTTCTATCACCTTTTGTGCCTTTTTAAGATTAAAGAGAATTCTACTACCAAGATTAATAAAACCTTTATTGAAAAGAAGATTTTCTAGGCTTCGTAATGTAGCATCTGAGGGAACAATACCCTTTTCACTAAAAGATATTTTTGTTCCATCCTTATCGATGTAAACATATAAGATATTAGAACTGCAAGCAAAATGATACTCATTTGAAGTCTGCCTAAGGGCTATGTCAGGTATAATAGCTGTAGATGCTATACTTGTGGTGGTGGTTGTGGTCATTTATTAGATTTTTTGTGGTTTTTATAATTTTATTTTCTTATAATTATTATTTTTATGACATTATTAGTCTTCGAAACTCTTCGAAAGCACCTTTTAGTTTGCAATATAAATCAACATAATTTAAAAACTTAATAAAATTAGCGAACGGTCAAATTTCATGCATCAACGGTAAATATTTAGTTTTATTAGGTCATAATGTAGGTCCACTTCCGCAATAATTCACCCATCTGCACTAAAAGTTAAGCGCAGAAGCACTGATGTATTAAGAAAGTTTAGTAAGCCTTAAATTATTTTGTGCCGATGTGTATATACTCAGATTGTTAGATTAAATGTTATCAACTGTAGAGATCGGCCAAAAATTTTCGTGTGTAATTCTTAATACATTCTGACACAACTCAAATCCGTGGAAACCAAAGTAACTGATCAAAAATTTCTCTTCTTCATATAGATACTCATTTTTATGCGCATCAGACACACACCCAAAGTCAAATTCTAGATGCGCCATATTGGCAAATAAGTAATATGAATCTCTAAAGCATCAACCCTCGGTATATCTGAGAGTACAACCAATAGCATAAGAATCAATAATATATTTCATACAATTTTCATATTTATTTTTGTTTTGACTGTAAGATAGACCACATGTAATGCTCATATTATATAGACTATTAACCAATGTAATTGGCAATTATTCGGGTTTGAACCTATAATCCACCAGACTCTGTAGGTCTTAGTTGAATTTTAGCTTATCTTGAGCAATAATAATTTTCAATGACAACTCAACAACAATGAACCTCAACCTAGCAGTACTTATAGATGGTGACAACATCCCTTCCGCTCATGTAAAAGAGATGATGGAAGAAATAGCCAAGTATGGCAATCCAACCATCAAGCGAATCTATGGTGATTGGACCAAACCCCATCTTACAAAATGGAAAAATCTACTACTCGAGAATGCCATCACTCCAATACAACAGTACGCATATACTACTGGTAAAAATGCGACAGATTCTGCTATGATTATCGATGCTATGGACATCCTATATTCTAATAAAGTCAATGGCTTTTGCTTAGTATCTAGTGATAGTGACTTTACACGATTGGCTACGAGACTACGAGAGGCAGGAATGCAAGTTATAGGCATAGGAGAGAAAAAGACTCCAAACCCATTTATCGTAGCATGCGATAAATTTATCTATATAGAGATCATTCGAAATCAATCTAAAAACGAAGAGAATGTAGAAAACGAAAAACCGAATGAAGAAAATATTGATAAAATTACTCCAAAAGTAATCAAGTTAATCTCATCTACTATTTCAGATCTTTCGGATGAAGAAGGATGGGCTTTTCTTGGAGATGTTGGCAGTTTATTACAGAAAAAACAACCTAACTTTGATTCTAGAAATTATGGCTTTGAAAAACTGACTCCTCTTATTAAATCAACAGGACGTTTCGAAATTGATCAAAGAGAAAATCCTAAAAGAAGAAATAAACTCATCTTCGTCAAGAATAAAGCTAAACGAAGGAGTAAGGGACGGAAGAAGTAGATTAGAGCATTTTCGAGACTTTCCTAAGTATTTTTATCTGTCTTTTTTATTGACGCTTGATATTTTGCCCAATCGATATAGGTACACATATCTTCTTGCAATTTCGCAATTGACTTTGCTTTTGCTTGACGTCTTATTTTATTGTATTCTGTTGCTCTATATCTGCTTAATTCAAGAAGCTCTTTTTGCAATTCATTTCTCTCTTTTTTACTTTTACAATTTGATATTTTGGTTCGTACATTGGCTAATTGCTCTAAATATTTCTCTTCTTCCATATCATAGATCATACGATCATCCATGACAGAAATAGGAGCTATATAAATTCCATTTTTGATGGCTAATCTTCCCAAAGAATTTAATTCTCTTAATGATATATTTTCTTTATCTCCGTGATTTATAATCTCATCGTACCTTTTAGTCCATTCTGTATAATCTTTGTTGGATAATATATCTGCAAGGAGGTCCTTATAGCTTACTTTAGAAAACAAACCTGGATCTTGATTTACATTAAACAATGCAAAAATAGCTTTGCTTCTATTCCACCATTCTTTGGAGTTTGTTTCGATTACTACTTCGATTATTTGCTCATTAAGACGCTTTGACAGTTCTGAAGTAGGATCATAGATTCTGATATTATCTATCATTCCTGTAAATCCAAAAAACCGTTCTGGCTCCTTAATCATCTTAGCTGCCGACAGTTTCCATTCATCATATAAAGACTTATAGTCCTTAGAAGATAGTGTCTCTACTTCTAATTTCTTCTTGAATTCAGGTAGAATTAATTCGAGATATTCGCTTTTATCTCCATATGTGCTGAATGATTCCAATTGGGTTCTTATCTCTTTACCATAAACTTTAACAAGATCACTTTTGGAACGAGACCGTTTCCCATAAAAATTCCAATCTTTAAGCACAGAATCGTAGGTACGAATTGGAGGTCGAGGTCCAATTGCAGACATTGAATCAGTATACATTATTATTGCAGTATTTGTATCTACGCCCGACTCCAAAGCTTCTTGATACATTCTATAAATGTTACCTTGTAATTCCTGATAAGTAGGTTTTTCTTTCACTTCTCCTAACTTGCCAAATACATCATCCAAAAACTTTTCTTCGTCGTCGAAGTACAACTCCAATCCATGATCAATCAATTTAAGAAAATCAGTTTCACATTGCTTGAGTGTTTTTGCTTTACCCAATTTCTGATCCGACAATCCTTCTCCTAATCTGTCATAATCAATTAATATATATCCAATGTTTGTCTTAGGGTCAAATGTAGAAACGGGGATATTGACTCCTCCAGTATTAATCGTTATGTCAGTTTCTATTTTAAATCCTTCTCTGTAAAACACTTCATTTATAGCAGATGCGATATCATATTTATTTAGCCTTGTTTCTAATTTATCTGCAGTAGAAGTTTCTTTTATCAAGTTGGTTGCCGCCGTTGTAAAAGCATGATTTACTTCATAATATGTATCATCTGTTTCAGTCGAACTCACTGTACTTGAATCACCATTACCGAAATAAAATAAACCTATTGCAAGCAATGCAACAGCAAAGCATATTGTCTTTTTATTTATAGTTTGGGATACGTTCATAACATTGATTTACTAATAAACTATACTATCATAGATGATAAGAGAAGCAAAAAGGCATGCATGAATTTATTTAAAATCAAACTAAGCAATGAATAAATTGATGCTATTAACTCATTGTTAGCAAATAAGTAGCGCGTATTAACATAGAGGAATTGTAACACAAACTATCCTAAAAACTCAAGTCTTAAACAAGCATCAGAAAATTCTCCAAATAAGATGAAACAAAATATAGCCAAATAAAAAAATAGATATATATTTGCAGCCGCTTAGAGCATATCTAGGTAATTATGGCGTGGTAGCTCAGCTGGTTAGAGCGCGTGATTCATAATCCCGAGGTCGGCGGTTCAAGCCCGCCTCACGCTACATAGAAAAAGTCCCATTCTCAATG
>Ga0209187_1003124_pt1 | contig 14407 bp, 10 predicted proteins | sample BantaG_FD_187430 | JGI IMG/M metagenome (GOLD analysis project Ga0209187, IMG submission 187430) | Marine algal microbial communities from Bantry Bay, Ireland - BantryBay_4 metaG (SPAdes) (version 2) | ecosystem: Host-associated > Algae > Red algae > Unclassified | place: Bantry Bay, Ireland... | reverse complement strand
TTGGCAAGGTTTGCATCATTTCTCCTTTCTTGGTCGTTTGTAGAAATGTAGCTTACCTTGTCTTTTTATTTTCTCAGAATTTCCTTTTTCCTTGACTTACTTTGTACAAAGTCGAGCTTAGAAACTGTCTAAAAAGGGAATGTTGTTATGAAACATTCTGCATTCTCAAAATGCTTAGCCCATCTTTGTTAATCCTTTCAGATGGCCTTTTGGCTCTCTGAGCAATTGTGGGGTTGACTAGAAATGAATTTCCAGCCTGCTATGGAAAACGTGATAAATCACGTTATGGTGTCGATCTTAAATCTGTTTTAACAGGTTTTCCATACCAGACGCAGAATTCATTCTGCGAGTTTACCCCACCATACATCAGAGAACCGGACTTTTAAAACCTCGGTATCAGTCTATACTTCAATATCAGCGTATATTAAAGTAGGCCCTGAACATACGATAGCATTTCGAGCGCTGCGTCATTAAAATAATCTAGAATCAGTTTTGGGTAGATGCCCAATACAAACATACCAATAACGAGCGGCCACAAAACGATTTTCTCAAATGTGACCATATCGGTTGGGCCATCGGCAGATGCACCATCGACCGTTGTCCAGTGATTATGCTTTGCTGGATCATACTCGCCTAAGAAAACATTCTGAATAATTCGATAGAGAATATACACAGCCGTCATCACAATACCAATAGTGCCAAATGCGGCCCAAACAGGTGCAATGGCAAAAGCACCCTTGAAGGTGAAGAATTCAGCCCAAAATCCAGCCAAACCAGGTAACCCAAGACTAGCAAAACCAGCCACCATCATCACACCATAGAAATGTGGTGTCTTGGTGCTCAGTCCACCAAAGGCAGATAGTTCGCGCGTGTGTGCTCGCTCGTAGAGCACGCCTACTAACAAGAAGAGCGCACCGGTAATAATGCCATGGTTAAACATCTGAAGCGTTGCACCATTGATTGCAGTAGCAGCCGCATCATTGATAGCGGCTTCGCTCATGCCAAATATCTCCATGGCCTGCGCTTTGCCTTCAGGTGTTAACACACGGGCTGCAGCACCGATACCCAACATGACGTATCCCATATGGCTGACTGAACTATACGCAATTAACCGCTTTAGATCCGTCTGTGCGATACAGACAAACGCACCATAAACAATGGCAATTGCGCCTAATGCAATCACCCACATCGACCACCGTTGGCTAGCAAGCGGCAGGGTTGGCAAGATAATGCGGAGGAAACCATAAGCACCCAACTTCAATAAAACACCGGCCAAAATTACGCTACCAGCAGTTGGCGCTTCGGTATGTGCGTCGGGCAACCAAGTATGGAACGGGAAGCTCGGCACCTTGAACGCAAAGCCGAGAAACATGCCCCAAAAGACTAAGCTAGAGACGAGCATTCCGCGCTCTGCCGGAAAATCCGCAAATGGCTTGGCAGCGGCAGCATCCACAATATTGAAGGTGCCAGTCACGAAATAAATCGCTAAGATTGCCAGCAACATGGCAACCGACCCGATCAATGTGTAGATAAAGAATTTGACAGAGGCATAACCACGGTTTTTGCCACCCCAAATGCCAATCAACAAATACATCGGCACAAGGCTAATTTCCCAGAAGACGTAAAAAAGAACGTAATCCAGCGCCATGAAAACGCCAAACATACTCATTGTCAAGAGGTGAAACATGACAAAATATTCTTTAACTCGTGTGGTAATTGTACCAGCACTATAGTAGATGCTGATTGTCGACAACAGTGCGGTCAAGAAAACGAGCGGGATGCTCAATCCGTCAACGTCAAGGTGGAAAGTTGCGTTTAACGACTCAATCCAGTTTGCTCTCACTGCAAATGGAGATGCCTCGGTGAAAACACCACCAGCGCTGCTGTCAAATGCAGTCATCAGGTAGATACTCAGACCAAGGGGCAGCAGGCTTGCAGCAATCGAGCCCCACTTAATCATCTTATCGTTGCTGCCAAACAGCACCAAAAGAGCGGATACAACAGGCCAAAATAAAATAATTGGCAGTATCCAGTTGTTCAATGATTCCATGAATGCTTCATCCTCCGCATGGATGCGTTTTAATTCAAATAACTATAATATCTATATTTTGCTCGTATCTATAAATAAGAGACCAGCATATACTTTCTTTTTGTCTACCCGCAAAACGAGCAAAGCACCTTAGATTATTTCGAAAATTAAAATATAGTATAGCCGTAAGCTAATATAGAGAAACCGCTAAAATTTGTATACCTATCTTTTAGCTTAGCCTTATACCAGCGTCAACAATGCAGGCATAACCTTTAACATTAGCCAAAGCATGACCGAAATTACCAAGAACAGTAAGTAGGCTTGAATCTTTCCATCTTGCGTTGTGCGCAGCCAGCCACCAAACAATGTTGCGATGCCGGCCACGCCGCTTACTGCACCATCTATGATTAGGCGATCAAACTTGGCACCAATGTCACCAAGCCATAGACCAAAGCGCCCCACTCCATTGACGGCTGGATCGATAACCCATTTGGCATCGAAGAAGTATGCAATCTTTGTCAACCACATTGTGAAAGCGATAATTGTGGCTGAATAAAATTCATCAATCCAGTACTTATTGTGGAAAACCACCCACAGCGGCCCAAGGATCTTGCGCATCGGATCGACCTCACCTTCTTTCAGCCCCTTGCCATACATCAAGTAGCCCGCAGTCAAACCACCAAGCGGAATCAAGAATGAGAGAACAAATGGAATCATCGCAAACGTCGGATGCGGAACGTGAAATTCGAGTCCAGTAGGCCATTGACTCGCCGTCCACTCGAAATCAATATACGTTACAATATGACCGTGCAAGAAGTGCTCAAGCCAGTTTGGAATGAACCAGCCTAAAATGGGGAAAATTTTGGGGATGCCAAACCACCCAAGAGCAATGGCAAATGGCGCAATTGCCACCAAAGGCCAGCTCATCGCTGGCACGCTCTCTGGGGCATGATCAGCCATCTCAGTTCGAGGCTCACCCAAGAAAGTTAGGCAAATTTGACGCATTGTATAGAAAGCGGTCAGAATCGCAGCGGCCGCAAGCATCCAAAAGATTAATCTATCGCCTGTATACCAAGTACTAGCTAGAATTTCATCTTTCGACCAGAAGCCAGCGGTAACGATCGGGAAGCCCGAGAGCGCCAATCCACCAATAATAAAGGTATAGCCCGTAAGCGGCATACGCTTAAGCAAGCCACCCATGTTGCGCATATCTTGTGGATCCTCCGGATCCAGATCACCGTCAATGCGTTGAATTACCTGTGCAGCATGGTGTCCATCATGGTTATGATCACCATGCCCGTGCGCCGCGTTATGGTGGACATGTTCGAGACCATGCTCAACGCCATGTATAACGCTACCCGAACCGAGAAAGAGGAGCGCCTTGAAGAAAGCGTGTGTAATTAGATGGAAAGTTGCGGCTATAAAGGCACCCGTTCCGAGTGCAGCAACCATAAAGCCAAGCTGGCTAATGGTTGAATAAGCCAAAACACGTTTAATATCCCACTGTGCAATTGCAATCGTGGCAGAGAAGAGTGCTGTGAATGCGCCAACCATTGCCACAAACTGCATGACCGATGGCGATACTTCGAGCACAACCGCATAGAGCGGGAACATGCGCACAATCAAGAAGACGCCAGCAGAAACCATCGTCGCGGCATGAATCATTGCGCTGACTGGCGTTGGACCTTCCATTGCATCGGGCAGCCATACATGAAACGGGAATTGGGCGCTCTTACCGATGGTGCCAAAGAAGATGAGCAGGCCAATCAATCCCAACAACGAAACTGACCCAACAAGTGGTAGCGTAATCATCTGCCCCGCTATGGCTAGCAGGTTGTCTATGGCCAGAATGTCGCTAAACATCAGGCTGTTGCTCTTTGCATAGAGTATCAACATACCCATCAACATAATAACATCACCGATACGGGTCGTCATAAAGGCTTTTATGTTCGCCTTACGCGCCGACTCTTTCTCGTACCAGAATCCAATAAGCAAATAGCTACACAGCCCCATGATCTCCCAAAATACAAAGAAGGTGATAAGAGAATTGGAGACAACCAACCCCATCATCCCTACAGCAAAGAGGCTGATGTATGCCATAAAACGGCTGTATCGTGGATCCTTACCTTGTGCAGCAGCGAGTGGGTAATCGTCCTTGCTCAAGTGGTGGGGGAAGGTCATATAGCCACTGGCATAAATAAAAATCATGACCAGCAAGAATGAGACCATAAAAAGCATTAGTGCGTTAGGCGCATCGACTTGATACCCGATGTTGATTGCGCTGTTGCCCGTTGGAATCGTATAGAGCTGATTCTCAACCGGATGCTCGCCAAAATGATCGGCTGTAAACGCATAGAATGCAATGGGCCAGCTAAGCAGAAACGTTAAGACCGCGCCCCCGATTGCGGTATATGCACTGAGCGTTTTATTTCCGTTGAGAAATAAGACAATCAACAAAAAGGCCAGGAAGGGCGGTACTGGCACCAACCATGCTAAATTAACAAAACCTTCCATTTAATAACCTCTATCTACCTAAAAAGTTATGTGAGACTAAATTTATTAATATGAAGAACGTTGGCGATAGCTATTAAATAGATTCGCCAATGCATAGCCAACCAGAACACCGATTATCGTTAAACCAATAAACAAAAAATCATTGGAGAGCTGTAACCACGTGCCGATCCCAAGAAAGATAGCGCCGCCGCTGATGGACCATAATAATAAGCCACGCTGCTCTTTCTTTTTGAAGGTGGCTAATGCCAATGCCTCTAAGGCAGCCGCATCATCAGGGCGATGTTCGACAACCTCTTTTAACGCGTGATAGGCACCTGTATAGTTGCCATCCTTCATTTTATCAAGCGCTATTTCATAAAGAAAGTCGCACTGCTCATCTAGCGTTCCGCTCAATGCTTGTTTACGCATGATGTCTAAATACCCGTCTAACCCTGAAGCAGGTCAAACTCGTCTAAATTGACGGTACCGCTATTACGATAGGCAGAAATGACAAGCGCTAGACCAACCGCAGCCTCGGCAGCAGCAATTGCAATCACAAAAATCGCAAAAATCGGGCCCGCCAAATCGCTTACATTCTCGCCATAGCGCCAAAACGTAATCAGGTTAATATTAACGGCATTGAGCATTAGTTCAACACCAATCAAAACGGCGATTGCGTTTCGTCGGGCTAGCGCAGCATACAATCCACAACTAAAGAGGAATGCAGCTAAAATTAAATACGCTGACATCGGAACCATAAGAGCTTCCTTAACTTACTAAAACTTATTGAATAATCTATATTACAGAGCAGTAACCCACCTACAAAAACAACTATAGCCTTGCGAATTTTCTATAGGGTCTATTACTCTGATCTGTAAAGCTAGTTTCTATCGCGGGCCAACATAATTGCCCCAGCCAAAACAACCAACAGTAAGAGCGCCATTACTTCGAATGGAACAAGATAAGTCGTCACAAAGAGCTGACCGATCCCAGCGATGATTACTTCTCCATCGCTCTTTACACCACGCTCAATTAATGGCAACGAGGGTTCTTCTACGACCACTGGCTCCTCAGCCAGCATCCCTTCTACAGCTGGTTCTTCAGTGTCGGCTACTATATCTGTGTTAGTTACATCGCCCTCTAAATCTGCCGCTGTATTGGTTAAGTCATCTTTGGCACCAATCTCCGCAGCCTCTGCTATATCAACTTCGGTATCTGGTTGCTCTGCGTCTGGTTGCTCTGCATCAACTGCATCAGCCCCAGCGTCGGCATCTGTTGCTTCATCGACCACAGCCTCTACTGCGGCGGCAGGTTCTTCTATAACTGGTTCTGGCACGCCAGCTTCTGCCCTAGCAAGCTTCTCTTCTGCTTCGATCAGTGCAGCTTGCACTTCGGCCAAATCTTCTTCGGCCCGTACGACGTCATCTTCATCAACCGGCTCAGCAGATAGAGCACTTTCCAACTCTGCTTCCGAGTCGACCACTAGCGCCTCCGCAGCGACTAGCTCATCCTCCGCCACAAGAATGCGGAGAGAAGTTTCTCCAGCTATGATCGCAGCCACATCGGACATGGGTATTGCAGGCTGCATCGAATCTGCTGGCCCGGGCCAAGGAAGCACCGCAACCAGCCCTGCCAACACAGAAAAGAGTGTACCCACAACAATTGCGGATGTACCGGCCTGTCGATTAATCGGCGCAGTGTCTCCATACATCATGCTGCGAGTCAACATAATTGCAAAAGCGATTAACGTTGAAATACCGCCAACATAGACCAAAATCTGACTAACGGCTAAAAATTCCGCTTCAAGCAGCACATAGATACCAGCCACTCCAAACAGAGCCCCCACCAAACTAAGTGCGCTGTGAAAAAGATTCCTCGAAACAACAACCAGTATGCCCATCACTGCAACAAAAATAGCAACCTGAGCAAATATAAATTGTTGAAACGTTGGTAATGGCAGTGTGGCTAAAAGTTCTTCCATTAGAAAATCACCATACAAATAAACTGCAAATTGGGTTCAAATAATTAATTTGGGCCAGTCCGAAACACAATAATTATATAGTAGTAAAACTCTGTATAATTATTTTTTATTTTTAGCCCTAGTCACCAGCAACAATACCCGGAGCGGGGGTGTGGCCAAGTTCGGCATTCGAAACAGGCCGCATCGTACCAATCAGCGACGTTGGTGCAAATGCTCGTTTCTCTCGACTTTCTTCCGTATTGAAGTATTTGGTCAATGCGTTGATCACGACCGCAATCACAACCAAATTACCCAGCAACACAGCGCCGTACTGCACAAATTGACCACCCGGTAATTTCAGTGCAATCATTTGCCACAAAATCAGCGCCAGCACAAGTGGAACCATGACCTTCCAAGCTAAGGACATCATCTGATCCACGCGGATGCGTGGGAATGTACCCTTGATCCACATAACAAAAATGTAGAATCCAAACGCTTTTATACTAAAGTAGATAAGGCCGAGGATTCCATTAAGCGGGCCAGGTAAATCACCTACAAACGGGCCTTGCCAGCCACCAAGGAAAAGCGTTACGGCGATAGCGCCCAAGAAGAAGGTATTGAGGAATTGACCAAGGAAGAACATGGCAAACTTCATGCCAGAATATTCAATGTGGAAGCCCGCAATTAGCTCGGACTCAGCTTCCAACAGATCAAATGGCGTTTGTTCACTTTCAGCCAACGCACTAATGAAAAAGATCAAGAATGCGCCCGGCATTAAGAAAATAAGCCAACCAATCCCTAAATTAAATCCGAGAATTTCCAGACTTTGTGCTTCGGCAATTGCGCCCATACGCATCGTGCCAAGCAACAAGACCGGCGCAAGCATTGAAAGCACCATAGGAATTTCGTAGCTGAGCAACTGCGCAACAATGCGGAATCCCGAGAGCAGCGCATATTTGTTGTTACTACCCCACCCAGCCATCAAATCGGCCATAATACCCACCGAACCAAGCGCAACCACATATAAAACACCAATGTTTAGATCGACACCAATAACGCCTGGCGCAAACGGAATTACGGCCAAGAGCATAAGCACGCCAAACACGGTAAGAATCGGGGCCAAATTATACGAAATAAAGTCAGAATTCGTTGGCCGAATGTCTTCTTTCGAGATTAGCTTAAGCGCATCGGCCACTGTTTGAAAGAGCCCATATGGCCCCCGGCGATTAGGCCCAAGACGATCCTGCATACGCGCAATAACTTTACGCGTGATCCAAATTAGCACAAGCGCCAATAAAAGTGCAATGTTTGCAATAATAAATGCGCCAGCAGCGTATGTTATTCCGATGGCAAGAAATTCGGACAACCCAAGATGGGTCAACAAGTCCGCAATGGAATCACTCCACAGCCATGGTTCATTCATAAAGCCACTCTCCGCTCAGTCTTCTGAGCACAATTGAAAATTCGCCTACAGTATAATAGTAGTAAGAACCTGTAGCGATTCAAACATTTTATTCAAAACAGATTAATTGAGTAAATAAGCTAAGTTTGTCGCAGCGACTATTGCCACTCCAGTGATCCTTTACGCCATTCCAAAAGCAAACCAAGCAGCAGAATCGACACGAAAAAGATTGTCGCAGCCACCGCATAGAGGCCAAAGGATGATTGAGAATAAGCTAGAGCAATGGGGAAGAGGAAAATAACTTCGACATCGAAAATCAAAAAGATAAGGCCAATCAAATAATATTGAGCACGGAACTGAACCCATGTATCACCGATTGTTTCGACACCGCTCTCATATGTGTCATTTTTAACCACGTCAGGTCGCTTGGGGCCTAAAAAATAACCTACTAATATGGCAGCGAGGGGAATAATGAAAGCAACGCCACCAAGCAGTAGAACAAACGCGTATCCCTGTAACATAGTAGTATCCAATAATAATTAATTTACAGCTAATTTTAGTATAAATAAACGGTTTGTCGGTGAACAGACAAACGCAGGCAATCATACCATAGTGCGTAATGAACTGGAAACTTTTACCCAACTCAAAAACCAACTAATTGAACACACGCCACATGTGCGAGAGCAAAATTTTATTCTCGCAGAACAATGTAAAAAACTATAGGCAAGCGTGCTGCAAAATGTATAATTGTCCTAAGTAGGGGTACATAATACAAGGTATGTACTTTTTTTCACAAGTTTGCACCAGCGTGTTTGACACCCTATTTTTGTCGTGATAAAATGCGCGGGTTGTTTTTCATTACAATAAGTTTTTGGCCATTTCAAAACAAAACATACAAGCATGGCTGCAAGCTGCTCCAGAGAACTATTAAATTTGTATAATTATTTTTTGGATTAACCTTTATAACTTACTTTACATCCAAAGTATCACATATATAGTAATATATCATTAATATATGTGAACCTGTATCCATATTACAGGGAAACCTTTTCGCTTTCTGAGCAAAATTGAATACTTACGACGGTTCTTTCCACGACAGGCTAATATACACGTTGCATAAAGCACAGTGGATAAAAGAATAAAAATATTTTGCAGACAGATAAGCTAAGTCGCAGGAGTAACAATAGTTGTGGCCATAGAATACTTGCCTCTACTAATTTTATTTATCATCGCCACAGGGTTCGCTGCCATTGCGTTGATATTGCCTAGTGTCCTAGGCCCCAGACGCGACAACCCTCAAAAGTTACAACCATACGAATCTGGTATTATTCCCTTCTCAAATGCCCGCAAACGTTTTCCCGTAAAATATTATCTCGTTGGTATGCTCTTCCTACTTTTTGATATTGAGGTTGTTTTTTCATATCCATGGGCAGTTGTGCTGCGTGACCTGCGCTGGAAAGCTATTACGCCAATGCTTGGTTTCTTAGTCATACTCGTATTTGGGTTTGCATACATTTGGCGCAAAGGCGCACTAGAGTGGGAAGAATAAATAGCTCTATGATATTTTGCGGAGTAGTGTCAGTTGAGTGCAGGACTTTGCAGCAGTATGCAGTTTGAAAGCGCATCGGCTGTATTGAAATTCAAACGGGCTGTTCCAATACAATATTTTGAAGAGCAACATCTCAAAGAGCCGAATAAACAACTATGTTTAAACAATCTATTTCGGTCCGCGTACATTATTATGCCCGTGTGACAGTTGTCTATCGCTCACTAAACAAGTTATTTAGCTACCTAAACAGTTTTCACAAAGTAAATCTACTAAATTTGCTATCTATACAAAGCATCTAACGACAGTTAAAACTGTCGTTTACTATGGAAAGCCACGCGAAGACGCACAAAAAGCTATCTGCCTGACGCTCGTTTAGCTGGCTTTCTACGCTAGCAGGGCACTTCAATGCTCTGGCTTCGGTCTTTGATGATGCACTATACGCTTTTTAGATAAGCCACAATTTTATTATTAGGATATTAACGCATGGGTCTTGAAGAAAATCTGCCCGACGGCGGGGTTGTTACAACTTCACTTGAAAGCTTAGTAAATTGGAGTCGTCAAAATAGTACATGGCCGCTTCTTTTCGGCCTTGCATGTTGCGCGATCGAGATGATTGCCGCAGGTACCGCACGTCATGACATTGCCCGCTATGGGTCCGAGCTATTTCGCGCCAGCCCACGCCAAGCAGATCTAATGATTGTTTCTGGTCGCGTCAGCAACAAAATGGCACCCGTTGTCAAACGGCTCTACGATCAAATGTCCGAGCCAAAATGGGTCATTGCAATGGGCATCTGTGCCAGCGCGGGCGGGCCATTCAACAATTACGCCATTGTTCAAGGCGTGGACAAAATCATCCCAGTTGACGTATATGTTCCAGGTTGTCCACCACGACCAGAATCTCTACTTTACGCAATGGACAAATTGCGCGAAAAGCAAGGTCGCGAGACATTTGCCATGCGCCGTCGCGATGAACTAGAAAGAGTAATGGTTGGTTCCGGTGCAGATACGTTCGCTGCATTAGTAGCCGAAAGTACAGTTGCTGGAGAAGGTGGTAGAATCTCGCTAGACTCCATCGAATCGCTTGAATCACTGCGCATCAACAAACAAAGATTTTAAGCCAGCTTAATAATAGTTTTTCAGAAAAATCCCGTAATATATTTTGAAATGCAAAAATCGGGACAAATTTGTTCTGGATAGGTGTAGCTCGACAACTACCCACACCCATAGATTTTTGGAGTCATTTTCATGCCTAACGTTGTCTCTCCCACAAAACGAGAGTACGAAGTACTTCCTAGTCTCAACGATCCGTCAATTCCGGCTGCCGCCCCAGCCCCACAGGGAGAAACGCTCGATCTGAACAAGATTGGTGCGAAATTTGGCGATGATGTTTTAGTATCGGGTTTGCACAACGGGCAGCAGTTGCTATATATAAAGCCGGAACGTTTGCTGGAACTTGCCTCCTTTATAAAAAAAGAACCGGATCTCAGCTACGAAGCATTGATTGATGTTACGGCTGTGGATTGCAGCGAACTGCCCATAGATCAGCTACCCGAAGGGACAGCCGACAGCCGGTTTCACACCGTCTACCAATTTCGCTCCTACACGCGTAAAGAACAGTTGGCCGTTGTGTGCCCCACTTTCGGTGGTACAGAAAGTGATGATACCGACCCAGAAGTTCCAAGCCTTGAACCGGTTTTCGCTGGCGCAGAATGGCCCGAGCGTGAAGTCTACGATCTTATGGGCATCAAATTCGACGGACACCCAGATTTGCGCCGCATTCTTATGCCAAACGATTGGCCCAACCATCCGCTGCGCAAGGACATTCCACTTGGTGGCGAAGAGGTTCCCTTTAGCTTCTCGTGGGAAGACCCAGAATTTGCAACCTTGGGCAAACAGGTGATGGGCGTAAAAAGCGAAGTGCCCGAAATCCCGCCCGGCTTTGACACCGAAAACATGATCATTAACATGGGTCCGCATCACCCTAGCACCCATGGCGTTCTGCGCCTTGCCGTCGAGCTAAATGGCGAAACAGTTGCTGGAATTGACCCAGATCTAGGCTATTTACATAGCGGTTTCGAAAAAACGGGCGAAAACAAGCGCTATAAAGATTTTGTTTATTATACCGACCGCATGGATTACCTTTCATCCATGAACAACAACTATGGATATGTGTTGACGGTTGAAAAAATGCTCGGTGTAGAAATTCCAGAGCGTGCGCAAATTATTCGCATCATCATGAGCGAGCTGCAACGCATTTCTTCGCATCTCTTTTGGCTTTCCACCCATGCACTCGATGTCTGCGGTGCGGGTATGAGTCTGCTGATGTACGCCACGCGCGAACGCGAACGCATTCTCGATCTCTTCGAAATGGTCTGCGGCGCGCGGCTTACCCTAAGCTACATCCGTGTTGGCGGCGTTTGGAAAGATGTTCCGCCTGCGTTTCTCGTCAACTTGCAGGATCTAGTCAGCTTTTTGCCCGGCATGTTCGACATGTACGAACGAATGCTGACCGAAGCCCCCATTTGGCGCGAGCGGTTAGAAGGCGTTGGCTATCTAAGCACCGACGAAGTAATCAATATGGGGCTTTCAGGTCCAATGTTGCGCGGCAGTGGCGTTGATTGGGATCTGCGGCGCGATATGCCGTATGGTGGCTACGAGAAGTTCGATTTTGACGTGCCGATTGCCACCGAAGGTGATTGTTACGCGCGGTATGTGGTGCGGATTGAAGAGATGCGCCAGAGCGTGCGTATTTTGCAGCAAGCAATGGACAATCTGCCGGACGGTCTCTATAAGACTGATGAGCGAAAGATTAGCTTGCCGCCGCGGGCAGAGTTGGATGTGAGCATGGAAGCGCTCATTCACCACTTTAAATTGGTGACCGAAGGTTTCCACGTGCCGCCGGGTATGTTCTATCACGGCATCGAAGCAAGCAAGGGCGAACTAGGCTTCTACATTTATAGTGACGGTTCGGGTAAGCCCTATCGCCTACACGTTCACGGACCTAGCTTCAACAATTTGTATGCAATTACGAAGATGTCTAAGGGCGGAATGCTCTCGGATATTATTACAAATATTGGCTCAATTGATATTGTGTTGGGCGAAGTGGATAGATAAAACGTGTTGCGTAATTCTTGTTTTGTTAACTTATAGCGATTCTGGTTGTACGGTAGCACTGTTGACGGTGGATAACCAGTCATGACATTGTATTGCAGCACAACCAGAATGTCAGTTCACGAGTCACGTAAGGCCATTTCAAAAAATTAAATATACAGTATGGCCGGAAGCTAAACCAAAAAATCGCTAAAATCCGTATAATTATTTTTCTGGCTTAGCCTAACATGAACCACTTGCGTATCAGCACAAGCCATATTCTTTACACACGGCACTTACTTAGAAGCACTATTCTAAATTTCTTTTCAAGGTTTTTCCGCACATGATGATCACCGAATCGATGCAAAAAGAGATGCAAAGTTGGATTGCTCTCTATCCAGAAGGCCGTCAGAAATCAGCAATTTTGCCTTGTCTGTATATAATTCAACGCGAATATGGCTATTGCGTCATCGAAGCGCAGAATGAATTAGCCGATCTGCTCGATCTGACCCATGCTGAAGTTGGCGCAGTTGTGGGCTATTACCATATGCTCGAAGAAGCGCCTAAGGGCGACTTTAATATCGAAGTTTGCACCAATGTGCCTTGTATGTTGCGTGGCGCGGCCCAGTGTTTGGGCCACCTCGAAGAAAAATTGGGCATTCACCATGGTGAAACAACTGCCGACGGCAAAATGTCGCTTAACCACATGGAATGTCTTGGATCATGTGGTACTGCCCCCATGGCGCAGGTGACGAATAAGGCCACAGGCGAGATCCGCTATTTCGAGGAGATGGATTCTGCCGAGGATGCGCAAAAATTCTTGGATCTGCTCAACAGCGGCCAAGCGTTTAACGAGCTCGAACGCTGGACGCCAGATGGCGATCCGGACAATACGGGTAAAGCGGCTGGCCCCTATCACATTGGTGGTATGGAAGACCGGCCGCTAACTGGGCGCGTGGGCAAAAAAGATAGCCACAAGATCGATACATACATTGCAGATGGCGGCTACGAAACTGCGACACGCGTTCTAAATGAGATGGAGCCGACAGCAGTAATCGACGATGTAAAGGCCAGCGGATTGCGCGGGCGTGGCGGTGCCGGTTTCCCTACGGGACTTAAGTGGAGTTTTCTTCCACCAGATTCTGATGTACGCTATTTAGTAGTTAACGCGGATGAATCGGAGCCCGGTACGTTTAAAGACCGCATTATTATGGAGTACGATCCACATCAGCTAATTGAGGGCATTATTCTGAGCTCTCATGCTATTAAGGCAGAGCGTGCGTTTGTATACATTCGTGGCGAATATTATTTTGGCTACACGCGGCTAGTCGAAGCGGTCAAAGAGGCCAAAGAAAAGGGTTACCTTGGCGAGAATATCTTTGGCATCAAGGGCAAAAATTTGCATCTTGTGATCCATCGTGGTGCGGGTGCGTACGAATGTGGTGAAGAGACCGCGCTGCTTACCAGTTTAGAGGGCAATCGCGGCCATCCACGTCTTAAGCCCCCCTTCCCGGCGAACGAGGGTGGCGGGCTCTACACGCGACCGACGATTGTAAACAATGTCGAGTCGATCGCTAACGTGACGCATATTATGCGCCATGGTGTTGAGTGGTATACGGCAATGGGCACAGAGAAAAGCCCTGGAATGCGCATCTTTTGCGTTAGTGGAAATGTGAAATATCCGGGCTTGTACGAATTGCCACACGCAACGCCGCTTACCACATTGCTCAATGAGTATGCTGGTGGGCAACAGAAGGTAGATGTGCCGCTAAAGGCCATCTGCCCGGGCGGATTGTCGATGAAGCTGCTAACTACTGACCAATTTGATAGCGTGAATATGGATTACGAAAGCGTGGCTGAGGCAGGCTCTTTGCTCGGTTCGGC
>Ga0209187_1003123_pt1 | contig 14410 bp, 13 predicted proteins | sample BantaG_FD_187430 | JGI IMG/M metagenome (GOLD analysis project Ga0209187, IMG submission 187430) | Marine algal microbial communities from Bantry Bay, Ireland - BantryBay_4 metaG (SPAdes) (version 2) | ecosystem: Host-associated > Algae > Red algae > Unclassified | place: Bantry Bay, Ireland... | reverse complement strand
CCAAAGGGATCGAGTTTCAAATCGCGGAAAGATGTAATGCCAGGCACCGGAGTTTTGCGCGGACCTGTCTCCCGCTTGTCCCCAAAAAAGCCGGCTGGCAAAAGATCTTCTCGACCTTCAAACATCCTCTGTAGTTCCGCCTTGCTCCCAATCGCAACCCCATCCGTGAAACACCGAATCCGGCATCGTAAAATGATATGTAAAGGCAACTCCCCTCCGGCATCATACACCCGCTTGGCTTCTTCACGAGTGAACCCACGCTTTCGCGTCGCTCCTTCGGGATGCAGGGTTTCCCCGTCGATCGCATCACGACCCAAGTCCTCCCCTTCCCCGAATAGCAGAATGCGATACGAGGCTAACGCATGCTTGGCTGACGTCACATTCCGCGTCATCGCCATGATCCCAGAGATGGCCGCCCGCGCTTTACGCTTGCCCGCCACCGCCATCGCGTAACTGCACCAACGATAATCTTTCGGGTCAGCAACGATGCCGGCACGCACGCAATTCAAGTCAATATACGCGGCAATTTTCAGCAAAGGATCGCCTTGGCCTTCGACCACAATGCTCTTAAAACGTCCTTCCCAAAGGGTGCCCGTGCGAGCGTGCTGACGATTATACCAGGTGGTGAACGACTGCTTCACGAATTTCATAAACTCCGAAAGATCGCACATCCGCGCAAGGATCAACCCGAGCTCAGTGTCGGCTGCGTCATCTGCCCCCTGCTCTCGCAAATGCGCAATGCGATGCCGAATCTCAGCAATCCGATTCGACGAATACACATGCACCATGCGTTTAAATAACGCCTCGTCATCCAGGTCTTCCGGCATGGGGACTTCGAGCAAAATGTGGAAATGATTATCCAGGACGGTGTAGGCATGCACCTTACAGCCTGAAAATGCCTCCATCTCCTCGAAAAGCTTAACCAAAAACTCTTTGCCTTCCGCGTCGATGAGGAACTGACGCCCAACAATCCGGCTCACCACATGGTAGAACGTAGGCTGATTTTTTATAACGACTCTTTTCTTCCTCATAACTCATTTTCTCATGTGATGCAGGATCGGGTCAAGCCTTTTCTTCATAAGGGGCCTGTCCCCTTATCTTCGATTATCCAGGACGGTGTATGCGTGAACCTTACAGCCAGAAAAAGCCTCCATTTCTCCGAAAAGTTTAACCAAAAACTCTTTGCCTTCCGCGTCGATGAGGAACTGACGGCCAACAATACGGCTCACCACATGATAAAACGTAGGCTGATTTTTAATAACGACTCTTTTCTTCCTCATAACTCATTTTCTCATGTGACGCTCGATCGCGTCAAGCCTTTTTCTTCATAAGGGGCCTGTCCCCTTATCTTTCATAAGGGGCCTGTCCCCTTATCTTTTTATGAAGCATCTGACACCAATGAATGTTGGTTAAGGTGATCGCCCCCTTTATCCAAAGGGATCGAGTTTCAAATCGCGGAAAGATGTAATGCCAGGCACCGGAGTTTTGCGCGGACCTGTCTCCCGCTTGTCCCCAAAAAAGCCGGCTGGCAAAAGATCTTCTCGACCTTCAAACATCCGCTGTAGCTCCGCCTTGCTACCAATCGCTACCCCATCCGTGAAACACCGAATCCGGCACCGCAAGATGATATGTAAAGGCAATTCCCCGCCGGCATCATACACCCGCTTGGCTTCCTCACGAGTGAACCCACGCTTTCGCGTCGCTCCTTCGGGATGCAGGGTTTCACCGTCGATCGCATCACGACCCAAGTCCTCCCCTTCCCCGAACAGCAGAATGCGATACGAGGCCAACGCATGCTTGGCTGACGTCACATTCCGCGTCATCGCCATGATCCCAGAGATGGCCGCCCGCGCTTTACGCTTGCCTGCCACCGCCATCGCATAACTGCACCAACGATAGTCTTTCGGGTCATCAACGATGCCGGCACGCACGCAATTTAAGTCAATATACGCGGCAATTTTCAGCAAAGGATCGCCTTGGCCTTCGACCACAATGCTCTTAAAACGTCCTTCCCAAAGGGTGCCGGTGCGAGCGTTCTGACGATTATACCAGGTGGTGAACGACTGCTTCACGTATTTCATAAACTCTGAAAGATCGCACATCCGCGCGAGAATCAACCCGAGCTCAGCATCGGCAGCGTCATCTGCCCCCTGCTCTCGCAAATGCGCAATGCGGTGTCGAATCTCAGCAATCCGATTCGACGAATACACATGCACCATGCGTTTAAGCAACGCCTCGTCATCCAGGTCTTCCGGCATGGGGACTTCGAGCAAGATATGAAAATGATTATCCAGGACGGTGTATGCGTGAACCTTACAGCCAGAAAAAGCCTCCATTTCTCCGAAAAGTTTAACCAAAAACTCTTTGCCTTCCGCGTCGATGAGGAACTGACGGCCAACAATACGGCTCACCACATGATAAAACGTAGGCTGATTTTTTATAACGACTCTTTTCTTCCTCATAACTCATTTTCTCATGTGATGCAGGATCGGGTCAAGCCTTTTCTTTATAAGGGGCCTGTCCCCTTATCTTCGATGGCTTATCTAAGTGCCATTGGGGTCAGACACCTTCAATTTTCCTTCAATTTTAAATGGCGTGAAACCAATGGTGCTTTGCTAAATTCATCCCACTGTCGGCGGTTGGAAACCGCCGCTCCTTGGCCTGCGGCGCATCAGAGCTTCTTAGAAATTGTGGAGCCTACAAGCGTGGCGCGGAATTCATTCCGCGTCCGGGGTTTGGCAGTATCTTTACGTTGAGTCGCAATGCGAGTTGCTGCCCTTCACTCAAGAAAAAAAGTGTCTGGCCCCAATGGCACTTTTGACCCCAATGGCACTTTGGCTTCTTCATCGCCTGAAATAGGCCGAAACAAAGCAAAAAATAACCCCGAGCTTTGTTCCCGAAAAATCGCGCTTTGTAGATAACGCTTTATAGATAGCGCTTCGTAGAAAGTTCCCTCGTTCTATTTCACCTCAGTTATCGCCCAATCATGGCGTCCAATTCTGCGCGAAGTCCATTGACAACGTCGATGCGAGCCGAACCGGAAACAACCTCAACCTCACGGCGAAGCAAAACCGGTACCTCGTCCTCCTCGTAGATCAAACACACCACCCAGAGATCGGCGTTTTCTGGAGCGGTCCAAATCCCGAGAAACCGCGGATCGCCGATCGTCCCGTGTAGGCCTTTAAAAATGACTTTCGATTTCGGAGCGAGCTCAGAGCGATACGCTTCAAACAGATTGGGATGGAATTCGTATCCCTGTGTCTTCTTTTGCGCTACCCGCTCTGGATGCATGTCAAACCGACGATCCCATAAGGCATCGTCCGCTTGGTTAACAGACTTGGCCAATGCTTTTTTATTGTCAGAGTCCTGCCACTCAATGGCAGCCTTTTTTTGCGCGTTGCTACTCAATGGCAGAATAGGCTCGAGAGACGACCCAGTTGCGGCAGTCACGGCGGGCGCAACCGTCTTCGTCTTCGTTGATGGCGGAACGGTTTGGGATCCGAATTGGCGACAGCCCGTAGCTGTGACGGTAATCACAGCAAGAACAGCAGCTGGAACAACAGCAGAAATAAAAGCAACGAGCTGGCTAGGTAAATATGTGGAGGGAGTGGAAACGCGCTTGAGTTGTTTCATCATCCTATCCTCATGACTCGAATTTACGTTGATTTAGAAGCGATAGCCGACGCTTCCACCGAGGAGGCCGATGAGGCCTTCGCCGACATCTTCGCCGGTGGTGGAAATATTTAGCTCGGCCCCGAAGCCTGCGTTAAGACGAATCATCCAGCGTTCGAGGGTCCATTGTACCCCCGCGTTTACGGTTGGCTGCATGGTCCAGGTTGTGGTCGTGGCATCTTCCGCATCTGGGCGATCGTCGTCTTCCCAGTCGATACTCATGTTCCAAAAGTCGAGACGGCCCGCGACGAACCAGTCGTGATAATCTTTCGATGGAAAGTAACGAGTCAGACGTGCGCCGACGCCAAAGCCACCGCCGGTTTCTTCATCGTGCTCGCCCCAACTTCCGCGATCTGTGGTGTTGAATCCAACATGACCGGCCCAGGTCCACCCTTCATTTTTTCCGATGGGAATGTAGGTGGGTGATTCAAGATAAACCGTGGTGATCACCCCGGCAGGGTAAGCAAGCACTTCAAGACCCGCGTTGCGAAAATTGAAGGGCGGTCGTTTATACGAGAGTTCTTGGTTAACCGCTCCCTGCGAGCGCTGAGGTTGATTTGCCTGGGTATGGAATTGGGCTTGAGAAACATATGGGCCAGAACGCTCCACGATAATTTCACGATCGGGAGCCTGAGCGTAAACTGAAGACGAGATACCAGCGAAGAATACAAAGATACTAGCAGAGAATACAGAGATACCAGCAGAGAATACAGAGCTAAACGCAGGGAAAGCGATAGTCTTCGCAAGTGGGTTGAAGATCCTTTTTAACATGCCTTGGCTTAGCCGAATTGGCGACAGAGGTCCAACCCTATTCGCGTCGCCATGACTCAGAATCAACCGGCTTGAATTATGATTTCTCCAAAAATCCCGCTGCCTCAGCCGCGGTGCGAAATTTGATCCGAGGACGATCAAGGATCTTGCCACGGGCCTTTTCTTCGGAATCAAGCGCAAGCCAATCGTCGTAGCTAAAGGTTGGCTTGGACATCGAGCCAAACCAATCGGGCTCGCGCGGAGTGAGCTCTTGATCCGCAAAATCCGCGAGCAAACGTTCTGCGCTTTCGCGGGCACAGGCCTTGTTGTTTCCAATCAGCCCACTTGGTCCCCGCTTGATCCATCCCGCGACATAGACACCGGGTTGAACAAACCCTGCCGCATTTGGAATGGTTCCATGGTCAAACGGTAGGTCGGACTGCTCAACGCCGAGGTATCCAATGCAGGACACCAGCAAACCCGCTGGTATATCCGCGGTTGATCCTTGAGCCTCGGTTTTTCGAGCTGCGGTTTCCGTCAACCGTGTATCAACGCAGCGGGCACGGGAACCATCCCAATCGACAACTTTGGTATGGTAATGCAAAATTAATTTTCGCGAGGCAGTGGGTCGTGGGGTCGTAAGGGCTTGTATCGTGGCCACCACCTTTTGCTGCGCACGTTCTTCGGGCTCGTTTGCGATTTCAGGGTTTCGGATTTCGACCTGGAGAGATTCCATCTTAGCCAACTCGGCAATTTCGGGGGAGCGGAAGGAACTGTGTTCAAGTCCACGCCGCCCGAGAACATGCACGGTACGAATCTTACTTTGCGCAAACCCGGCCAAGACCGCTTCGGGAATATCGGTTTCCTGCAAGGCCTCGGAAGGTTTGAGTAAGAGCCGTGCTACGTCTAAAGCTACGTTACCGTTTCCGACCACGACGGCGGCCTCTGACGACAGGTCGGGTGCGAAGTCAACCGCGTCGGGATGCCCATTATAGCCGTTCACGAAAGAGAGCGAAGAGTAGCAACTGGCGAGGTCTTCACCCGGAATCCCGAGGCGACGACCCGCCTGACAACCAACGCATAAAAGCACCGCATGGTATTGCTCGCGGAGTTGCTTGAGTTCGAGGTCCGTGCCGAATTCAACGTTTCCGAAAAAGCGAAATCCCGGCATGCCGGCGGTGCGATCAAACAGCTTGGTGGCGCCTTTGGTGTGTTGATGATCTGGCGCAACCCCGTAGCGAACTAGGCCGTGTGGAAAAGGCAAGCGATCAATCAGATCGACGCGAGCCCCTGCCTTTAAGAGGGCTTCGCTGGCGTAAAATCCAGCAGGGCCTGCGCCAATGACGGCGACCTGTAAACCTGAGGGATGGGGAGGCTGCGTGTCAGTTGCCACAAAAAAACAGGATAAAATAGGTTGCGACCTGAGAGTAACCTATTGGTTTGCTTCAGGTCTTGGCACTGCATCTTCGCCGAGGAATTCGCGGGCTGCATCCGCGTCACGGCGGATCCAGCGTTCCGCGATGTCTTCGAGTTTTTTGCGACGACGTTCGGTGTCGGAAATAGTTCCTGCCCAGATGAGAGCTTCCTGTGGGTCTTCGCGAGACATCCGATCCGCAAGTGCGGAGACTGAGGGATCGCGTTCTGGACCAGCGGGAACTTCTTCGAGCCAGGCCGCGGCTTCATCGATATCTTTACGGGCCCAGGTGGAGACGATGCTCGCCATGGCGTCCTTTTTAATCGCGTCGGAACCGAGGCTGTTGACCCAGTTGGCCGCGCCGGCTGGATCGTCTTCAGCAATCCTCCCAGCGACCCGCTGCACAACACCATTTTGCAGTTTTTCGTCTTCGAGGGTTGCGGCCCAATTCATCGCGTCGGAGGTCCCGTTTTGCAGCAAGCTTTTGAGAACCGAATCGACCGCCATCCCGCGGTTGCGCCCGTAAGGCAATTCGGAAACTAAATTCGCGGCGCGACTCGGGTCGGATTTGGCGAGGCCGTTGATGATTCCGACAACGTATGGATTATCGACGCGCTCTTCGCCTTCAACAGGTTTCGGTGTATCTCCACCACGACCCCGATTGCCACGCCCCTTCATCCACGCGGGTGCGTCTTTGGGATCATAATTCGTTTTCGCCCATGCCAATGCACCGTCGGCATCTTGAGTCGCCCAGCCACTCAAAACATTTTGTATGTTGAATCCTTTGCGCCAGGAATCGCGTCCATTGTCCGTGGTCTTCAATTTTTCTTGGGCAAAGTCAGCAGCAACTTGTCCGTCGCGTTGAGCCCAAGCGTAGAGGAGAATATTGTACTCGCGATAGCGGTCGTTTGCCTCGGGCATGTCTTCGAAGGAACCGAGCAAGGCGGGAAAATCTGCGTCGTCTAAATTTTGCAGGATGCTCCCAAACTCGCGCATGCGAGTGACAGGGTCGTTGTTACTCAGGGCGTCGCGAAGATTGGAAGGGGTGGCGGCAATGTCGTTGTCGTCATTCCCTTCGCTGCCTGAGAACTCGATGAGCGGCGCCGAACGACGAGAGGAGCTTCGACGGGTTTCGCCCGGCTGGAGATCATCTGGACCTTGGTTTAGCCCGAGCGCATTGGCGGCGCCGGAAGCAGAAGAATCAATGTAGACGGGGACTTCGACTCGCTCGGTTTTACCCGCTACGACCTTTTCTATCATGACCATTTTTGCTTCGTATTTTGAGCCCCCAACGCGGTGGGCGACAAACATGCTAGCCAGCCATGCGACTGCTAAAAGTACTACCAACCCTTTATTCATGATTCCCTATCCAACACCTAGTTTTAACGAAGCTCTTTGAGTCGGCTTAAACTGCTTGAGTCGGCTTTACCTGCTTAAGTCGGCTTAAACTGACCGTTGACTTAAATCGAATGAGCTGGAGTAAACCGACTCCAGCTCATGCAACCTCGTCGTTTGTTGCGAAGCGTTTATTGCGAAGCGTTTATTGCGAAGCGTTTAGTTTAAATTATTTTTAATTGCTTCTTCGAGAGCAGGTCCACGCAGGTTAGTCGCGACGATCACGCCGTCTTTAACAAGAAACGTTGCAGGAATGCCTTGCACTTTGAACTGCTTGGCCATGGCATCTTCCCAGCCTTTGCCGCTGCAAATTTGGGGCCAGTCGAGGCCTTCTTTTTCGAGGAAGGTGTTCAAGGTGTCCATTTTTTTATCGAGCGAGACACCAATGATTTCGAAGCCTTGCTCTTTATGGGCTGCATAGGCCTTTTTGAGGTTTGGAAGTTCGGCGAGACAAGGTCCACACCAGGTGGCCCAAAAGTCGATCAAGATCACTTTGCCTTCCATTTTGTTGATGTCGAAATCTTCGCCAGCGATGGTTTTACCTGCCAAGGTAACTGCGTCGCCCTTACCTGGTGCATCTAGCTGTTCAACCGCATTATCGATGTAACGTGAAACCGCGTCGGCCATCTCGTGGCCTTTCAAGTCGGCTTTCACTTGCTTGAAGAAGGCCTTCGCTTCGTCCTTTTTGCCCAAGTCTTTGAGCGAATCGAAATACGGAATCGCGGCCACTTGCATGAGTCCATCGACCTCGGCCTTTTCGCCCTTCGGCATCATGTCATACATTTTTTTGTGCAGTGGGCTGGCGAGTTCGTCTTGCCCGAGAAAGAGATGCGCCCCGATTAGTTGACCATACGCTGCGGATGCATCCACCGCCTCTGGGTTGTCTGCGAGGTATTTGTTGAGGGTCTCAATCTTTTGTTTTTCGAGAGCAGTCACGATCTCTTTCACGGTTTGCCCTGATGCCGTCGTGGCAAACAATGTAAAAGAAGCAGTGATCATGGCCAAGGCTACAGCAGTAACTTTTGGTGAAAGCAGATGCGAAACAAGGGAGGATGGAGCGGTTAGATTCATGGGATTTGTTTTCTGAGAAGAATGGTTCAATTGAGGAAGTATTGGTATTCAATCAGGGCATATGCAAGAACTCTTACAATAACTTACAAACCGCTTTTTGCTATGAATCCCGCCTCAGAAGCCCCGTCAACCGAATTGCCACCCCCTGAGCTCATGCTTATCGGCACCCCGATTGGAAATCTGGATGATTTGTCGGAGCGAGCCAAACAGGCCTTGCGAGAAGCAGACACGGTGCTTGCAGAAGACACCCGGCATACACGGAAATTACTGGAACGTTTTGACATTCAGCAACGCCCGATGAGCTATCATAAATTTAATGAAGCATCTCGCTGCGACTGGATTATCTCTGAGTTAGAGGCGGGCAAACGCATCGCCTTGGTGACGGACGGGGGCATGCCAGGAGTAAGCGATCCGGGGGCCCGAGCGGTAAAAGCTGTGCAAGAAGCAGGCCTACGGATCACGGTTATTCCCGGGCCATCGGCGGTGACATCGGCAGCAGCCTTGAGCGGGCTCTGCGAAGAGGGCTTCGCTTTTCACGGCTTCTTACGGGTGAAGTCGGGCGGTCGGGCCAAAGATGTTGAAGAATTACTCGAAGCCTCCCGGGCAGTCATACTTTTTGAGTCACCGCATCGGATACGTAAACTTCTGGCTGAAATTCAAGAGCGGATGCCGGATCGACAGGTCTACGTCGGCCGCGAGTTAACCAAAAAGTTTGAGGAAAGTCTCTGGGGCACCGCAGGCGAAATTGCGGCCCGCTTTGAAGGTCGTACCCCAAAGGGAGAATTTGTCGTCGTGGTTGCCAAGGCCGTGATCAAAAAAAAGAAGCGAGAAAAACAGGTTCCCGATGGCGGAAAGAAGCAGAAACGATCTTCGCCTCCTGAGCACTAGCCCTCGGACTTCACAAACCAGCGACTAAGAAGCGACTACGAAGCGACTAAGAAGCTGTGTCTCACGAGGTTACCTTCAGCCGTGTCATGATCCTCGACCTAGGGTGGGACTTAGCAGATTCGGCTACGAATTCCTCACTTTGGCCGTTACGATCCGGACGAATCAATCAAATAGCCTCAACAAATCTTTCAACAACGGGATGCCGTCGCGTTGCGATTAAAGAATTTACTCTTCGCCGAACTTATTGGCAATCAGCTCGCCGAGGGCCGCGACAGCAGCTTCTGCATCTTCGCCACGAGCGATGACGGTAAGAAGTTCACCGCAATTGCCTTCAAGGGTGGTGATGCCCATGATGCTTTTGGCGGAAACGAGCAGGCCATCTTTTTCCAACATGATTTCAGAGCTAAATTTTGCTGACAGCTTTACAATGGCAGCCGCTGGCCGCAAGTGTAGGCCACTCTGGTTGACAATTTCAAATTCTGCGCTGATTTCCACTGCATTGCTCATTGGTTAGATTGTTTAGGGGGGCTTTTGCGTCGCGTCGACCTTTTTTTTGCCTTGGGCTTGGGCTTACGCTCTGCAAGAGTCTTCCGTAATTGGGCATCATATTCTTTTGCGGGGTCCCGTCCGACCTTCTTCAAGCGCTGATTCATCGCCGCAGCTTGGATCACATTCGCCATATCTCGACCTGGAGCAACCGGTAAGGTAATGAATGGGATCTCGACCCCGAGAACAGGGCGTGATTGGGGATCGAGGCCGGTTCGGTCTAACTCGATTCCGGGACGCATGTGTTCAAGCCGCACAATTAAATCAATCTCCGCCTTGTCCCGGACCGAATTGTAACTAAACATTAAGGGCACATTAACGATGCCGAGGCCCCGAATTTCCATGTGGTACTTGCTGGTGGTTGGCGAGGTGCCAGTAATGGTGCCATCGCTCTCTCGCTTGAGATTCGTGATGTCATCTGAAACGAGGGAATGACCACGCTGAAGCAGGGTTAGGGCGGTCTCACTTTTACCAACTCCAGAATCCCCTTCGATCAAAACCCCGACCCCTTGGATTGAAACAAAGGTGCCGTAATAGTTAGTGGTCGGCGCGACAAGGTCTTCTAAAGCCAAGGTGGCCAAATTGATAAAGTTACCCGTGACCAGAGGGCTACCCAAAATCGGCGTCATATTTTTCTCGGCCATTTTTTGTAGCAAAGCGGTCGGACGGCGCTTCCGCGTAGTCACGACGCAAGGCACGTGATAGGAAAATAGTTCGGCTAATCGTTCTTCGCGCTGGCTGACTTCGAGCGACTTTAAATACGTGGTTTCCACCAAACCGAACACCTGAACCCGCTTGTGGGCAAAGTACTTAAAAAATCCAGACAAGGCCAATCCAGGTCGATTGATCGAATGCTCGGTAATCGTGCGATCTAAATGCTCCACACCACTGAGGCAGCGTAAACCGAGCGCCTGATTCGCTTCGAGGAGATCTTTAACCGTAATGGGCATGAGGAATGAAAAAGGGAAAGCTGGAACAATTGGGCGCAAAGGAAAAAAACATGCGCAGAGGAAAGAAAGAGCGACGCAGAGGAAAGAAAGAGTGGCGCAGAGGAAGGAAAGAGTGGCGCAGAGGAAAGAACGAGCGACGCAGAGGAAGGAAAGAGCGGCGCAGAAAAAACAAGAGCGGGACGATATAAAGCGGAGCCACAGAGATCTGTGGCTCCGGTGATTTTTGATTCTTGGACTCTTGTACTCTTGGACTATTGTTCATCGCCGCCGGTTGAAAAAAGCGGGGTATAATCCTGAGCAGTCCAGGCAGTCTGCTTTGTAATCTGAGAGCCTTAGCCTTCTAACGAAGGAATGCCTGTTTCGGGATTGTACGGCTTTTCTGAGAGACGTTCGCGGTTACCGTGGTGATCAATCATTTGATCGCGTTTTTTGCGAAGCTGTTTTGACGCCTTTGAAACCGCTTCATTGATGCTTTTATACATGTCTTCGGTCTCCGAGTCGGCTTCGATATGTACATCTTTACCATGGACAACGACCTCGCACTTGAAATCTTTCTTTTGTACATCCGTGATGATGTGGACGTCTTCGACTCGCGTTAATCCATGAAAATCATGTTCGACTCGCGAGATGGCGTGCTCTCGGATTGAATCAGTTATTTCCATGTGGCGGCAGGTGACGTGGATTTGCATAGGCTTTCCTTTCGGGCGGTTGTTATGGTTGATGACTCATCACATACTGAAGCGAGGGCCGAGATAGAGTTCCCGACTGACATCGTCGTTGATGAGAAAATCACGATCGCCTTCGCGAAGAACCTTTCCTTCGCAAATGAGACAGGCGCGGTCCACGACTTCGAGGGTTTCGCGCACACTATGATCGGTGATTAAAATTCCAAGGCCACGGTCGCGCAGCTTTTTGATGATCTCTTGCACGTCGGCCACAGCGAGTGGGTCGACCCCCGCAAAGGGTTCGTCGAGCAAGATGACCGATGGTTGCGTAACCAAGGCGCGGGTGATTTCTAGACGGCGGCGCTCGCCACCACTCAAGGTATATGCGCGTTGGCGCGCGACCCGCGTAAGGTCTAATTCTTCTAGCAGCTCTTCGAGGCGGTTCTTCCGCTCGCGCCGCGAGAGAGTCAAGGTCTCAAGAATCGCCTTGATGTTTTGCTCCACCGTAAGGCGGCGAAAGATGGATGGCTCCTGCGAGAGATAGCCCATGCCGCGACGAGCGCGCATGTACATCGGGATGTTGGTGACATCTTGGCCTTCAAGATAGACCTTGCCCGCGTTCGGTTTTACCAAACCCGTGATCATGTAAAACGTCGTGGTCTTTCCGGCACCGTTTGGTCCGAGCAGTCCAACGATCTCACCCCGGTTGACTCGAATGTTCGCTTGGTCGACAACCTTGCGACCCCCATAAATTTTTACGAGACCATCGGTTTCGATGAGGCAGCTGGACTCAACGTCCACTGCATCGCTTTTCGATTTTTCTTTCCGACTGTTACTCACGGTTTGCCGCCTGGCGTGAATGGACTCACATCTCCCTTGCCGCGCAAGATGATGGTGCGAGTGCCTTTCGACGCGTGTAATTTGCTGTTTTTCTGATCATACACGATAACTCCGCCTTGGAGAATCTTTTTCGGATCTTCAGGTGGCTCAGCTACCTTAGGATTAACTTCCAAGGTCAGCTTTTCTTTGGTCACTTCGTAAGTTGCTTTTCCGGCTTGGGCGATCATATCTGAATTTTGTATCAACACTTGACCCTTGGCGATGATGCGTTCGATGTCGTTGTCTTTCGTAAAGAAAACCTCCATTACGTCGCAGGTCAAATCGAGTTGGGGATCTTTTACGACCACGTTCTTTTCAAATATGGCGTAATTACGTGCGCTTTCGAAAGTTAGCTCATCTGAGGTGATGATGGTAACATTTTCTTCAACCGGAGCCAAAGCCCCTTCTTGAGCATGCGAAGCCAGTACAAAGAAACTGGCGAAAAGGAAGATGTGGAAGGTTTTCATGAGATGTTTAGGATGATTAAAAGTCTGATTGCGTCTGGAATAGTTTATTCAGATTAAGGTTCAAGTCGTGAGTTGCATGGCAACACCAGGAGAGGTTGGGGTCGCACCACCAAAAAATAAATTCGTTGAGAGGGAAAAAGTGGTGGTAACAGGTACTTCGAGCCGCTTACTTCGCCAGTCCGGGTTGAAACATATTGCGCTGTTTTTCGGATTTCTTGATCACACAACGCGCATTTTTGAGGATGCGGAATTTTTGCTCCTTGCCAAGATATTTAAAGTTATCCCCCGTGATGATAATGTCATCGCCCTCGATGCGTACGGGTTCATTCGAGGTCGCGGCGTTGGTTTTTTTGTCGAATTTACAGGTATCGCAACTCATCTTCACGTCCTGCACCCCGTTATCGTAATGGTAGATGACAAGGCCATCGATGGTGATGATGTTCACATCTCCTTTGAGTGGAATCGTCGCGGTCTCACCCGTGATCAAGGTTTCGAGATTTCCGTCATCGTCAAACCCACGCTTTTCGAACTTCTTAGCGATATAAGAAGATTCTTGAGCCAAGAGCTGGCAGCTGAACAAAGCCAAAAGGATTCCGGCGACACGGATGGAGGTTGGGTTGTGCATAACGGTTTGAGTGTAGGTTGCTCTGATAAGAAACAAAAGCCTGAGTGCGGTACAAGCCTCGCTTTTAGCGAGACCCAATTTTTGTAAAAACAAGAGGCTTTTCGACAAAGAGGCCGTTTTGGCTACCTGTACAGGAGGAAAGGCACATGTAAAATGAGTCTGACACCTTCATTAGTAAATCGCCGAAGGCCAAGGAACGGCGGTTTCCAACCGCCGACACAGCGATGCATCTCAATGGCGCTTAGATAAGCCGATGTGCATCAAAAATGAATGGAAATCCGGACGGCTAAAGGCGCGTAGCGCTGACCCATTGATGTCTGGATCGAGTCTGACACCAATGGCACTTAATTAAGCCGATTTGTATTAAAAATGATTGGAAATCCAGACGACTAAAGGCGCGTAGCGCTGACCCATTGATGTCTGGATCGAGTCTGACACCAATGGCACTTAATTAAGCCGATTTGTATTAAAAATGATTGGAAATCCAGACGACTAAAGGCGCGTAGCGCTGACCCATTGATAGCCATGGTTGACGAACGGAGTGAGGAGGCCGTGGTCCTGGCGGATACCTCCTCTAAGCCGCATAGCGGCGACACCCTAGCGGATGAAAAGTGTATGATAAACGATTCCTGGTAATTTTGGGGAGTTCGTTTTAGTGGATTTCGGGCATTACAGGATGTAAACTGCGGGGGCTACGTCCTGCGCCTCGGTTCGCGTTGTCTTCAAATATAGCGCCTCCTCCTCGTTGCCTCTTACATCTGCACCTAACCCCGGCGCTGCGGCCGCTTCGCGGCCTTGCACACGGGCTACCATATCCCGCCCACGTTGGGGCGGATTCCCACCATGTCACATGTCGCAGAAAATAGGCTGGACCGCTTATCTAAGTGCCATTGGAGTCTGACACCTTCCTTATAGTTATGCCGATTTGTATGGAAAGGAGTTCGCTCTGCCCTGAAAAGAAAGCCGGAGGCTTGAAGGCAATTAGCCGGTCGGTGACCGAAGGGAACCACCGGAATTCATTGTGAAATAAGATGAAGCGCTGGAAGCGCGGTCGGAATAGAAACCAATATGGGCGATGCCTTTCAAAA
>Ga0209187_1003122_pt1 | contig 14412 bp, 10 predicted proteins | sample BantaG_FD_187430 | JGI IMG/M metagenome (GOLD analysis project Ga0209187, IMG submission 187430) | Marine algal microbial communities from Bantry Bay, Ireland - BantryBay_4 metaG (SPAdes) (version 2) | ecosystem: Host-associated > Algae > Red algae > Unclassified | place: Bantry Bay, Ireland... | reverse complement strand
TAGGTGTTGTTTGAACGTAACGTAGCGATAGCGGAGTGGAGAGAGTGCCGGATAGCCCGACCCCCGACTGATAAGGAGGGGGATACGCCCAAATTTTCATTCACTTCACTGGATTTGTCAAAGAACTAAATTTATAAAATATAAAAATCGCTTAATGCAATATTGCATTAAGCGATTTTTTTTTGATGCGTAGAGGGAATTCATGAATTCTCTCTACGCATCGAAACGGCCTAAACCAAAATGGTCAATTCCCAATAATAGTAATATTTTATCGACTCATTATGACGTGTACACGTTGTTTGTTGATGTCGGTCAAATTAGCAGGTTTGTCGAAGAAGTTGAGTTCAATACGGTCAAGGTCAATGCCTTTTGTGACCAGGTAATTTTGGATATAATGAACTCGTCTGCGGGTGATTTCCTGATGGAAATGGCTGACTGCTGCTACCTCCGCAGTATGTCCTTGCAAAGTTGCCTTGAATGAGCGGTAACGATGTAAAGTCGCAACGAGTTTGTCGAGTTCGTCGTACACTTCTTTGGCAACGTAATAGGCTTCATCTTCAAAGGGTATGTAGAAGCCACTGTAAGCATCCAAAGCTCCTTGTGCAGAGGCAAAATTGACATCTACGATGCTCGTAATGTTTGGATTGAGTTCGGTCTCGCGTCCTGTTTCTGCACTCGGTGGCTTGATAGTCGGTGTTTCGACTTCTACTTTAACAGTTGGTGTTTCAGTCTCTACCTCAATCTCAACGGCTGGTGCTTCGGGTGTTTCTACCTCTACATTCGGCATTTCCGGTAGTTCTGTTTTTGCTTCCGGTATTGCTGATTCCTCATCTCCTATTGTGACGACTTCTTCTATTCCTTTGTTGCGTCGGTCGCGTTTACGGTCTCTGCGAGAGGGTTTTTCTACAACAACTTCCGGTTGCTCAGTTTCGACTTCTATTTCTACTGTTGGTGCTTCGGGTGTTTCTACCTCTACTTCGATAGTAGGTTCTTCGGGTGTCTCAATTTCTACCGTTGGTGTTTCAGAAGTCTCCACTTCTACTTCGATAGTGGGTTCTTCGGGTGTCTCAATCTCTATTTCTACTGTTGGTGTTTCGGGCTGCTCAATGGTGATTTCTTCTGGCATTTCAACCTCTTTATCACCTACAAAAACTTCTACTTCCGGTACTTCCGGTTCGGAGATAGTTACTTCAGGAATACCCGCTTCCTTATTTTTGCGTTTGCGTTCTTTGCGCTTATTTTTCGGCTCTTCCACTACGCCTTCTTCTGAATCCGGCAAATCAATTTCTACGGCGAGGTCTTCGCCTGACATTTCGGGTTCTACGACGATTTCTACTTCTGGTCCTTCACCGAGACTAATATCCGGTTTGGCTGGACGAGTAGGTCTATCACCTTCATTTACAGCTACTTCTGGCTCTACGACAATTTCTACTTCCGGTGTTTCAGGGCTTTCTATCACGATTTCAATATCTTCACTCCCCTTGTTCTTTCTACGGTCTCGTCTTTTGCGCTTGGGTTCTTCTATTGCAACCGCTACATCGGGGTCATCCGGCTCAGAGGTTTCTACTTCTATTGTAATGGCAGGTTCCTCTGGTTCTTCGGGCATTTCAGTTTCAATTTCTACGACTGGTGCTTCCGGTTCTTTTATTGGTAGTTCAGTTTCGATTTCTACCTCTGGTGCTTCCGGTTCTTTTATTGGTAATTCTGTCTCGGTATTATCTCGCTTGTTTCTTTTTCTATCTCGTTTTCTTGGTTTTTCGGTTTCCACCTCAACCACTACCTCTGGGCTTTGCGCTTCACTTTCTACACCAATTTCTTTTTCCAACATTGCCATTTCTTCTTCAAGCAAGGCTTTTTCTTCATCCAATTCTTTTAGTCGTGCGGTTTCTACCGGATCATCTTCTCGGAATCGTTGCTCAATACGTAAGGTGTCTCCTTGCTCATTGAGGACAATCGTTTTGGTTTCATAAAAGGTTTTTCCACTATCACCTGCATCTGCAAATTCCACGGGCGGACGCACACTACCTTTTCTATAACCAAAACTATATTGTAAAGAAAGCGTATTAAAAGTATATATATCATTAAAACGGTCGTCCTCACGTCCGCGCCATACGGCTTGCGTACCTGCGGGGTTAGTCGCATAAGCCTGTTCGGGTGAAGGCTCTGTAAAAGTCGATGGATATACGCCACTTACATCATCCAAATAATCTGTAAATGTGTAATGCCAAAGCGTTTCGAGGTTCAGATTGAGGCGGTCGCCGAGTCTGAATTTCAAACCCAATCCGAAAGGAATATTAGCAACAGTCGTATTGTATTCGGTATCTTCCGTTTTTAATTTGGTGAGGTTGGTTTCGTAGTTTCCGTCTTGCAGAATAGGGTCGGAAAGTATGCCACTATTTTGTGGCGTATTATATACTGAAAAATCATTCCAATAGTAATAACGGTCGCCATTATCAAGAAACAAATCGCCATATACTTCAAACATCGTAACCCCAGCACCGAGCATCAGATAAGGAGAAAATTGGATTTTTTTCGCAAACGTCCTATTACGCTCCAAGTAGAGGCTTCCGATAAGGCTAAAGTCATTGATAAAAGTACGCGCATTGAGTGAGCGTGCGAAATTTTCGGCATCCGTCTGGAGGGAATTCGAAAAACTAACTTGACGGTCGTTGGCAGTAAATCTACCATTACTCCAAAGGGCTTTGATTCCAAATTTACCTGTCACATTGTGTTCAAGGCTCAGTCCGAAAGCAGGGCGTGTATGCGTGGTTGGGTCTGCAAGCCATTGGGTTTGCGGATTGATAATACGTGTATTGAGATCGCCATAATAGCCCATCCCGCCAGAGTATAGTCCGAGTCGCCAATTATAACTCTCTTGCTGTGCGATACCACTTTGAGCAAGCAGAAAAATTAATATAGAAAAAATATACAATCTCTTCATCATGGTTATGTTTTACGGATGTTTTTTATCTTTTAAACAGGTATAAAATTACGAATAAAAAATCAAATGATTATGATTTTCATCATTTGCCTTCGGCAGATGTTTTTAATAACGTTAAATCTTATGTGATTTTCATTCGGGCTAATATTAAAAATAGTTTTTAATTTATTAAAAGTGAATATTTTATAAAATAAAAATGAATTTATATTTAATTAAAATATTTTTTAAATTCCATTAAACTATCACACATAGAATCAATTGGTAGAGCCTTTGCCGCTTCTGCATCTTCGGGTTTCGTCTGAATAAAGACCGTTTTCATGCCGAGCCTTAAACCAAATTCCATATCAGAGGCAGAATCACCGACCATAATGGATTTTTTAAAATTGATGTCAGGAAAATCAGCTTGGGCTTGACGTGCCATACCTGTATTTGGTTTGCGACATTCGGGATTGTGGGTGGCGAGTTTGGGGCAATAATAAATTGCGTCGATACGTCCACCAGATAGTTCGATTTGAGTTTGTAAGTGTGTGTGTACCTTTGTGAGTTGAGCGTGTGTCATAATGCCCTTATCGATACCTTGTTGGTTGGTAACAATGACAATTTTACCAAAAACACCTGAAAAAAAACGTATTGCATCCAACACGCCATCCAGAAACTCAAACTCCTCAATATCAGTCACATAGCTTCCTACGATCCGTCGATTAATCACTCCATCTCTATCCAAAAACAGCGTCCAGTTTTCATCCACTTTCCAAGCCCCAACTCCTAAAGGGGAGTCTGCATTCTTTGTCGTCGGTCGTCGGTCGTCGGTCGTTTGCCGTCCATCGTCCCCTGTCATGCCTTCGTTTCTTTGACTTTGACTTTTACGTCGTGATTGATGCGTAAAAATTCGACCATGTTGAGTAGGTCTTGCTTCTGGTCGGCGGAGTCGATTTGTAGCTCGTAGGTGTGTTCTTTTTTGCCCATTGGGATGGTCATAAAATTACCGCCTTGTATTTTTCCGGGTTTGAACTCTTTGCCTTCGGGCAGTTTTTTTAACTCAAAACGCAGTTCGTCGAGCTTATCTTGCGGAATTTCATACACTTCGCCTTTATCTTTAATATAGAGGGTTTCTTCATTGAAATATACCTTACCCGCCGCGACACGTTTTTTGCGAAATAGATTGTACAACATCGGCAATACAAATATCGCAAGTGCCATGAATATCAAAGCATAAATCATCTCTGCGTAGGGTCCCATATCCGCCCATTTGGTGAGCGTATCAATAATATCTACTTTTCCGTCACCGAAATAGTCGAACAAACCAAGTCCGAGCAATCCGGCGGAAGCTATACCTGCCATGACCCAACGTTTGTTGACGGTGCGGGTTTCTATTAAGTCCGTTTTAAATTCAAATTTCATGCTGCGAAGATAAGCATTATCGGACTAATTTAGCTTTCAAAAAGGCTTCAAAATCATTTTTACCAATAACTTTTATGAGGGCTTTGCCAAGTTGATAGACTTTTGTTTCGCCTTGATTGGGTAAGAAATGTGCTTTATTACTATCTTTTTTTTCAGCATTTATGATGGCGTCTGGCAGATGAGGAATAAATTTTTCGGGACTGTAACCGCCCTTTTCGAGTTTTCCAATTTCAGTTTTTAAAGTCTTACATTTTACTGTTTTTGCATTGGGGATTTGAGGTTTTTTATGAAGGTATAACCACACTTCAAAACAAGGATTGCTGACGACAATATGCCAATTTGGATAGTCATTACAGTAGTCGGCTATCTCGCGTAATTGCTCATTCGTCCAGTGGTCTTTATCCATTACAAACCAGAGGTCATCTTCATACGTAAGCCCTTCTTTGTCAATGTATTTGACAGCTCTGTCAAGTACCCATTTTGGGGCAGATTTGGTTTCGTATTTATGTTTTAATTCTTGTTCGCTTATCTTATCTTCGATGATGTCCACGGTTACTTTCCGCGACATATTTTCAAAGAAACGAAAATACGCAGGTTCACGCTTGCCACCTTCACAAGCAATGGCAAACAGCTTGTAATCTCGCACCAATTCTTTGGGCGTATCACGTTGGTATCCTCGTTTTTTACGCATCATTTTTAGACCAGTTGAGTTTTTCTAAATCTCCCATAAAAGGAATAGCACCAAATCTGCCTTTCAAATAACCTTTACGAATGTCTAAATCATAACGTGGTTTATATTCACTAAGCGAATAAAGGTTGGTCGAACCGCCTTTATCTTTTTCGGCAAACCAAATTTCATCTTGCCGGAAAATATTGAGGTCGAGTAAGTTGGATTCGTGGGTGGTGAAGATGAGTTGTCCTTTTGTATTGGGTTCATCCATGATTTTTTTGACGAGGGTTTGTAGGAGTTCGGGGTGGAGGCTTTGGTCGATTTCGTCAATTACATAGGTGATTCCATTATTTAAAATTCCATCAACCGCAGGAATAAAATCTAATAAACGTTGTGTTCCGTCTGATTCTTCTGACAAGTCAAAATTTACCTTATTCCCGTTTTCATCTTGATGTATTGAAATAATCTTCTTTACAACATATCTCCCATCTTCTTCAAAAGCAATAACATTTTCCTTATCTGTGAGTATAAAAACATGACCTTCCTTTTGAATGGTGTCAATAGTATCATTAACATACTTTTCATCATCATTATTAAAATAAGTTTCAAAATCAATACTCTCCCAGCCCAATTCATCAACCCCTGTATCAAATTTGCTTATCCAGTCACTCAAATAATTAGTCCTTCCTGTGAAATTTGCTGATAAAGCAATGCCCGGAAGAAGAATGCTAAGTTTAGTTTCAGGGTAAATAATCATCAAATAATCCTCTATCCACTCTCTCACATTCTCTACATCTATCATCTTCAAATTATCTGTTTTCCCAAGTAATAACTCATTACTCAAAAGAAGGTTATCTTCCATTAGTTCAACGAGTAACTCATCTTTTTTTGTCTTAATATATGATTGTCCAAATCTAATACTGGGTCTGCCAAATCTAAATCTAATATTAGGTTTAGTCAATTTAATGTTAGACGTACTCCTCTTTGTGTTGGACTTACCGAGTTTGACATTGGGTTTACCACTTTCGAGGGTTTTTCGTTCAAAAACTAGCTTATCCTCCTTATCAATTCCCGAAATATAAAGCCATTCTTTTTCAATTATATTATCATTTACACTCACTCCATACGCATATATTTTTCCTTTAAAATAAAACTCAATTTCAAATTCGGCAGGTTCATTTACTTTTGTTTTATCTAATTTAAATTTTTGCGAATTAATGGATTTTTCTACGCCGCCATTTTCGACCATTTTTTGTAAATAATCAATCGCCTTGACAAGATTCGATTTACCCGCACCATTTGCGCCATAAAGGGCAGCACCTTTCAGTACATTTAGTTTACCAGCCTTATATACGTGATGTTTGTGTGTACGGAAGGAACCCGCCAACATATTAAATTCTTTTTCCTCATTAAAAGAAAGGAAATTGGAAGTGACAAAACGGATGAGCATATTATTTAAATGTAAAATGTAAAATAATAAATGTAAAATGCAAAATAATAAATGTAAAATGCAAAAGTGTCGATAGCACGAGATTGGTATATATTTTTATTTAATGTAGCACAATTTCTACATTTCACGTTTAATAAAAAACGCTTTTTTCTCTTTATTAACTCAAATTTACAACAAAAATTATTGAAAATAAGTTTTTGAGAGAAAAAAACGTTTCAAATATTCTTTTATCAGACAAGAATGTCTGAGTTACCTTAATTCTGCACCTTATCCGATCCAGAGCTGCGTCCGTTATTTCGTGACCAGATGATTTTATCGTCACCATTTATATCACCGTCCATATTATAATCGGCAGGGGTGTAAATATCGAAATTACCATTTCGCAAGACCCAAATATCTTTGTCTCTACCGTTGGTGTCGTAGCCGGGAGAGTCAAGGGCTTGGTCGCCGTCACCGCCGTATAATGCCCAGACTCCGGGGTAGATTTCGTTTTGACCGACACTGGTAGAAGTCCGGTAACTGTCTTGTGTACGGAAGTCATAACTTAATGTATTACCATTGAATGTAACCGGAACATGCGAAATCGCTGACATGTGTGAACGATGTTCGATGACAATATAATAGGTTTGTCCGGTGGGAATCATGGCGCATTTATCAGGAAAAACAAGCTGTCCATCTTCCAAAACCATCGCTGCTTTTCGGAAAACCGTTGTACCGGAAATAAGACTATCACGCAAACTGAGAATCACCCAATCCACGACTTTTTTACCGCCATTTTCAGCTTCAATTGCCTGATAATCAAGGTCATCAAATCCTGCTTCTGGTCCAGTGTAGTACCAATGAGCATCTGTAAAAGGATGAACCGAAGGGGTAGGTGCGACGAGTGAATTTGTGGGCGTTTGTCCCGGCAATAAGCCTCTATCATTGAGGTCGGTTTGCATGATGACTGTCGGAAATAGGTCTTCGTTGATAGGACCTTGCAAGTAAGCATAAACGTTGAGTTGGAGGTCATTGCCAGCTTGTGCATTGGTATCAACTACGGCATTATTGACAAAATTGTAACCGTCCAATTTACCTGCTCCCCAACCGTAATTGGGTGCAGTGCCGTAGTCGTGAAGTACATTTGCATCGACTTTGGCAGATCCCATCAAAGCAGCTTTTACATCTGCATAAGTGGCGTTCGGAAATTGCTGTAAATAACAAGCCACTGCACCCGCCACCACAGGTGATGCGATTGATGTGCCTGACCATTTGGTAACATGCCACCCTTCGGGGGCAAGACGTTCTGCATCGGCAGGCGTATTGGAGAGTTCGGTGAGTCGCTCCAAGACTTGCGGACCCGGAGTGTAATTGCCAGAAGCTGCAATATCGGGTTTGAGCAATCCGGTACGAGTCGGTCCGGTACTCGAACCGGGAACTTTCATACCGCCGGGAATTTCATTGTAATAGGTTCCGCCGTCATAACCCGTCCACGAAGTAGAGGCAGAATAATTGGCAACGGAAATGACCTTTGAAGAGCAGTTGATACCGCCTACAAGTGTCTTTAGGGTGTCTCCTAAAACATGTCTTACAATATCGGGAAATACGCTTGCGTCAGGAAGTCTGTGTGGTGGTTCCATACTGGAAGTTCCCATTAGTGTACCATTGCTCCAAACGTCAAAATAACCATCTCCGGTAGTTGTAAATTCCCAATAATCCGTTGATACAGAAGGATATACAACAAAAGCCATATCGTAAACACCTTGATTGAGTTGGGCATAAATTTCGACATTGCCCATGACAGCATTGGTCGTAGGATGTACAATTGTCTTTGTAACCACTTGCGTAGTAGAAGACAAATTCGGAAAATCAATCGGCATATTGTAAAACTTCGTCATTCCTTTAAATGAATAATCATTTTTATCTCGACAAGCCAAAGCAAAATGCACATTGTCAAAATCCGCTTTATCTGCATACATATCATAATACACGTATCCAAGATTACCATTTCTTTTAAACCATGTAAACATGGTATCGGCAGTGACTTGATAGCCGAGATGTTGTCGGATATCACCACCGTTTCCGGTGGCTTGTACGAGTACACGTCCGGGTTTGGCATCCAACATATTCTCAATAATCTGCACATACAATGAGCGAGTATCATGCGAACCACGATAACTGCCTACACTCGAATTGATGACGCAAGGTTTGCCGAGTTGGTCGGCTTTAGTAAAGATATATTCAACGGCATCTACATAAGCCGCGGGAAAGTTATTGCTACGAAGATTGACATGAATAATATCGGCTTTTGGGGCTGCTCCAGTGTATTTGCCCGGCACGATAGAGCCGTTGCCGACTGCAGCACCCGCTACGCCTGTACCATGTCCGTTTCCACCAGTCCACGGGTCGTGTTGAATGACATCGTTATTGATGTCTGCTTCTGTCCACTCGTAGCCGTAACCGAAAGATACATTTGTGATATTCGAGACCAATTGGTCCCACATATATTTGACGCGAGTAGTGCCATCGGGATTTTTAAAATCAGGGTGTCTATAATCTAAACCCGAATCAATTGTCGCTACAATAACACCTTCTCCATCAAGACCTTGTGGTAAACAGCCTAAACCTTGATGTAATGAATCAAGATTGTTATTCACTCTGAGAAAGTCACCAAGTAACTTAGCTTCCATCTTGTGATATTCGATACGCTTGATAGCGGGATCGTTCATCATTTCTTTGAGACCGGAAGCTGAAACTCGTACTGCCGCAATGTCTTTGAAACCATATTTATATACGCCTTTCGCGCTCCTGGCTTTACTGCTGATTTGCTTCAAATCGCCTTGTATGAACACGTCCAGCATCGCGTCATTTTGCTTGCTTTTTTCAAGTTGATTTAATTTTCGATTGAGGTCGATATTGATGCTCGCTTTTTGAGCAATGCTCCCATTTATTAATGCAAATGATAAAAGGAAGAGTCCAATGAATAGCTTTTTCATAAAATTTTAAATTAGATCACCGGGTGCAATCAGGAATGATGCAAGAGTCATCTTACACCTTTTGAATAGTTCCTAACAGTAGATGACATAGTTTTACATACCGTTGCAAAATAATTTTGCAACCGATTCATTTTTATGTCATTATACGTATCGTGGAATGAAATGGTTATTATGCGAGAACGATTAATGCTGCATAATTCGCGCCAAAAGGCGTGACTTGGTGTTTTTTAAAGTATTTAATTATCTTAATTTATAAAACACTGAATACGAGTTTTATTTTGTTTCAAAAGACCATTCATCCGTATAAATACCATAGATATAATCCATCTCATATTTGACGACATAGTCTTCATCTTTACCGGTATAAGTATTAATTTTATAAACGTAGGTTTCTACTTTTCGGTCTTTTAATTGTTGTAAAAAGTCGATATTAGAAGCGATAAATCGTCGAGAAACGATGATGTTTTTCACACCGAGTTGTTGGAGTTGTTCGACTTTATTTCCTTTTAAATTTTGAATAACAACTTGCGCGGGCATGGCTGATTTTATATTTGTCGCGATGCCTTCTTTGACAGCTTCGAGTGTAAACAATTCCATCATCAAGCGATTTTTGTCAATGAAAGCCTCTGAAAAACGGCGCGGTTCGTTGATTTTGTCCGTTACCAAAATAGCGTCGGGATGTTGCCCAAACCATTCATTGATAGCAGTCATATCCATCGGCGTGTAGATGTCGTATATTTTATGTTGTAAAAATTCTTGGTGTGTAACGGGCAGACTTCCTTCGTAACCCGTCATATCGCGCCAGTCATCCCAACCATGAGCAGCTACAAATTTCCCATCCGATGTTTCCATTATATCTAATTCAAACAATCTAAGCCCTTTATCGTAATTTAAATTAAGTGCTTCGAGCGAGTTCGTATAAATTTTCCCTGCTATCATACCGCCCGCATGGGCGATAAAACGAGACGTATCTCTCTTGTATTTATCGTAATGTTCGCTTGGTTTGGGCGCAACAAACTGCTTATTTTGCATCCTAAGCAAGCCCGATGTATTGATAGCCGTCAGCTTATTAATGTGGTCCAAAATGAATTGGTTTTTGTTGCCAGAGATATAATCGGTCAGGAATTTGGCATTGCTTTTTACTTCCGCTCCCTCTAATATCATTTTTGGCAAATCAATTTGGTACAAACTCGTATCGGTTGCCTGTTTTTCTGCATTGGTAATCAGGTAAAGACTTCGTTTTCCCGTTTCTTTGAAAATGGTGGCATCGCCCATTTTCAGGTGATCGGGAAAAATATATACTATCGTATTGGACAGTAAATTTTCTTCTTCGAGAAAGTTGATAAAATCACCAATCATATAATCGACGGCAGAAATCATGAACCCCAGTTTTGTCTTTTGAGGTGGCACATAATCTTCCATTCGAGCATCATAAATGCCATCAGGAAAATGCGTATCCAAAGTAGCCATAAACAATGCAAAATGTTCATTTTCAGATTTATATGATTGTATTTTTGACTTTGCTTTATCAAATAAATCTTTGTCTCTCGCGCTATTTCTAAGAATACTTTTGTCAATAATGTCGTCAATTTGAAGGATATTTAACATGTATTGTGTTCCGGCATAACGCGCATTTTCCGTAAGGAAAGTCGTCTTATAATCCGCTTTTTTCAATACGTGTCCGATACCTGTGATGTCGGAATGATAGGCGCTATGAAAAATAAAATTGCCCTCTATTCCAAAATAAGCGGGCATTCCCGTAAGGTAAGTATAAAGGGAACCACTCGTCCATCCGCTACCCGAATTTTGTTGAATATCGTAATACGTCCAGTCGTTTTTGAGTTGGCGCAAATTGGGGGTGAGGTGAGCAAATTTTTCACTCAAAAATCCTCGTTCAAGAGATTCTAATGAAATAACAACGATATTTTTGCCCTGAATAACCTCCAAATCAGCAGGTAAAGTATAGTCCTTGATACCAATTTCTTTGAGGTGTTCGTGGAAGTTTTTTGTATCGGTATTCGGGCTTAAAAGTCGTACTAATTCGACACTTCGATGAATCAAACCACCATTAAAACACATGAAAATTAAGGAAAATAACGCAATGGCAAACTTTACATGAAAATCGTATCGTCCGGCTTTTAATTTAAAACTTCCCGATAGGTAAAATAAAGTCATTAGTAAGACACCAATTAATACAAGTCCAAATAAGTGAATATTATACACATGCGCTAGTTCAGATATATCTCTTGTGTTGAAATGTATATAAAAAGGATAACCAATAAATTTTTTTGTAAAATATAAAGAACAGACTTGAAGGCTGAAAAAGCAAGCAGAGAGTAGCGCGAAAAGTAGTCTGAACAAACGATTTTTTATAGCGGCATTAATAATGATTAAAACCGTCATTAAAAGAAAGAGGTTGAACCACTCTGCTTTTCCTCCGAATAAATTGATGAAATAAGATACCCTTTCCATGCTTGATTATGGCTCTTTAAAAGGCGAATTTTCTTGATGTTCTCGTACCAATTTAGACGATAACCAATAGCCCAAAAACAACAAAACCAAAGCCAAACCTGCTAGTCCCGGATAGTACTCTTGCAAAATAAAAAAGTCGTAAGCCCCATGCCCAAATATAGCAAGCAAGAGACCACGAATAAGTAATCTGCCTCGATTGTAAGTATCAAATTTTGCTCGCCCAACAAAATATCCCATAATCACACCCAACATACCATGTGCGGGTACTGCCGTAAAAATCCGCACAAAGCCGGTCTGCCAACCGCCCTGCATCACGTAGTCAATATTTTCGGCAGTCGCAAAACCCATCGCAATCAATACAGCATACACGATACCGTCCATCGGTTCATTGAAAGCATCTTTTGGGAAAATATAGAATCGCAATGCCAAAAACTTCAACAACTCTTCCGTAAAAGCCACCACCACAAAAGCCACCAATGCCGTCATAATAATAGGTGGCATATCTATCGTCATCGTATAAGCACTTGTCTCTAAAAACCGTTCGATATAAAAAGCCACTCGCACCAATACCACGCCCAAAGCAAAGCAAATCAATAGGTGCCACCAAGGTTCTTTTTCATATTTATCCATGCGATAAATGGAATAGCTGATCGCCAGTCCGGGAAAAATCGCCAGTAGGAAAAGTAATATTTCAGTGGTTGTCATGTCGTAAAGATACAATCTTTATCATCAGAATAAACTACTTTTGCGTCAATATGAAGATTTATCTCATCGGATTTATGGGTTGTGGTAAAAGCACAATAGGCGACGAACTGGCAGATTTGCTGGGTTTTGTTTTTATTGATTTGGATGAACATATCATTGAGCAGCAAAGGAGAAGTATTGTAGAAATATTTGAAGAAGATGGTGAAAAAAAGTTTCGTGAGATAGAAAGAGATGCACTCTATCAACTTTCCGGCATGTTCAATAGCGTCATTGCAACGGGTGGTGGAACACCTTGTTTTCATGATAATTTGGAATGGATGAAGGCAACCGGAATGACCATTTATCTGGATACACCCGCCGAAATTCTTGCAGAAAGATTGAAACCCGAAAAGCAAGCACGTCCTTTGCTTGCCGATTTAAATGACGGACAATTATTGGAATTTATACAAAATAAAATCCGCGAAAGAGCGTCATTTTATAATGATTCGGAAATTATTTATCACCAAAAAGAAAATAATATGCCTGTCGCGAAAGACCTTGCCGAACTGTATCCGTTTTGGTAGAGGCATTCTTTGTTTATCTCAACGTAGAACATGTTTGGAGGACTCGTCTAAGTTTGCTTAAGATGACGGACACTTTGAAAGTGTCAGGCATCGCCGAGTATTAGAAATCGGAGCGTTTTTTGTGGCAGTGGAACTCTAAGTGAAAGAAATTAAATAAGTTGAACCACTAAGGGCGCGAAGAACACGAAAACTTAATGAACATAAAAGCAAACCAAGTTTAACTAAAAATTTCATTATCAGTGCTTTATGAAGGTCTTAGTTTCCTCTGCGATAGTTTGATTTTCGTGTGCTTAGTGGTTCATTTTATTTTTACTTTTTCTCTAATCAAATAATACACATTAAATTATGCAAAAAACATTCAAATTATTACTTTTACTATGTGCGGTAGCCTGTATGATGTCTGCCTGTAAAAAAGATGATGAAGCACCTATCCAAGATAGAGACGAGTTTTTCATAGCTACTATTGATGGTGCAGAAAAAAACATTACTTATGCACAAAATGCCTATAATATCTCTTATGTCGGTAAACATACCGAGTCGCGTGATACGTTGGGTGCTATCGTGAGTTATACGAGAGGACCGGGCAGCCGCTTGTTGCAAGATGTGCCAAAGGAGCAGTTTCTCGGAGGCTTGGATGTAGAGAGCAACGAACAGCCCACGATTTATTTTGGGCAAAATGAGTTCACCGAAAGAGAGTGGTCACTCGAACAACTTACAAGTTTTAATAGCATTTTTGAAACGGGAAGTTATCCTTATCTTGATACGGATACCTTGACCGCCGAAGTTCCCGGCATAGAGATTGTCTGGCAGGATGAAAACGAACAAGAATGGTCAACTTTGAGTGGTAGTCAATCCGGTAGTTCATTTAATGTGAGCAAAGTCGATGAGTTTACCACATCCGACGGTGATGCTCAGAATAAAGTGGAAGGTACATTTAACTGTACTTTATATGATGGGAATGGCAATAGTGTCAATGTGACAAATGGTGAGTTTTTTATGACCTTTCAATTACTTTAAAATATAGCGCGTTTTTTAAAATGCAAAAAAAGACCTTTCCAAAATGTCAATATGACATTTTGGAAAGGTCTTTTTTTTTATAAAAACTAATAGTTAATACACTGTTTCACAAATTTATTTACTTTTTTGAGTATTTCTTTTAAAATGACTCTTCACCAAAAAATCCTTAAATACAGTGAGTATTCGCGTCATTTTTGATTCGATTCATTTCAAAATAA
>Ga0209187_1003121_pt1 | contig 14412 bp, 10 predicted proteins | sample BantaG_FD_187430 | JGI IMG/M metagenome (GOLD analysis project Ga0209187, IMG submission 187430) | Marine algal microbial communities from Bantry Bay, Ireland - BantryBay_4 metaG (SPAdes) (version 2) | ecosystem: Host-associated > Algae > Red algae > Unclassified | place: Bantry Bay, Ireland... | reverse complement strand
AAAGCGATCCCTAAATCTAGCCAGTGGATCCTGAGCGTCTAGCTCTCGTGCATAAGATTCATCTGTGCTCATAAATTCTCCAAGATGATAAGACTGTGAGGGGGGAAGGAGGTTCTAAACGCGCCAGTTGATCAGGGAAAAAAGGCGGGGGTCATTTCGGCCCATGAGATTGATCCACCCCCAGCGATTGTGCGCTGCTCGCACCATGCGGGGGGAGCTACCGCCCGTGCGTGGCTACGTGGATCCTCGCCTTCTTTCCAATATTATTGTGCGCACGCCGTAGACCAAAATGTATCCAAATTACGCATTTTGGTCATGGTTAACAGATCCAATTAGCGTAGGTGCGATTTCTATATCGCACAACCATGGAATGCCCCCAAGCAAGGGCTTACGCAAACTCTTCCAAAATCGCATCAATCACCAACTGCCCCGCCGGATGGTTTGCCACAACAATCTCAAAGTGACCCACATCTGGCACAGGAATCAGCTTCGCATCGTCGCCCAATTTACGCGCCGTGTTCACAAAGGGGCGCACATAGTCGAGCGGCACAATGTCGTCCAGCGCGCCATTGATGGTAACGTGCCGCACACCCAGCGGCAGCAGCGCACTGGGCGAACCTTGGTAGTAGTTGGCCCAAACCTCGCGCGGATGTCCGCCCACGAGCACATCCGCCGCATCGACACAAATATCCCACGCGACGGCCCGTTCGAGATCACAAACTGGGGCCAGCGCCACCACGCTACGAAACGACAAAGGATCGGGCGTGTAGATGGGGCTATCCGCTGGCAACCGCCGTCGCGCCGCCGACCATAGCGCTAAATGTCCACCCGCAGAATGCCCCGCCACCACCACGCGCGACAGATCGAGCGCGTGTTCGTCTGCCAAATCGCGCAGCAGATCTGCACCATGTGCGACATCGAGAAACGTGTTGGGCCAGCCGCCCTCCCCCCCTGATACATCGTGACCCAACCGTCGATACTCCAAGCTCCAGACAGCAACCCCGCGATTCGCCAGCGCCCGCGCAAGTTGACCCATCGGCGCAAGCCCATATTTCGCGCGCCAGCAACCCCCGTGCAGCAAAAAGAGAACCGGATGTGGGCCGTCACTCTGTGGCAGAAAAAGGTCGCCAAATTGGGATGGATCGTCGCCATAGGGAATGCGATGGTCGGCTGCTTGAATCGGCAGTGACGCGTACTCTTCAGATGAAATTAGTTCTGTGGCGGCCATAGTTGTTTCCGATTCTATTATTAAGTCGGTCTGTATAGAGGTGAAAATAGATATGATTTATGGAGATTCGGTGATTGAATAAGTTTATCATCAATCACTAACATTGGATAAGTCTGTTAAGATTACAACGAAACTTCGCAATTCAGCATACAAGATATAGTGTTTAATAAGATTACTTGCGGAATATTTAGAATGGCTGGTTACATAACTTGAGCTAACATCAGTTTGGCTTCTAGCCAAGAATTTAAACATAGTACTCATTACCATGAATCAGCCTGTATTTAGAGCAAAATCCGAGCTTCAAAGTCTCTTTGTAATAGTAGCACCACTGGTTATTATGAACCCGATAGCGAAAATCTATCTTGAGCCAAGTACATATTACTGGCGGGTCAAGATGATCGACGCGGATCGCAACGAGGGGACTTACTCTAATAGCTATATCAGCGTGACATGTGGATGAATATACTTCTGTTGATGGGGGTGGAGTAGGGAGACCTATCGCTGCCGCCAGTCCATGCGGTGACCCACCAGCCACAGGAACCCAACGGTGATTCCGATGAGTACGAAGATGTCGAGCCAGAAGCGGGGCGTCATGGGACCGAGCAGGGTTTGACGCAGCGCAGATGCGCCGTAAGTGGCGGGGCTGAACCAGCCGAGCAGCTCTACGGCGCGCGGCAGTCGATCCGGCGGCATCATGACTGGTCCGATGATCAGCAAAAGCAGCGACACAACTTGGCCGTAAGTGATGGCTTCGTCTTGGCTGCGGGCGGTGACGCCGATAAAGGCCCCGGTGCCAGCCAGCGCCATGCCAACCAGCGGCAGCACAACGATTAGCAGCGGGTGGATCTGAAACTGAATATCCAAGTAATATGCGCTAAAGAGTATGGTCGCAATGACGGCGGGTAGCGAGATGAGGAAGAAGGAAGTAAGCACACCAGCCGCCAGCGCGGATCGCCGAATGGGCAGCGTGGCGAAATAATCTAGGCTGCCCACTTCGCGCATAAAGGCAAAGCGGTTGGCCATGCGGCTGAGATTAGTGAACATGAGCGAGAGAATGATGTTTCCGGTTAGCCAGTAGGCCACGGTCTGCGGATCGCTTGTCTGCGCCATGGCCCCGATCATCACGGTGAAAATTAGCGGCGCGATTAGGCCGATGGTGAGGGTGAAACGCCAGCTCCAGCGCCAGTTCATCAGCTCCATTATAAAGATGCTGACGAGTTGATTGAGGAAGGGCTGAGGGTGATTGGTGCGCAGTGATTTAATCTTGTGCATAATGCAAGTATAGATCTTCTAGCGTGGCGGACGAGAGGCGAAAATCGTCGATGGCATGTTTGTCGAGAATGCCCAGCACCTCTTGCACTTGAGCGCGGTCGAGGCGCAGGATCCAGCGATTTGCGTCGAGTTTTATGATGGGAATAGTTGGCGGGAATAGTTTTTCGGGTGCATTTTTTGCACGAAGTTGAGAAAGAGCAGTGGGGACAACAATGTCTAGCCGCAGCGATTGATTGAGCTGCTGCTTTAGGTGGCTGGGTGCACCCAATGCGACTAACTTGCCGTCGACCAAAATGCCGACGCGCTGGATAATTTTTTCGGCTTCGATTGCGTCGTGGGTAATAAAGATGATGGTTGTTTCGTCATTTTGGTTGAGATCGCGCAGCGCATCCCACACCTGTTTGCGTCGCTGCGGAGAGAGTTCGTTGGTCGGTTCGTCGAGGATGAGAATCGGGGGCGAACCGGCCATAGCAATGCCCATTTGAAGCAAGCGCCGCTCGCCACCCGATAGGTCGCGCCCCGTTTTTTTGCGCATAGCTTCAAGCTGCCACAAGCTGATCAAGCGATCGCGTTCTTGGGCCGCGGCGTGGCGGTCGAACCCACGTAAGTAGGCCGTGTGGAAGAGCGCTTCACCAACGGTCAATTGATTGATAGCGAGCCAGCTTTGTGGCATATATCCAATATGAGTTGGCACGTGCAGCGGCGAGTGGTGCAGCGGCTCTCCGTAAAGCATGATCGAGCCGGTGGATGGGCGCATAAGGTTCGCCATCTGCTTAACGAGCGTGCTTTTTCCCGCGCCGTTGTCTCCCAAGATGCCAAAAATTTCACCCTGCTGGATTTGCAGGGTGATCTCATCATTTGCGGGTGTGAGTTGGTTTGTGTAGCTTTTAGTAAGCTGTCGAATATCGTAGGTAATCACAGGGGCTTGTTAGCTTGCCCGACTTGCCATATATCCAAGACGCCGACCGCCTAACAGATGCATGTGAATGTGGAATACATCTTGTCCGCCGTCGGAGAGGCAGTTCATGCTGAGCCGATATCCGCTCTCGTCGATGCCTTCTTCTTTGGCAAGTTTGGCGGCAACGGTGAAGATGCGCCCGAGCGCGGCTTCGTGGTCTGCGGTCACATCGTTGATGGTGGGGATCAGCTGGTTGGGGACGATCAAAATGTGGGTGGGTGCTTGTGGGTTGATGTCGCGAAATGCGGTGACCAGATCATCTTGGTAGACAATGTCTGATGGGATTTCACGCCGGATAATTTTGCTAAAGATTGTCTCTTCGGCCACAGGGTTCCTCCTACGATTTTAAATTGGGTTTAGGGGCGCATGAAAGAGCGCCTGACCGTTTTAGAAAATACAGGGTTCCTCCTACGATTTTAAATTGGGTTTAGGGTGCCCGTTCAGCCTCTCCCGCGGGTTGATTGCCCACAGTAGTTTGTGGGTGTATCGAAACCAAGAAGGGGCTGAACGCCCTTGAAGCTTAAGGCAGTTTTTCGTATTGTAGCACGCCGGTATCTATCTGCTCGCCGGCACGGATTTCAATTACTAATGCCTCGGGTGTCGGTTCAACATTATTTGCTACATCATTACCAATATCGGTGGGCATATTTAGACGACTCTGTGTGCCGTTTACGTTGTAGATTAAGACATACGCACCTGGCTCGATGGATGTAAAAATAAAGAGACCATTATTGTCGGTCGATGTGTAGCGTACCGCTGATTCGTTGTATTGCGTGGCGTCATATTTGGCAACGCCATTTTCATCGATGGTCATAGCGTCTAGCTGACCTAAACCAATATATGCCACCGCAAGCGGGCCCATTGTGCCATTATCCTGCCGCACCTGAATCGTGCCGGTCAATGCGCCGGTGCTTTCGTCAATTTCAATCACAATCGGGGGTAGTTCTACTGGCGGTATTGTTGCCTGCGGTGTTGTTGACTCTGTTAGCGGCGCGGCTTGGGCTTGTGAAGATGAGGCTGCGGCCACTCCGCTTGGCGCGCTCTGGGGAGTATTTACGTTAAATGGGATGACAGACGATGACTCAAGGCTGCCACTGCTTGCCTGATTTCCCATATTAGATTCTTCAGCGGTGGGTGAATATTCTTCGATAAATTCATTATAGTTTTCAGCTGCTGTTTCCATAGACTCATTAGCCATAGACTCATTAGCTATAGATCCATCTGTAGGCAGATCTATTTTACGGCTTGAAATTATGCCCTCGCCGCGATCTTCCACTGAATCGAATTGTTCGCTATCGGCATCAGCGCGCTCGATAGATGACGCAGCCATATCTGTAATGCCTTCTACTGCTTGCGCTTGGGCAGTTAGTGGAGCAACGGTGTTCGCCATGCTAGACGATGCGGCTGCCGGTGCGGCTGGTGCTTGGGCCAATGGCATATCGGGCGTGGTCAGTGGCGTAGATAAAGGGATCGATGTAGGCTGTGCCAACGGTCTTGATGGCGTGAGAATCGCGGGGTCGACAAATTCGGCGTTCGCTGGCTCGACGTTTTGTTGAGTAGCCGCCATCGCGATGGCTGTTTCCGTTGGCAAAATTGCTACGCTTACGGAAGTTGCCATCTCTGCGGCATCGCTCTCTTGAGCAATTGTAGAGGAATCTTGCGAGTCGTCTGCAGCATCGCTTTCAGTCTCAGCCCCAGCCGATGAGTTTGCATCGGCGTTAGAGGCTATTTCTGTGTTTTGTGATGTAGTCGCAACTTGCGCACTGTTCGTTAGGCTCCTCAAATTCTCTGTCAGTAGATCTCCATATAGAAAACCTCCACCAACCAAAAGGGCGAGCGCAATGGCCGCGGCCATTGCATTAAATGAAAGTCCTTTCGGCCCTTGCAGATAATTGCGCAGCCCGCTCCAAAAGCCTGAATCTTGCGTGGAAACCTCTAGCTGGGCAGCCTTTGGTTGATGAGTCGATTGGCGGGCAAGCCAAGATTCTGTCAGACTAATATTTGCAGGCAGCGCAAATGAACGCGGCAGCGCAAGTTCTGGTAATTCGTTGAGATAGGCCACAGTTTGCCGCAGCGATTGCACGCGCCATGCGACCTCTGCATCGGCCTTGATTGCAGCTTCTACAAACTTATGTTCATTCTCAGGCAATAGGTTATCGATGAAGGCAGAAAGCATTTCATCCGTAATATGAGAATCATTCGATGATAGCATTTGGTTTTTCTTTATTACAGTTTGTTACACGGTGCTTCTCAAAAAAAATTTAGGCTCATATGAGCAAAAAGTTATATCGCAGGAAGCTATAACGATGCATCTTTATGACGGTATGTTTCTGGTAATAGTTCCGAGTGTTGTTGCAAGTAGTCGCGCAAGCCACCACGCGCGCGGCTTAACCGAGACTTTACTGTACCCATGGCATCTTGGGTAATATCGGCAATTTCTTGATAGGTATAGCCATGGACATCACGCAGGACGATTACAACGCGTTGATCCGCGGGTAAGGTGCCGATACCGGTTTCGATTAAGTTACCTAGCTCCATACGGCTTGTGTATTGTTCGGGCGATTCTTGCGGATCGGTTAAATAGGGAAGATGCTCCACACCGGAGAGTAGATGATCCAGACTTTCGGTTGGACGACGTTTTTCTGCGCGTAAAATATCGTAGCAACAGTTGGTCACGATCCGCATTAGCCATGCTCGAAAGTTGCCACCACGAAATCCGTTTAAGCCGCGAAAAGCTTTTACAAAGCCATTCTGTACAGCATCCGCAGCCAAATCAGGATTACGCAGTGTGCGGTGCGCAACGCTATATGCTAGGCGTTCATATGTATAGATTAGTTGGTTAAACGAATCGACATCGCCGCTTTTGGCCGAATCGATAAGTTCTTCTTCAGTCATTAATGTCATCTTGTAAATGTTGCAGATACAAGGGCTCAGCTTGCTTTTTATCATACTCTTCAACCATGGCACATTTGACGATTATGCCTTCGGTCAGTATACTTGCTAAGCATATTATACTCTGTGGCTCGATAAAATTACATTTTCTCTTTGTGCTTGATCTTCGCTTTGAAAGTTAAAGAAAAAGGCATAAATAATGAGCGTAAGTAATAATGTAATCTTATAGCATTGCTTAGTGTAAGCCGAAGTGGCGGAATTGGCAGACGCGCGCGACTCAAACTCGCGTGAGGTAATACTCGTGTGGGTTCGAGTCCCACCTTCGGCACCAATCAACAAACATTCAAATTAAATAGCGTTCTAGTACAATAGACGTTGCAAATACGTCATGTACAACAGGAGTATCTTTGAGAGAATAAGGGGTAGCCTAAGATTCACGGCAAATACAAAACACACCCTTTCTGATTTTACCCAAAACTCTCTTTGCAATGTCTAAATGTAAAGACACGAGACAGTAGCGTAACGAATTTGGCTTGCGGTATGGGCAAAAAGCCCAAAAGTATACTTCTATACAGATACATGCAAGAAAATAGTATTTTATGACATGGCTCCATTACACAAGTCATGTTGTAAAATGCAGTCACCCATAATTCATATAGGCTATACGCTCAATTGCAACCAATTATGTCTACCAATTTCTCTGAAAGCCCAAACCCAAGTACCTCTTCAACCGCTCTCCATTCAACTTTTTCATTTCCTCGCTCTTTGGCTAACTTCTTTCGTATTCCCCATACATTTAAACGAACCCGTTTTAACGTCAGCACTTTTATGCTTTCGTTTTTTTACGTTTTGATATTGGCTGCATGTGGACCCGAAACTCCATCAGTCGATCATAATAGTATGCAGGATGAAGCCGTGCGAATTGCGCAAGAGTATGGCGCAACGCAGGATATTGATAAAGCGCGTGCGGAATTAGACGAGCTCGATGTAGCAAATATTAATCAGTGGTTTAAATATGTAACTGTAGAATCGATTGCAAACAATGGGGATCCCAACTCTACAAATGCGTTGGTTCAACTAGCACTTGATCTTGGCATGAAATCTGCCACAATTGATCGATACGGTATAGAAGCGGGCATGATAGAGCCTCCACCTTCTGCCGAACTGTTTGCGCCAGAAGCCGCTGTTTTGGATCAAACTAGTGCAAGCGTGATCGATGCCTTCAAAGCTGACGAAAATGCGCAGCCAGCAGAATCTCAGCGGATAGAACTTGTGCCGATTAATGCCGAAGACGAAAATACTAGCGTAGAAGATACTAGTCTAGACAATACAACTGCAGACAATATAGACGCCAGCGATAATGTTGTCACATCAGTAGACGAAAATACCAATGTAGCAGTGAGTGTTATTGACGCAGCGCCTGCGGTACCTGAAGAAAGCGTAGAAGAAGAAACCATTGTCGAAGAAACCATTGTCGAAGAAGCTGTGGCTGCACCTGATCCAGTAGCGGTTGCAAACCAAGGAATGAATGTGCGCGCCGGACCCGGAACAAATTATGGGATTGTTGATGCACTTCAATCTGGCGAAAAAGCAGAGATTGTCGCAAAGGGCCCGCTTGGTCAATGGTGGAAAGTAACATTGGAGACGGGTGCAACCGGTTGGTTGTTTGTGCCGTTGACAACAATTGAGGGCAATGCATCGGCGATTACGGTTGCCTCGAACATTCCAGCGCCCCCACCGCCAACGGCAACCGCGCTGCCGCCGACACCCTTTCCAACCCCAACATTTACATATGCGCCACCAACGGCTGCACCTGTAGCGGTAGCCCCAGTGGCACCCGCTCCGGTGGCACCCGCCCCAGTTGCGGTTGCTCCAGTACCACCCACAGCAGTTCCAGCACCCGCCCCAGTTGAGCCGCCAGCGCCAGAAAAGCCAGCAGCGAGCGGCAATACCTTTAAATTAATTGAACGACGCCTGTGGGGTGTCCAAGAGAATGGTGGATTTTTAGCAGGAGATTCAGTCAACTGTGGTGACAAGCGTGAATTGCGCGTACGAGTTGTCGACGCAGCAGGGAATCCGATAAATGGCGTCACTGTCCATGGCGTCTACACTAAGGTAGATGTTTCGACCGGCTCGCAGGGTAAAGGTGATGGTGTTGCTGAGTATGTACTGGGCGATGGTGAAGATGTTAAGATTGTACGCGACGCAGACGGAAGTGACGTGTCGAGTGATGTTGCGACGGGTATGGTCACCAAGCCACATTTAATAGATATGGGCAGCCTGATTCAAGCTGGCTATTGTCGTGATGAGGCAGGCTGTAAAAAGAACATTGTGGAGCCATATGCCTGCGGTGGCCACTATAGTTGGGATGTTAAATTTCAGCGCAATTACTAAATAGAAGATCGAGCGATAGTTCATACATGTGCAGCAATCCCTGCACGTGTATGAACTATCGCTTTTGCACCCATTGAGGCTGAACCAGAAAAATAAATATCCAAAATTAGAGAAGTTTTTCTGGATTAGTTGCGGCCATGCTAGAAGTTTTGTTTTTGAAATGGCCTAATTGCCCTTAATATTTCCTTAGAAAGTTTCGCCGTGCTAGGTGTCTCTAATAAATGAGATACACTTGAATAAATTTGGCCAAGGAAGGCGAAATTTTTCTGAGAGACTATAAAATCGACCTGTGACAAAGCAGGGAGGACTTGTGGATATAACGTTAATTAAGAATGCCCCGATCTTTATGGGCTTTACAGATGCTGAACAGGAACTACTCGCTGCTAGTTTTATCGCTGGTCAGCAGCAAAATGGCGCGACGCTCTTTAAGTCGGGTGACCAAAGCGAGGCACTCTATCTATTAAGCGAAGGATTTGCGCGTCTCGAAAGCGAATCGGGCCAGAATTTGGCTACATTAGGCACTGGCAGCGCGTTAGGAGAGGTCAGCCTGTTTAGAAATTCTTTGCAGGAAGTGAGTGCAGTGGCCGTTTCGGATGTGAAGTTTTGGCGTTTACCCGATCAAAAATTACGCGAGATCATTTTGCAGCAGCCATCTATTGGCCTAAAGCTTAGCAAAAATTTTGGCACGATGATAGCGCAGATGCAAGACTACCTAGTTGCACGACTTGGTCAAACTGTAGAGCTTTCGGATCTACCACAAAATACACTCCGCGCTTTGGCATCTCAGCTACGCTCGCAAGAAATTCCAGCCGGTCAAAATTTATATAGCAGCGGCTCAGCACCAAGTGGATTTTTCTTGCTAGAAGGTGGCTTGCTCGAACTAAAGCCCGCAGCCTCCTCGGGGGAAGCAATGCAAGGAGTTTCGCCAGGTGCAATCGTTGGTGCTCTCTCCCTCTTGACAAACAAACCCTATACAGAAGATGCCATTGCGCGTGAAGACTCCATGGTTTGGGCGCTTTCTGTCAATGAGTTTCAAACATTAAACACACAGCACCGCGGTCTCCGACGTAGTCTGGCGCGTACTGTACGTGCTCGCCTTAGCAAAACAGATCAAGAGAAAGCTGCTAGCCGCATGGCCGAAATGCCGATCTTTGCAGAGCTAGCGCCCGATACAATGCAAGCGATCACGCAGAAGATGATCCTGCAGCACATTTCGGCTGGTGAGCGCGTTTATCGGATTGGCGAAGGCGGCGAATCGCTCTACCTAATTGAAGATGGCGAAATCGAATTGACTGCCGAGAATGCAAGCGGTGTGATCGAAGAGTTGGCCCGCATTGGCAACGGCAGCTATTTTGGCGAAATGAGCCTGTTCACTGGGCAGATCCGCACAGAGGATGCCACCGCGACGCGTAATACAAATCTTTGGGTGCTTTTTAAAGCCGATTTGGATGAGCTAGCAACCAAACATCCAGATATCGGCAGCGCGCTGAGTCAAGGACTTGCGACGCGACTCGCCGCAGAGGAGATGGAAGATGGTCGGCGTTTCGGCGATTTTGCCCTCTTCTCCACATTGCGCGATGATGAGCTTGGCCTAGTTGCGCGTCACCTTAAGCCTACACGCTATCGCAAAGGCGAACAGATTTTCCGTATTAGCACGCCAGCCGACTCGCTCTATTTAATCGAGAATGGCGAAGTGCGTGTTCAAACATTTAATGGCGGGAGTTGGCTGCTAGGTCCTGGTGATTCGATTGGCGAAAAAGCTATTTTGACCAATCAGCCCCATAATGGCAGCGTCATGGCCGAAACAGACGTGGATCTGTGGGCACTCGACCGCTCTAGTTTTGACACACTTGCCGCTGAACAGCCAAGCCTCATTGCACATTTACGCGAAACGGTCAACCAGCAGCATTTGGTTGGCTCCGCGCCAACGTCTCAACTACCGATGTCCCAACCGATGGGCGCACGAAATCACGCGGCAGAGCGCACGGCACCACCCCTCGCCGCCGGTTATGCAGATGGGACAGCCTCCCAAGGTGCGGGCCATAATGCAGGCTATATTGCGGGCCAGAGTGTGGATCAGAGTGCAGACCAAACAACAGTCCAAAATGAGGATCGCTTTGCGCCGCAATCAGACGCTGCGCCCAACTATCAGCCAAACGATTTTCAGCAGCGGGCACCAGCGAGAACGCCACTACGACCGGGTGCAGCACAGCAAGTACGCACAGCCCGCAGAGCAGACTCTGAGTTTGCGCCGCGACCAGCAGCGGCAGGCGCGCCGTATGCACCTCAAGATAATTCGGGCTCCTCTTATTACAATCAGTACGATGCCGACGTAGCAAGCGAACAGTCGCCCAATACGGCAGGCCAAATGATTGCGCCGCCTGCGGGTGGGCCGAGCCTCGCCAGACAGCGGCGTGCCGGTGTCGCCGCCAACCCACTTGGCGCAGACGAACCGCGTCGCCGCCGCATGGGCTTTGGCGAATGGTTCGGTGGATTGAGTGCTTTTGCCAAATTGTGGATAGCGCTTCTCACGCTGCTGCTCATCTATGTGATTGGTATCGCCGCACCGTTGACCCTATGGAATATGGTTTTTGGCAATAATGCAAGCAGCCAGTTGATCGTGCCCATTTCGGCCTCTAGCTCCTTAGCCGCAGTATACTCACGCGGCAGTTACGAAGTAATGGCCTATGATTCAGAGGCGGCAAAAGAGATAGCCTTGGCCGATCAGCAGGTTGCACCAACACCTACCTACACGCCATTCCCAACCCCAACCTCGGTGTCGATTGCTCTTGCTTTATCAAACAATCAGGCTATCGACGCAGCGCCTGCATCTAACCTACAAATTTTACGCAAAACGAGCGGATCCACGCAACCGCGCTTTATCAAACAGGTAGAAGAAGCACCAAAAGCTGTAGCGGTGATTCAACAACCTACGCCTCTGCCTCCGCCCCCACCCACGCCAGTACCGACAGCAACCCATACAGTAGAACAAGCCGCATATTATGCTGCTATTGCACGTGGCGAAAATCCAAACGCACCTAAAATACAGGTTGCCTCGATTGCTATGGCGCAACCGCAACCCGAAGCCGCGCCAGTTCAGGCCGCTGCGGCCGCCCCCCGTGTATGGGATTCTCGGCTAGATCAGTTAGGAGTGCGTGTCGAAGAGGCAAATGTCGCGCCAGGGCAAGAATATTGGCATTTGAAAGAAGTTATCTGGTGGGATGAAGAAGAATCGCGCGGCAAGCATCATGCATTTGTCGAAGTGTTAGATTTGGACGGCAGCCGCATTGTTGGCCACTCAGTGAAGGTAAAATGGGGAGACGGTGAGCATATCGGGCAAACGGAAGATAAAGCATTCCCCGATTATGCCTTTAACTATCAGTTGTATGCGGCAAATCGAGCATACGATATTACGGTAGAAGGGCTACCAAGCGATAAGCTAGTCGGCGCTGGTTTGGGCGACATACAAAATCCGTTCCATCGCATTCACGTATCATACCTCCTTACGTATCAAAAACGAATAAAGTAAAAGACCGTTCCTAACGTAACGACTTAAATTGTGCATATGAATTAAATTTAAGGTCTGCCTCTGATGATGGCAGACCTTTTTTGATATCAAAGTTTACCTATGGACTCAATATTGAATTTCCAAAAAAACACCACCCTCGACAGAACCGGAAATATTGGCACATAAAAGGAGCAATTGCCTATGTCTATATTCTTGATTGGACTTGTAAAGAACCAACTTTCATCAAAACAAATAGCGGCGCTCAAGGCGCTTGCCCCAAATATGGAGTTTGTCTACACCAACGACAAAGAGGAAATCGCAAAAGTAATCGCAGATGTTGAAATTGTAGCGGGCTACATTCCACGCGACCTGACCACCAAAGCAACAAGTTTACGCTGGTATCAACAGTGGGGCGCAGGCGCAGATTGGTTGGGAAAACATCCCGAAGTTGCGGCAATGGACTTCACCTTGACCTCCGCATCTGGCGTTCACGCTGTGCCAATAAGCGAACACATTTTTGCCTTTTTACTGGGGCACGCTCGGCTCTTCCGCCCTGCGCTAGAAGCACAGATGCGTGGCGAATGGGCGTCCAATGAAGCAGAAATTAAACAGCACTCTGTCGAGCTAGCGCACAGCACCATGCTGCTTATTGGGGTTGGTGCAATCGGAGAGCGTACGGCAAAGATTGCGGCTGCACACGAAATGGAGGTCATCGGGCTGCGGCGCGATCCATCGATTGGCTGTCCGCATATTGAGCGCATGGTAAGCTCAACGGAGTTGCTGACCGTGTTGCCCGAAGCCGATTTTGTCGTTATCACCGCACCGCTTACCGCCGAAACAAAGCACATGTTTAACGCCGACGCCTTTGCGGCCATGAAATCTAGCGCCTATATTGTCAACATCGGGCGTGGCGGCATTATAGACGAACAGGCCCTTGTCTCAGCCCTGCAAAACGGTTCCATCAGCGGGGCCGGGCTAGATGTCTTTGAGCAAGAACCGCTACCCGCAGATTCACCACTTTGGTCTATGCAAAACGTAATGATTACGGCCCACTATTCTGGCCTAACACCCAACTACGATAGTCGCGCTTTCGAAATTTTGCTCGACAATTTAAGACGATATCAATCCAACCAGCCGCTGCGCAACGTCGTCGACAAAGAGCTTGGCTACTAAGAAAATTATGTCAATACAACATTTTTGAAAAAAAGGAGGCATCTTATAAGCTCACCGCAACCACCTCTCCGCTCCCGAAACAGGAGCACCTGTGCAAGCAGATAGCGCCGCGCTGTGAAGATTGTCCGGTACCAGTGGGGCGCACGTGACAAGCCGTGATCGCGGCCGAAATTGGCATCAAAGCGGGCCGATCTGGCCGTCAATCTTTCAAAAATGGAAAAGGTCGGTCCCCATCCCTAATAGGCACGATCGGGCGAGGGCGTCCGTGAACCACTCTTTTGTGCTAACTTGACGCCTTTCTCCCTATATATTATCCCTAAATGGATGATGCAAAGGGACGTGCGCCTCCCTCCTCCCCTATCGGCGCGTCGACCGATTGAACCGGCACTGCCGCTCTCTCGGCCAACGACGATGCCGCGGTTAGCACCATCAAAATCCATATAAAGTCCGAAAGGAGAAGATGTATAATCTGCATCCAAACAGGTGCTTTTAAATAGACATTTATCCCACCCGCGACCAGTTGCAAAAGAAAAAGGCCCAGCATCGACCAAGCAAATTGTCGCGTCAACTTGGTGGGGGCCATCCCTGCCTCATCTTGGAAGAGCACTAACTGCACCACCCACCACAGGAGCGCCAGCACGCCAAATGCAATCAGCGGGTGAAAAATTCGCAAGCTAACCAACCGCGCCACCAAGGGTGACTCTTCGGGCGTAATGCCCGCCGTGTAAAGGAGCGTGTCGCCCAGCGCCGTGATTGCACCGCTTGCACCCAATAACAAAAGGCCAAATAAGGCACAGCCTAACGCCGTTAATAGCTTGCTGCCCTGTGGCCCCACAACCGCATGGCGAACGCTAAAGGGCTTTCCTCCTGAGGCAAACCACGCAACCAATGTATTGGCGCCAAGCAAAACAAATGTGTTGATCAAATGAAACGCAATAGTGTAAACTCGTTCTAGCGAGACATTATTAGCCACCCATTCAAACTTTA
>Ga0209187_1003120_pt1 | contig 14418 bp, 14 predicted proteins | sample BantaG_FD_187430 | JGI IMG/M metagenome (GOLD analysis project Ga0209187, IMG submission 187430) | Marine algal microbial communities from Bantry Bay, Ireland - BantryBay_4 metaG (SPAdes) (version 2) | ecosystem: Host-associated > Algae > Red algae > Unclassified | place: Bantry Bay, Ireland... | reverse complement strand
GATGATGATCTCAGTGCCGGGGAGCACCGCGCGAAACGAGGGGGCATTTTGTGAAGCCTTTTCTATGCGCTGAAACTCAATGTCGCGTGTGACGCCAATTGTATGCAATGTACCGTTCAGCGAACCGTCTGCAGCCTTATTAAAAGTTCCAATTTTACTCATTATTCAAACTCCTTTTCGTTTTCCATTCGGCTCATTCCAAATGGTGACCGACCAAACCCAAAGAGGGTAAGGCTTGATCGGTCATATTTGTTCTACTTTTGTTCTCATTCAGATGCAAGGAAATTATTCGAAAAAATACACATGTATGCACGAACACCAACAATACACAGACAAACCGCCCGAAACCCCAGTTTCGGGCGGCGATTTTTTTTCGCATCAGATTATCGATAATATTTTGCTGCCGATTTCCATTCATCGATAGCGGCAATCCCGCCCTGCTTGGTGTAGCTTTTCATCGGGAATTGCATATAGCGTGGTTGCCACTCTGGCGCGTCCGCATCGGATTTGGCTGAGAGGCTCTCACGGATCAGTTGCTTTTGCACTTTGGCGGTGGCTGTAATGTTTGCATCGGCAACCGCCTTGCCTGCTGTTTCTTTGAGGATGGCATTGATCGCGCCTTTGTCTCGTAGGTGAGAGAAAAAGCACTCATCAACTTGCCAATGTTTGCTCATGTCCACATCGAGTTTTTGTCCAAGGGCTTCCACCAGCATTGAGCCGCAGGGCAGAGTTTCAGCAACGATGAAAGTGAGGATTTCATTGACAGTTTCATCATCAAGCCCAATCAGCTTAGCGAAAACGGTGTGAATGTCACGGTTGGCATTCCAGTCTGATTTACGCGGCACTACAGTTTCATCATCCTTGGTTTCCAGTTCTAGCAACGCTATTACAGCTTTCCGCTTTTCTGCAAATTCTGCCTCGGCTTTGTTTTCACCAAGGCTGGCTTTTATGGAGTCATTGGCTGTTTTCTGCGGATCGGCATGGATTGTCCATAGATCAGAGCCGCAAATCATCTGCGCCACTGCCAAGCGCAACGCCAAACCCTGATTAGCCATGAGTTCCAAACGCACCGCCGCATGACGGTGAACATTGAGATAGTTCTGCATTGGCTGGGTGAGTTCTGGCTTGCTGGTTGGCGTGTCGGTTTTACCCTGTGCCGCTTTATCGCGCTTTTTTATATCGGATTGGGAAAGCTGGCCTTCATAGATTGACACTTCGCCGTTACGGCTAGGCACAATATAAATCTTGCCGCCATTGTCCTTGGCAGTGGCAACATAATCGTAGGATGCGAAATGCTCCCCAATATCCCAGATAATGACATCGCTCCAGCCATCTGCGAGATACGCATCTTTTTTGGCGGCTATGGCGGTGTTCTGGAGCGTCCAGAATTTCTCGGCATCATCAAAATAGTTATCTTCTCCAAACAGATCAGTGATGATGTTGCCGTCATACTCCGCCACATCGAACAAGGCCGCATCGAGTTTGATTTCGTGGCCGCCGAATAACCAGCATTTAAGGCGGAAGCCTGCCGGCGCATATTCATCCTCTGATCTATGCAGGGCAAACCATGTTTTCTGCTGGGCTTTGGTTGCCATCGTGAGCAAGCGCACACAAGTCGGATCAATCTCGCCTTTGCGATAGGCGGTAAGGATGGGCGGAATCAAATTGGCAATCGCTAGACGTTGCTTCACCATCCGCTCGGTGACACCGAATTGATCGGCAATATCACTCACCTCGCGGCCTTGCTTAATGAGCGTGGCAAAGGCTTTATATTGATCGATTTCATCCATCGGCAGACGGGCGATATTTTCAGCCAATGAGGCTTCGATGGCTTTGGCATCATCGCCGCTTTCCATGATCAGGCAGGGCACGGATTCAAGCGCATCGCTTTGCTCGCCATTACTGACGATTTCTTGCAAAGCATGAAACCGCCGCTGTCCTGCCACCACTTCAAAGCCTTCCTCAAATGGGCGCACCAGCAAGGGCTGAATAACGCCGTGCGCTTGAATGCTGGGCAATAAATCATCAACAGATTTCGCGCCAAATTTACGTACATTTACAGGGCTGATTGATAGGTTCTCAAGTTCAATATGTTGTAGTTGCATGGGTAGTCTCCTTAAGTTTGGTTAATGGTGCAACAGCGCACCTGCAAACCCCTTGTGTGTGGGTGAGGGGTTTGCAGATGCGCTGTTATCTACGCGCATCGATAAATCAGTTTTTTTCCGGCTATGTGGGTCTCGGAATAATCAACGGCCAAGTCGCGGGCGATAGCGTCATAGTCGATGTAATGGGTAAAGGATTCCGGCACTTCGCCAAATAGCCCTTCATCCACGAACTGTATTGCTAAGTCTTTGACGGCATCTTCCTCGTAGATGTCGAGTTCTGGCAGATCAGGGGCGGATTCATTGAGGGCGATGTCATAGCCGCATTCATCCACGGCGATAATAAAGCGGGTCTTGTCATCATCATCCCAAGCATCCGCACAGTCAAAAAATGCTTCAATATTCGATTGATACAAGCCACAAGCCTTGGCTAATGCAACATCAATATCATCCCCATCAATGAACTGGATTTCAAATTCTTCAACGCGCTGACCGTATCGATTAACAGCCCTGTTTGCTTTGGCTGTGTAGTCATCAGCAGAAGTAAAATAAAAGCCGCTCGCATCGATATCATAGGGTTGTGCAAAGAGTGTAAGTGTCATAGCTCTGACCTTTCTTGGTTTTGGGTTAAAACGCTAAAAGCAGTTAAATAAACACTGCCCCGCGCTTGAACCTCTGCCCAGCGGCGAGCGACCAAAGAAAATATGAATAAGGCGTGGCGCATGCTTCGCGCCACACCATTATTTGGGCGGTTGATCAAACACCGAAAATGGGTCAATCACTTTTGTGGGGGACCGTTTAGAGGGCTCGGCGGCTCTGCCGACGCGCAAGCCCTCTTACGGGTAAAAGTGATTGACCCACAGCGGAGCGTTTGCGGTTTTGATGTAAGCTGGAAGTTAGGTTCCTAGCGCGCCCTTGCGCGCGAGACAAAGCGGTGGCCCCTTGGCCGCCACAACATTGTCTTTTCTTCTTTTTATCTTTTTCCGCGTGAGGGAGCGTCACCGGATGGCCAAGACGCCTCTTGGCGGCTTGGTGAGGAGCGGCGATTGGTTTTCATCGTCCGACGAGTAGAGCCCGACCCAACAGGGGCACGCCCAAATCTTCATCCAAAAATTCACACGGGGTTACACAGCACGCATTCAAACGCAACACCAATAGAGTAGGAATTCCTATCCCATACATGTGCATGCACCTGCACTCAAATTTGCCAACAAAAGAACAAATCAGGTACGGGTAACTTTATGAATGTAAGGAGACAAGGGTGTCACACAACAAAAACACACCACCATCACCCGACACCACAAAAACAGCATTTGAGCCTGCAAGCCGCCGCTCCGGCTACAGTGTCCATATCAGCCACAAATCGTTTGATGAATTCACTGCACTCTATGACTGGCGCGCAAACGCCTATCGCGTTGCTGAATTATTGGCCCTGCCCATCAGAATGCGCGTGCAAGCAGACTGCACCCTGGAAGTTTTTCTTCTCGAGGAAACCGGCATGGCCAAGTTAGAGCATGGTATGGATATCAAGCTATACGACCAACCGATTAACACAGCGCCGCCACCACAGCACCAGAATATTCCGGAAGGCTTTGACTACGCAGAATTACGGCACGCTATCAATCGGATTACGCATGAGCTTTCAAAATGATGCGCCAGATGGCCTCTCCAGAAACTCATGCGCACACGCGCGAAACAATGCGGCGACCGCCAGAACGCCCCGACGGCTTGATAAGGCGAGCGCGCCGCATAGAGCCCATTCCGCTCTGCTGACGCACCTCATCCTTTCAATAATCAGCTATAACTTATTATTTTCTTGATATTATATAATATATAACTTATAATTAATCTAAATTATTATAAGCTGTGAGCGTTAAATGAAAGCCCAAGAGAGAATACTCGCCAGAAAAAATCTCGATAAGCGCCTGAATAAACTCAGAAATTCAGATGCATTCATCAGACCACCACGCGGTTGGGTTAAAGCCATCCGCGAAGCGCTCGGCATGACCACGGCGCAGTTGGGACAGCGCATTGGTGTGAGCCAGCCGCGTGCCCTGCAAATCGAGAGTGCCGAACTACGAGGAACCCTAACCATAGAATCCTTGGAGCGAGCGGCCCAAGCTCTGAATTGCCGCCTTGTCTATGCTCTAGTGCCTATGGAGCCACTACAAACCACAGTTGAAAAGCGAGCCGATGCGTTGGCAGCCAAACGCTTAGCCCATACAAGCCATACTATGAGTCTGGAAGACCAGTCACTGCATTCCGATGACGCCGGTCAACAGCTTCATGATCTAGCAAAAAAATTAGCAGAAAAATCTGGTTCCGAACTGTGGGAGGATTTATGAGTGATCCTCTTGAGCCGATCGATGATGCTTCGACCCCGCTGGATGGTGATGAACGCGATGGGTTGATCCCTTCCTACATCACACTGCGCGGCGAACTCAATGAAGCCGAACAAGCCAATATCGTGAAGTGTGAAGAATGGGCGTTTGCGAGAACACGCAACGTGCTCAGTCAAAAATTTCTCAATGATCTGCATAAACGTATGTTTGGCAGCGTGTGGAAATGGGCGGGTGTGTTTCGCAAGAGCGGCAAGAATATCGGTGTTGATGCCTATAAGATTTCTCAAGACTTACAACTGCTGATCGATGATTGCCAATATTGGATAGACCATGACACATACGCACCGGATGAGATTGCCGCACGGTTTCATCATCGCCTTGTCTATATTCACCCCTACGCCAATGGCAATGGCCGCCATGCACGCTTAGCGGCAGACCTACTACTGGTATCAATGAATCAGAAACGTTTTACGTGGGGACGGGTTAATTTACTGGATGCCGGAACGACACGTGCCAGTTATATCCAAGCGCTGCGTGCTGCTGACCATCTGGACTATAGCTTTTTAATGAAATTTGTTCGATCATAGCGATGAAGTCGACCTTGTATAACCCGCGATTACTTTGAAGGATGAAAATGTCAATTGAACGCGTAATAATCAAAAACTACAGGTCTTTGCGACACACCGATATAATATTCGGAAACAACTTCAATATCATCGTCGGCGATAATGAGTCAGGAAAATCAACTCTTCTTGAAGCTGTTAATCTTGCTTTACGTTGCCAGATCAATCGTCGACCCGCACTGTACGAGCTGCATCCATTTATGTTCAACAGGCAGGTCGTTGCTGAGTTTATCGAATCGCATAAAAATAATACGCCTACACCACCTCCTGAAATATTGATTGAGCTTTATTTCAAGGATAACCCTGAATTGGCAAATTTCAGAGGAGTTAATAACAGCCTTGCAGACGATCAATCTGTGGGTGTGTGTCTTAAAATTGTTCTGGATGAAGAAAACTTTGGGGAAGAATTCGCTGCTTACGTCGCGGACACAGATGCTCTGAATGATATTCCGATTGAATACTACAAAATAGACTGGCGCTCATTTGCTTGGGGACCATCATTAACTGCGCAAGGCATTCCGATTAAATCGGCTCTGATCGATCCCAGCGGTATGTCAAATACATATGCCGCCAATAAGTACGTCATAGAAATTGTGCGTGACTATCTGAGCGTCAATGAGCGCGTAGATTTGGCACTATCGTATAGAAGCATGCGAGGTCAATTTCAAAACCATGAACGCATTGAGGCAATAAATGAAAAGCTATCCAACCAAACTGGAACAGTGACAGACAAAACTTTATCTGTTGCAATGGATGTAACTACACGTTCGAGCTGGGAAACAGGCGTATTGCCACATCTGGACGACATACCACTAAATTTAATAGGCAAAGGAGAACAAAACGCGATAAAAATCAAGCTCGCTATCGCTGCAGCTGATGCCTGCGATGTTTTCCTACTCGAAGAACCCGAGAATCATCTCTCCCACGGTAATCTTGGTCGATTGATTAAGCATATATCCGACAATTGTACCGACAAGCAAATTATTGTCACCACTCACAGCAGTTTTGTCTTGAACAAGCTTGGCATTGAAAATGTCATCATGTTCGATGGACAGTCCGGCGCGAAGATTGAAGATCTTCCGTCAACTACACTATCATATTTTAAACGACTGCCTGGACACGACACCTTACGGATGATGTTGGCTCTACGAACAATTCTTGTTGAAGGGCCATCTGATGAACTGATCGTTCAAAAAGCGTATATGCAAAAATACGGCATGCTTCCACTTCAAGCAGCCGTAGAAGTCATTTCCGTAGGAACTTCATTCAAGCGCTTTCTCGATATCGCAAAGCAATTAAAAATTGATGTCGCTGTTGTTCGAGACAATGACGGTGACGCTGCAGGCAAACAGGAATTGTTTAGAGAATATGATGGTGAGAAAAATATTTCCATTCATATTGACACTGATGACAATGCGCGCACTTTGGAACCACAGCTTATAAAATCGAACGGGTTAGAGCCGCTCAACGCTATATTGAAAATACAGGCGAAAAAGGAAGATGAGCTCCTCGAACACATGAGCAAAAATAAGACGGATGTAGCGCTTAAACTCTTTGAGTATGAGGGTAATTTGGAAATCCCAAAATACATTCAAGATGCCATCAGATAATCGTGTAATTTTAGCCTCAGCCGGTTCTGGCAAGACCAGTACAATTGTCGATGAGGCTTTTGCAGCTTCCCCACTTAAAGTTATGCTCACTACCTACACGCAGAATGGTCGTGGTGAATTATCTGACAAAATGTATGCCGAATATGGCTATATACCGAAGAACGTCCGAATATCAACATGGTATAGCTTTGTGCTAGAACATTTTATTCGACCATATCAAGCGTATCTCCATCCAACCCGCGTATCAAACATCAATTTTAAGCGAGGGCGTACAGCTCGTGGTATTCGAAAATCTAATACACGTGCGTATTTTTTCTCAGGACCGAATCGCCTGAGACTAGACAAAGTTACAGATTTTGCGTGTGAGCTAATTGCCAATACAGGAGGGTTGCCGATAGATCGTTTTCTAAAAGTATATGACCATCTATATATTGACGAAGCACAAGACTTGTCGGGCTACGATTTAGAGCTTATTGAATCACTCCTAAAGTCAGGACTTCAGGTCACCCTAATAGGAGATTGTCGCCAAGCTACTTACACGACGAATGACAGCCCTAAGAACAAAGCCTTTGCGGGAGCTAGCATTGTAGAAAAGTTTAAACTCTGGAAAAAAGCTGATCTGCTATCCATCGAGTACCAAAGCCATTCCTATCGCTGCATACAGTCGATTTGCGATTTTGCAGACTGCTTCCACCCAGAGTTCCCAAAAACGGAATCGCGGAATACAACGAAAACCGCACATGATGGTGTATTCGCAATAAGGGAAAGAGACGTCGAAGCATATTGCATGAAGTACAAACCTCAGATGCTGAGATATGATCGTCGCACAAAGACAATTCCAGGTATTCCTTTAAACTACGGGGCAGCAAAAGGTATGACTTTTGAGCGAACGCTCATATACCCACATGGCAAACTTCGAAAATACTTAATTTCTGGCGACTTGAAAGATGCAGGAAAAGAGTTGGCAAAGCTCTACGTAGCAGTGACACGAGCAAAACAGAGTGTGGCTTTTGTGATTCCCGATACCACGAAAACAATAACGTTGCCTGTAGTGTCAGCAAACGAAGTGAAGTGAATTTATTTCCGAAAGCACAAGGTGGGCATATAGTTTAAGCCAGCGAAACTGCCCCATCTAAATTACAGCATCACTAAGGTGTGATTAAAAATTCAACAGTATCGGAGGAAATAAATCCACCAAACCCGAAGAGCTGCACTGTGGCGATATGCCGGCCAGGTGCTAAATTCGAGGCATCATATTCCCAGATCAGTGGCACAAAACCTTGCTCTTCCTCTGATTGAAACTGGTAGTCGATGTAAAATCCTGTCTCATAGAAGGAGGAATCCAGAATCCAGCGATCTTCTTTGGGGACATCAATTCTTAATTGAATGGATTCTCTTGCCACTGGCAAACCCACGCGCGAGACCTCCAACTCTTGCGCGAATTCAAGTGAGACTTCCGGTAGGTATGCCCGTGGCAGAAAATAATCTTGTTCAAGCCGCACACCATCTCGCTGCAGTTCAATGCCAGCTAAATCAGGTACGGGTGTTTTCCAGCCCTTGGCCTTGCGATAGGCGATGTAATCAAGCTCAGTATTGCCGGTGGTAATGACACTATATTCAGGAAGTCGGTATGCCATGACCACAAACCAGACATCATCCCGCGCTGCGAATTGTTCAACCCCATCCTTATCAAAACCGTCCCAGCGCATGACAGCCTTTCCGGCATTGACCGGCTTCCAATGCAGTAGCTCCCGCATCATCGGGCCGTTCTCAACGCCACTGCGGATCAATACACGCGCCGGATTATCCAGCGTATAAGATAGCTCCGTATCACCACGCAGCGACCATTGCACATCAAATATGATCTCGCCACCGGAATAGCGTCGAGGGTCGTCTATGACTTGACCATTATCATTGCTCGCGATAAAGACAGGAATGTAAGCTTCATCAGGAACAATCTGACCATCTTCATCACGTCCATCCCATTCAATGCTGTGCTGACCAGTTTCGAACGGCTCATTGTTCGAGAGCTGACGAATAACATCACCATCAGCAGAGACAACATTAAGATCGACACGCCCCGGTGTCTTGAGTGCAAATTGAAACCCATGGAGCTCATCGCGAGCAGGGGAGAATTCAGGGATTTCAACGCGTAATAAGCCTTCGCTCTTATTGGCGTTGCGCGGCATCAGCTCAACATAGACGGGCTCGTTGGCGATAGTGGCAGCACACACTAAAAAAGAGAGCAAACCCAATACCAAGCCTGACAAGCAATGCGCGTTTATCACCGGCTGATCTCCAAGTTACGAATATCTTCGAAGCGCTCTGAGATATCAAGCGCTCGCGGCTCGTCATCTTCCGATTTCATTATGAACGTACGCCCATCAGTTTTCCTCAAAAAATACAGCACGCCTTGATCATCGACGACCGGGTCACTATCTCGAACATCACCATTTGTGAGCTGTCTGGGCGGTGCACCAATTTCATCATCCATCACCCAGATATGAAATCGACCTCCATCGGCATTGCTACTGAAGAATAGCTTCTCTTCATGAACATATGGCTGGTTAGATATGGCATTAAGCAGCGTCAGTTGAACTTGCTTACCTGTGTGCATATCGCGTCGCCACAATTCCCAGATCATGCCGCCGCAATCATCAACGCAAACAGCCGTGCTGTAGTGCAAATAGCGATCACTCCCCATGAAGGGCTCAAATTGCGCGGTACGTTTGCGAACATACCCATAACGCGATCCACTGCCCATATCAAACCCAATGATATTGGTACGCCGACTTTTACCGCCTGGTAGCTCGACGGCCAAAAGCCATCGCCCATCAGCGCTAAAACTGGGCTGAGTGTAGCGGCTCTCTGCATCAATCTTGAGTTCAGGCAACACTATACCCGTCCTGCTAGCATACAAGTCGAGCTGACTATCAGCACCGATATAGGCGATGAGACCTGTATCCAAATGGGCCGTGAATGTGCGCGGATGCTTAATCTCTGAAATGGGCTCAAGCCTGTCATCTTGTACAGTGTAGATTTGCCACGTGCTGTCAATCAAGCCCGCAAAGGCCATGCCATCAGGCAATGACTTCGATTCAGCATGAATGGGTGATAAAAACAAAAGGAGCATGGTCACCGCTGCGCGCATCACTAACAAAATAAAGCATCTAAGCATGGCTAGGATTCCGAGGATGCGTGCGCACCAGTGAAATAGCACTGCCTACCAAGATCACAAGAAGCACCACATAATAGAGCCTCAAAGCCAGCGTATGGGTCTCACTGCCAATCGCATAGCTATGGATGATGATCAGGACCACACAGAGCGATACCGTGAGTTGGTGCAAAGGACGATAGGTACGGCGAGTTCGGCTATACCATCCCAGAAGCCCGACGATAAATACGCCATACAGAGCCATCACACCAAGAGAAACCATAGCATCGTAAAAACCACTCTGAGAGCGCGGCACAAACAGATGCCATGTCCAATGCTCAGAGCGCGCAGATGCGGCAAGGAAGAACAAGCTGGCATGCAACGCAGCGCAGAGAATGGTGGCACCCCCGAGGACGCCATGACGCTCGGTAGTCCATCGCATCAAAGGTGCAGTTACACGAGCAGTGTTCGGCAGGCGGCGCAGCGACATCAGGCTGATTTGTAGTGTCAGTAGGGATATGGTCAATAAACCGGCCAGCTTGGAGAGAATGTAGAGGAGCTGCCCGGCTGGCACACTGTCATCCAAATACTCAAACACATTGCCGACACTGGATAGCCACAGCATCAGCGGAAATATTACAAACGCAGATATGTATCCCGCAAGGAACACTTACTGCGGTGAAGCCGTCGAGGATTCAGCCAAGGCCTGCAACGCCGCCAAGGCTTCCCTCTCCGGCAGGCCTTTGCTCCCTGCGACCGGTAGACCCTCTTCGATCCAGCCACGCATGCCGTGGGGTTTCATGATCGCAGCATTGATGCCATACTTGCGAAAGGCGCGCGCGGCCTCGTAGCCTCGAAAGTCTTTGACGCAATAGGCAATCACTAAATCGGCTTCGCGCACGAGATCCAATGAGCCCTCCACTTCCCGCAGCTTGATATTGATCGCGCCGGGGATACGACCTTCCTCAAATTCCCAAGTCTCGCGTGTATCAACGAAGATGATGTTGTCTTTGCGGGCGTAGGATTCAAACGCTGCTTGCAGCTCCAGCGTGGGAACCTGAACGCTGATTGGCTTTTCATCCGGCATTCCAGATTTGTCATCCATGCACGATGAGTCCGGAATTAAGTCTTTACTGTTTAATGATACCAACTCATCTGTCTCGATTGCGGCAGCAACATTATCGAAGAAATGCAGATAGCAGGCTTTGGTGACTTGATCACGACCGTAGCGAAGTTGCATGCCGCGAAAACCATGTTCGACGATTCTGGCTTCTTGTGATATTGTTTGCGAGAAGGCGTCAATTTCAATTTCATATATAAATTGCCGGATTCTCTCAGTACCATCACTATATTCTGAAATCTGATCGCGTAGCGAAGCAAAAGTCGTCGACGAATCTGTACGCCTGTACTTAGAACGCATTTCATCAAAGATTATTTGCCGGTTAGGTTTGAAGGAACTGCCAGATTCCAGAACATAGACATCGTGACCTGCACGTTCTAAAAGCCAAACTGACGCCCACTTATCAGGGCCGTACCCATGGGATGTGGCAAATTCTGGAGATTGAGCTACGCCAAACATGCTATACGCCACTGCTGTTAAAAATATAATTTCGCGTATCTTATATGGGTTCATAAAGCATACTCAAGCTGAGATACCATGCAGGAGGGTTCGTGAGCAACCTCTTCGCGTTCCGCTGAATACCAGCTAGTCGAAAACATTTTGAGATGGAAAAACCTCAGTTGATTTTTAGCAGCTCTATTGAAACTGACAGCGTGCTATCAATACCAGCATCTTCAGCGAAAGCTAATTTACTCCAGCTCTCTCCCAAATGCTCTGGTTTAAATGCGATAGGACTAACCTGGGTAGCGTCAGCATAACAACTGTAAGAAAATGACAAAACAATATCGCAGATCGTATTGGTCAAATCTGAAATATTAATCGAATTTTGCAATGCGGTTGTTGTACGCCTGTCCTTGTGCATGACCTTTCCATTCATTGATTCTGAGGTTTTCAGAACTGTAGCGACTGCATCATTCCATATGGAATCAACTAAACCTATGTCAAATTGAATTTCATCAAGAACAACATTATTCTCGATTGAAACGTGCTCTAAAATTTCGGTGACAACCGCAGCAAATTCGTTGGTACTGATACGCTCTTTACTTCCAGAGACATAGAGCATTCCAGAAGTACTATTAAGTTGTAATAGCCATCGTCCCAAAATCTTTTCACGTTTGAGAACAATCCCCTTTATCTCTCTGCCTTCAGAGAAGCTGTAGTCAAAAACTACACTACGCTCACTTTCCTCACGAACTGTCAGCGCGGCAATTGCTATAGAACTGTAGCAGCCAGTCAATATCAGAATAAAAGATAAACGTAATATTTCCACAATAACTACCTTTAAGGACAACTACAATTACCGGAAGCAGTTTGCGGCAAGAGCCAAACTTCGCCAAAATAACCTGTAATATACTGATCGGTATATGTTTTAGTTACAACTGAAGCGTGTCCTCTAGTAATAACCAGGGCGACTTGTCCATTTTCCAAGCTATTCTGCAGACTATTGAGCTGGGGCGTTGTTGTCAATACCTGCGATGGAGCACCCCACTTTTCGGTCAGGTAGTTACCCAACCTCTCCGCGTCGATTATATATCGCATTCCATCGCCGCCCCAATTTTTATTGGTTTGATGTTGCGGACTACTTGATATTGGTGCGCCGCTATTATTTAATGCATAACTAACGCGTGCCGCGCAAGAATCTTCACTTGGGCCATATCTCTCACCCAAGCTTCCGCCAATCAAATCCCACACCGACTTACTACTGGTGAAATCATTGTAATTTGGATATGACTTCCAAAAATCGTTCGAGGTTGGACGGTTGCATGCGCAAAGCCCCAAGTAGTCAATAAGGTTAACCGGATTTCCGTTGGCATAGACATAGCTATTTAAGCCTCCGAGTAAACCTATTGAATCGCTTCGCAAATATCTTCCTGTTGCTGAATCATAATATCTATTGTTATTGTAGTTGTAGCTTGATTCCTCATCGAAATATTGACCGGGAAAACGCTGATTGAATCCTAACGCGCTTGAATCATTAGTAGAAGAATTTTTGCTTCCGCCAAATGGATCAACACTAATAGACGATTGAATACTACCGGTTTGATCTAGTAAGGTTGTAGCAGAACCTATGTAATCATCGAGAACATAGTAGGTGTCTGAGGTCTTTTGAAATTCCGTCGTAGTATACGCTCCATCGTAACGATAAATCGCTGAACTTCCACCACCAGCCCCATATTCCGATATGAGGTTAAACCCGCCCCAACGAAATCGCGTCTGATCACCATCAACGTCCTTAAAAACACGTCTTCCAATCGGATCATAACCATAATTTGCACTTATCGTAGCTACAGCGGTAGCGGACTGCGCCGTCTCGAAGCTCGACATCCGCGCAAACCCGTCATACCCATAGCGCGACACTTCGCCACTAGCTTTGTTGACCTTGGAAATAAGCGATCCCATTTCGTCATAGTTGTAAGTGAAATCATTGTCCTCGAGCAACTTGTTAAACAGATCGTAGACACCGCCATTTTCAACGCGATTGCCAAGCGCATCATATTGATAGGCATAGCTCTGCTCATGATCCGCACCAATTAAGCGGTGAATAGCATCATATCGATAGATCCAATCGGCGTTGCCGTCACCAACGATCTGCGTAATACGCCCCAGTTTGTCATAGCTATAGCTAAACACCTCGCCGCTTACCTGACTGTAGTCTTGCTCCTGTAACTGATAAGCCGCGTCGTAGGTCATTAGTGCGGTACTATCGTTGGGTCGTCTATGGCTGGTTAGTCGTCCGGCAGCATCATGTTCATAGGCGTGTGTGCCCGATGGCGTAACAAACGCCGTTAATAGCCCACGATCATCATAGGCGTAGGTGAGATCCTCACCTTCATAGCTCAGTCCGACCAACTCACTCTCAGTGTTATAGCTGTAATTGGTGGTGCGCCCGTCCTGGGTTTCAGTGAGAACGCGATGGAGCGAGTCGTAGGTGTAGGCCAATGTTGAGGCATCGCTGGTGGCACCAACAACGCGCCCTTGCACATCATATTCGTAGGTGTATCGATCACTGCCCGCATCGACTTGCGTCATACGCTTCCCTGCATCGTAGGTGTAGCGCGTGACCACACCACGCGGGTCGGTCATATTCTCCAATAAATTGTCTGTGCGATATGTGTATGTAAATGTGCTGTCATCGGCACGTGTTTCACTGGCGAGCCGGCCATGAATGTCATATGTAAATGTTGTTGTCCCGCCAGCATGATCTGTAACAGTGAGTAAACGCCCCGCAGCATCATATGTGTAGCGTGTGACATGGCCTAACGCATCTGTTGTACTGGTTAGGCGATCCAGGACGTCATAGTCCATGCTCGTAATTTCATCTGCAGCATCGGTGATCATAATAACTCAAGTTTCGGAGTTCATTTGAGCACAAATCCACGTAATTCACATCCGCTCTCGCTGCAAACTTAAGTCGTCAAGCTGCAGTGCCTGAACAAAGAACTGCGTAACCGCATCATCAATCTCAC
>Ga0209187_1003119_pt1 | contig 14437 bp, 19 predicted proteins | sample BantaG_FD_187430 | JGI IMG/M metagenome (GOLD analysis project Ga0209187, IMG submission 187430) | Marine algal microbial communities from Bantry Bay, Ireland - BantryBay_4 metaG (SPAdes) (version 2) | ecosystem: Host-associated > Algae > Red algae > Unclassified | place: Bantry Bay, Ireland... | reverse complement strand
CGGACAGACCCCACACTGAAGCCACCCTGGAGAAAACCATTGGGACGAGGCCAACGCTGATGCTGACGGTGTCCGCAGATGCAAATTCCAAGAAGATGGACGCCACCGAGGCCGCCCCGGCCGACGAGACCATGTGGCTCGAGGGGGTGCAGGCCACCACGGCGGACCGGCCAGCGACGGAGAACCCTGGCGACACGGTTGAGCAGATCGAGGGGCGGGCGGACGCCGTCTGGCGGGCGGCCACTCCCGTCCACAAGGTGCCGCGCCCACTGCGCACACCGGCGTCGGCTGAGGCGGCGGCGGCGACGGCCGACGCCGTCACCGCGCTGGGCGAGCCGGACGCGGAGACGTCGCCGGCCCCATCGGCCGCCGCGTCTAGGTTGGAGATCGAACTTTGAACAGGAGCTGCTTAAGAGCATACCCAGCAATGTCGCCTGTTCACACGCGTAGCAGATATTGGTGCCACGATATCCACGAGGCAAATACACGCACAACCGATTGCAGTCTGCCCAATTTTGGCCGATCCGAACAGGAACACATCAAGGGTCTTCAAGCGTACTTTTCCTCAAGCGTATTCGCGCATACTGTTTTTCGGGTATACACCCGAACGCTTGACTTCTGCAGCACACAAGGATGAACGCTACCCGGTGATTTCGCCCATTCGAAGGTACGCTTGAGGTGAATTTAGTCGGGTATTTTCTGAAATACGCTAACCCAAATGTCGACCAGGAAGATATGCGCGACTTGGACGTTCGAGCGCGTGTTAGGTCTCGCACAGTCCAACAAAAGGCCGACTGATCTGACAGCCGATCAAATTAGGTGGCACTGTTCATTTGGATAGCTGATGTAAGAATAGGATTGTGCAACACGCCCAAAGCGTGTTCACGGACACGCCCAGGGCGTGTTTTATCGCCTGTTTAGGGCATGTCACGCCAGCACGCCTGCCCAAACATGGGGCGTGTTTTAGGCGTGTTTAATTTCAGGTTCATGTGCACTTATTAGGCGGGTTGCAGTGAGGTGGTCGTGTAAGGATTGCAACCGACTCGACACCAGCCGATTGACCGACATGACCAAGGTGGTGCTGCAAATGCGAGCTGCGCTGGCCAAAGAGGCGGCGCCGCGCCAGACGGTGTCACCGGGGTCCCGCATGGGCGATTTTGGTCAAGCTGCCGGCTGAATGGTCGACCCTGATGATGACGACGAGGACGAGTGGAGCCCCCCCCTCGCTGCCGACAGCGAGAACGACGCTGACGCGGGTGCGGTCGCAGGCCTGGCATCGGACGCCAAAAGCATGCGGAAAGAGTTGGACGAGGAGTCCCAGGCGTGCCGCGAGCGGGGAGAGGCGACAGCGAGCGACGAAGCGTCGGAAGTCAACGGCGCCAGCCAGCCGCATCGCCTTCAAGAGTCTGATCTTTTGAGCATCTGCGAGGCTTACGTGGCGCGGAGCGTCGGCACGAAGGGTGTCGCTGCGGCGGTGAATGGGGCATCGAGCGCGGCAGGCAGAGGCCGGGGTCCTCGTCAGACCAATGTGCTGCTCCAGGATGTGTTTGACACGACGTGGTATTTGGCCAGCGCCAAGATTGTGTATCGTACGGAGCGGTTTAGGCAGTGCATTGGTAGGTGCTACTTGGAGTTTTTGTGGGTGTTAATTTAGGGCGTGTTGGGCGTATTTAGTGTTTAAGGGCGTGTTTAGGGCATGTCTTGACGTGTCACGACCGCACGCCCTTCAAAAAGGGGCGTGTTGCACAACCCTACGTAAGAATACAATGAACTTCCATTCTGCCAACCGTCAACGACCTCTAGTACCCCAACGGCACCCAGGTTCGCCAATATGCTTGGTCAAGATGAACTTCAAAAAGTACGCGGAAATGTACGCTTGTGCTTTGCTGGCAAGAAAGTACGCTTGAACCTGACCTCTCGCGCTCGACATACGTGGACGCTTGCCATGGATCATACCGAATACGCAGACGCCATCCTGAAATGGGTACGCTTGAAGACCCCTGGAACACATGCACTCATGTGTTTTTTTAAGGTTTCATAACTCCACACCTATCTTGCATTTATCCAGACATGTTTCACAGCCAGTCGGCGGTTGAATTACATTGGAACTGGAGGTGGTACAAGAACCCGCTGTCGGCGACCCGGCTGCCGTCACATCGACCGTTCCGCCGCACCCCCCCACACATATTACTTCACGTCCCACGGAAAGAAAACGTTGAGAAAAAAGCGCATGTCTAGGCGCTCCTGGAGCGGGCTCTCCATGGCCGGTACTTCCGCGTCGACTCCTCCGCGAGCGGCTAGGTCCGCAAAGTCGGGGACCACGAACGCAAGCCGCTGCACGTGCACCACTGGCACCAGCCGCAGCGTGATGTCCGTGGCGTGCTCGTTGGTACGCCACTTGAGGCGCACACACCCACGCGCGACAAATGGGCAGAGAGGCTCGCCCGCCACGTCCTCCATCGCGGCGAGGATGACCGCGTCGCCCTTGGGTCCCCGCACGATGGCCCGGAGCTCGCCAATAGACAGCTTGGACCGGTCACCGCCGGGCCTGTAAAGCGCGGCATCGTACCACGGCGCCCTTAGATAATCCTCGACCGCGCGCAGCTGTTGCTTCACGCTAGCGCCACACTCGAACTGCGCCTGGATCGACGTGCATGTTGCGACTCGGACTCGGCGGTCCGCCGCCATTCTGAGCAGCGTTTCGACGTTGGCCAAGTCGGGGCGAATGGCCAAACGGCCGACTGACACTCTGGTAACGTCGTACATCCGCTTCTTCTGCTTCCACCGCCGCTCCGCTTCGGTCGTTGGGGCGACAACGGTGGCTCGAACGGCCGCTGCAACATCCCGCCTGGTCGCTGACGGCGCCGTACCTGCCCCCGTCTCCCCTGCTCCCGCAGCCGCCGCCGCGGCCCCAGCTGCCGCTGGCCCCGCCCCACGCCCTCTCACAGCAGCATCTGCCGCAGCCGCACGCCGCGCCTGTTAGACCTTCCAGGCGGCGGCAGCGGTCTCGTCGGATTTGGCTTGCCGAGCGAGGATTGCCCGCGCGCTGTGCGCGTGGCGCACGAGCTGGCGGGCAAAGTTGCACCCGTGCTTGCTCGTGCGGCCGTAGTAGGGCTTGTCGGCTTTGTGCCCGCTCTCGTTGAACGCCGTGTTACAGTTCTGCACGTTTCCGTGCCACTGGACCGCGTCGGCCACATGGCACTGCAAATTATGGATCTTGACTGACGCGATGTGCCCGAGGATCGGGGTGACAAACGTGTTCACAAAGTTCTTGGCCTGCTCGTCAATGGCCAACCCCTCTGTCATGGTCATTGGAGGCGGAACGGCCGAAGTCGTTCGGCCAGCGATGCGGCCGCAGAGCACCGCGTACTCAGCGAGCATGGAGGTCACCGCGACGTTGACGGGGGTGTCCACCCAGACGTGGTGATAGGCCGTCCAGTCGAACGCAAAGTCACGACCGACCTTGGCAGCGTCATCGTCTACATCGGTCTCGTACCCGGCCGCATTCGCCGATGCCGCGGCCACCGCGCGCTCCGCCTAGTGCTCCGCTGCAAACGCAGCGCCCGCGTCCTCGTCTCCAACCGGGCCGAAGAGACCTGCCACGATAAATGCCAGAATGGCGACGCCGTCGCGCTGTTGGTTGCCTGTGAACACCGCCTGCTTCTCGTTGGCTCGCACAATGTAGCTGCAGAATAAGACAAGGAAACAAGCGGGAACATCGCGTACACACGGAGATACGCGTCAGACACAGATCAACAGCTGTATGATGCGGGAGCGAGAGGTCAAGAGGACGCGGAAGGAAAAGGTGAAGAGGAAGCAGAGAGAGGAGTGGAGAACACGTTTCATGAAATATCCGAACGTACCCGGGCGGTGTTCTGCACGCTTTGCTCCGTCTACTCTGGCGGAGCAGCCGACGGAACGCGATGCGACGCGTAGCCGTCCCCGAGCCAGCTGGGGGCTTCTTGCCCTTGCACAAGTATGGAAAAACACGGACGAGGCGGTGCACAAGCGTGCGAGTCACTCCTAGATCAAGCACCTGATAAAACAAGGGAGCCGACACAAGCAAGGGAGGCAGAGCGTGAAAGAAGAGACCGTCAGTTACCGATTGCAATGAGAAGCCGACGGAAGGCGTGTATAGCTTCCAAGCACCCATGCAGCGAAGGATCAAAAGCGACGGAAAGCGTACATGGAGCACATCAGACCCAATCATCTTGTACAGCAGCATGTGCGCCGTTCCCAGGCCGGCCATGCCTGCAAGGCTCGGCACGCCGCCCGACGTGGAGTCTAGCGCGCCGAGCGCCACCCGCCGTTGGCGCTGCCGTTGTCGCCGCGTGTGCTTATACGCTTCCACCTGATTGGTGATCGTGTTGATCACGTTACGGTCCTTGGCGTCGACGGCCTCGGCCGCCCCGATAATGTCAACCTTGGCCATGCACGCCGTGCACGGGTGCACGTACTGGCTGGCTTTCAAGCCCAGCACCGCCCTTTCCTCGGGCTGGTCGCAGATGTTCAAAAGCACGCGCGGGAACGCCAATGTCTTTTGACCGTTGACCTCGACGCGGAAGCCAATGCGGCTCCTGCCGATGACGCGCGTGAAAGCCACATATATCACGCGCTGCAAAAGGCCGCACCGACGAGTCCTGGATCCTTCGTCTGCCCCCGGCTCTTGGAGCTTCCGCACGATGGGGACGTAGGCGATAGTGACCCACCCAATCGTTCCAGAGACATCGTTGACGAGACGGACGCGAATGGGGTACAGTTTGTGCGCTGAGAAAATACGTCACGCCAGGGCAATAAGACAAAAAGACGAAGGAAACGAAAAAAAAAGGCACACATCAGTGACTGGTGGGTACGGCGTAAGGCACCAGTACGCAAGTGAGAAGCCAACCAGGCACATGCGGCGGCGAGTTGCAAGTCACCCTCTCTGACATCAAAAAGTGAACGTACCGCCAGACCAAGACAGCTGGCTGCTCTCTGAAAACACGTGCAGGCCAAGGACGCAAGCGAGCACCTGCTGGTTCATCATGACGAGCTCCTCGCACAATCTGAACGCGTCGCCGTCCATTGGCGTCTCCCGCTTGTCGCTCGTTGCAGGCGGCCCCGCCACGCCACTCCACCCTGAATACTGTCGCGCTTCTTCCTCATCAGCGCCCGGATGACCTGCAGCACATCTCGGAAGTACGCCTCGTACGCGACGCCTCCTTCCACCAGCTTCACCTTCTGCCATCCCGCATTGAGCGCGGCGGCGTCCAGGTCGTCCCGTCTCGCGTCCTTAAACGCCGTGACCGACGGGAGCGCGTACCGCAGCGTCGCGTAATGTCCGGCGTCCTCCGCCATGCCCGCCTTCGTGCCGTCCCAGACGTCCAGGAAGTCATACAAAAATTCCTGGTCCTTCTACGACAGGCCCGCCCCTGCTACTTTCAGCGCAAACCACTCCAGCGCGCGCAGGCGCACGGTGTTAAAACGGCCCGTTTTGGCGCGATTGCGGACAAGGACGAAGGGCTCCGCGCGCCGAGCGTCCCCGAGGGCCTCGCAAAGCGCCCTCACATGCAGTCCCACGGACGAATACAGGTACTCGGGAACCGCCTCAGCGGCGGCGCCGCCACCGTCCGTGGGGGGCACGAGGACGCGCGTCAGCTCCAGGAGTGTACGCAACTGCGACTCAACCGCACTGTGAGCGGTCGCTCCCGACTCGGAAGCAGCCGGCGGCGTGGCTGGCGCCTTTGACCAGGAAGGTGACGGGGAGGGTGGCGCCTCCGACTCGTCGCCACCTAGGATGCCGTCTGCAGCGACGCAGCCGGCACCTGTGGCGACAACGCCAGCACCAGACCGCAAGGCCGCACCATGAACGCCCCCTTCACCGTCTCCACCACCTGCATTGCGACCATCATCGCCCGTAGAAGCCTGACGGGGCCGACGCCGCGGCAGTTGCGTGTGGCGACCGGTGATACCGCCGCGGATTCCGTACTGGTGCCGCCGGAGGGTCGAAAAGAACTCAGCCTTATACCCGCAGTAGCAGACGATAAATGGCTGCTCCGGTGGAGCGTCCGACATGATGCCATACCTAAGGGTAGGGCAGTGCCAACAGATGAGCAACAGACCATAAAAGCAACACCCGAGAGTGACAGGCAGTGCGCGTCAGATTTCGAGCAACAATTGAAAGATACAGCTTGCATTGAGCACCGGTAGGCAACAGTGACGGTGCACGGGCATATCTCCATTCCTCCCCAAGCAAGCACCATCGCGTCCACAGAAGCAAGAACCGCAGGAACGTGTGGCTGATGAGATATTGGTCGGGTGTGCGTAAAGAGAGCGGTGGGGTGGGATTGCTGGTGCGCCGAAGTCCGGCGCTCCCCTTTCGTATTGGGTGCAGGCTAGGCGGCGCGTCGCCGATCAGACGCTGGCAGTCACAGCCGGATGCCGCCGGTGGAGAGCCTACCTCAAAGGGTGCGAGCCAGTGAGCCAGATACCTGCCCGCGCAGGCAACGGGTGCGACGAGTGGCGCGAGAAAACAGTCGACAGCATCGACGAGCACCAGAAAGCGACGCACCAAACCGCACAGCGCGCAGGCGTGGCCAAGATGCTGTCAACCACTGTGCCCGCCACCACGACAGGCGCACTGGCGGCCGGATACACATTTCTCCATCTAGAAACGCCGCGGTACGGGCGGGCGGGACATGCCAGTCCAAGAATTTAGAGACCCCGCCACCCTCTTCCAGTGATCCCACGAGAAATGGGCCACGTCCAACGCGGCGACACGTACTTTGCCCAGCTGGGCGCGAGCGCCCAGACGACAGTCCTGCCAGTTCACTGCGGTCGGCGACCGAGAGGACCCAGATTTTGTGGGCCATCGTCGCGGGCAGCCGAGTACTCTGCTGCAAGCGGGGCCGGCCATCAGCCGGCCGCAAGCATTCCAGGCCGTCAGACCGCGCGGCCGGTGACTCCGTCGCCATGTGTGGCCAGCAGCAGCTCCAGCGAAATGAGAGACGCGCGTTACGAGGAATAAGGGCACACGTGCAACAGGGGAGTAGGCAGCGGTCGTGCAGCGGTACCACTTTGCCGTGACGTGACAGAACCAACGCGTCCCCGCGATCGGAGGTGGGCGAGGACGGCACTCCCCATCCAGAAAGCGCTGGATGGGAACGGCCGCGGTCAAGCCGGATCCCGCAATGCGATGCACAAGACCACAATCCACGAAGGAACCACAAAGTTGGATCGATCGTACGCACGCAGCCCACGTGACATGTAAACATGCTTCGTGGAAAAGTTGAGTTATCACTCGCAAATGTGAACGAGAAGTATCTACGGTTTTGAACCGCACCCCCCGTTCGATGGACCGAGGCCGATGTCCTTTCGGCCTCGTCAGCAAGTGACAAATCAAGTGCACGGGATATGTAATTATAATGTAATCGGTCTCTGCCGCATTCGATCGATCGAAGAAAAGATCGACTGTGGTCGGAAGCCGTCTTAGAACGACGACGACGTCGCACGTGCCGCCAACGAGCGTGCACCTTTCGAAAAGCTGTTGCCAAGGAACCGCTTGGGGCAAATCACGCTGCCCTGCTCCTGCCCCGCGGCCGATCGCACGACGGCATTCGGTGCGACCCCGTCTGGGGCGCCCGGTATTCGCTCCCCCCGGCTTTCACCCGGAGGCTCCAGGCCCCACAGCCTCGCCAACGTGCCTGACGCCGCTTGGGGCGAGTCTACGTGCTCGCCTTTCTTTTGTTTTCCGGGTGTGCTTTGCTCGCCGGACTCTGCCGCCCCCGCCCGCAGCGTTCCCGGGCGCCACCCCTCCCCCCTCGTTTGGGCTACGGCGTCGTTCCGTTTGGCCTTTTCCGGCCGTACTTTGTGGGGCTCTGTATCTCACCAACTTACTGGTGCCCCTCGCCCGCTCCGCCGCACGTGGGAAACCGATCTGTTTGCGTTGTCGTCCTTTCCCCGCCTTGCGGTGCGGGGCGCGCTTCTTCCGCGCCGCCGGACGCGTCCCCAGCCCGTCCCCACGCGCACCCCCTTCCTGTGCCCCCGCCGCCGCCGTTTGCTCTGGCGCGTTTTCCGCCTTTTTGCCTTGGGCGCGCTTTTGCTCTCACCCAGGGGCGCCCTTGAGCGCCCCCTGCCGCCCCACTCCGGCGGCCACACAAGGGGTGGCCGTGTGCGGGTCCGCTGCATCGGCTGGCGCTGGCCTGTAAAGACACCGCCATGGTACTTAAAGGGTGTCCGAGGGGCTGAGCAGCGGGGGCTGTCTGGTGTGCACCATGTCCCCCAGTCGTTGCTGACACGAGCGAACCGCGTCGTTAGCCGCCCCGCTGCCCACTCCCCGGCCCTCACAGCCGCCACGCCCTGACTCCCCCCCACCGTTGAGCAAACCCCCTCCCGCGTTGGTCACCGTCATGGTCGGCTACCGTCCTAATGCGTGGGCCCCGCGCATGTCCGCGCTGGCAACGACACCCGAGTCGCCGGAGGCCTGGGAGCAGGAGCAGCGGCGGCTGAAGGAGATTGAAGACGCAGCCTGGGAGCAGCGCCGGCTGGCGGACCGTGACGCTGCGGCGGCTGCCCACTTGCGCACTGCCGCCGCCGTCGCTCCTCCGCCCCAGGCCACCACTGCGGTGTAGCCGCAGCAGCGCTACCACACGCCCGCATCTCAAGTCGCCGACACTCCGGCTGACTCGCCCGCGCCCCTCCATCCTTACGTCTGGCCGTCGCCGTCCCCACCGGCGGACGCTCCCGCTGCTGCACGCGCAGCTATGGGTGTGCCCGCGGCCGATCGCGTGGACAACCGAGGGCGCCCGGCGTTTCACGGCCCTCCTGCGCCGCTGCCTGCGGGAAAGGTCCAGGACGGGTCCCAGACCGTCTGGAACCTCGTCGGTGTGCTCCGCCAGCCCGGCGACGCCGGGGTGACGAGGGTGCAGCAGCGCGCAGCGTTTGGTCCCAGCCGGTTCGTGCCATTTGACAACTCGCCCTTCAAGGTCCCGACGGTGCCGTCTTCGTCGCCTCCACGCCCCAAGCCAATGACGCCGCCGCCGCCTCCCGCCCTGCCGCCTGCATCGGCTGTAGCGGTGGTCGCATCGTCCACCCCCGGCGGCGCGCTGCCGCCGCTCTCGTCGGTGGCGACGGAACTCCGCGGGCCGCCCCTGTCTGCGGCACCCACAGTGGCGGAGCCGTGGACGGCGGCACAGATAGATGCCGCGCCTTGGCCTCCTGCTTGCGTGGCGGCGGCCCCGTCTACCTCTGTTGCGTTGGAGATGGAGAAGGCGGCTGCGGAGGCCGCGGCAGCGGCCGTGGCGCCGGCGCCGTCGCCGTCGCCGCCCTCCCTCTCTGGCTCATTCCCGCCGCCCCTCGCCCCTGCTCGTCCTGGCGCGGCCGCCAAGGTCAACAAGGGCAAGAAGCGCCGTGAGGCCAAGATGTCGTCCGACAGGTCACCTGCGCCACCAACCAAGAGGACGAAGACGGCGGCCGGGGCGGCTGGGGCGGCTGGGGCAGCCGCCGCTAGCTGTGACGAGGCTGGGTCGGCCACTGCCATTGGCTCGCGCGCGCAAAGGACCGAGGCGACGGCAGCCTGGATCCTGGTGAAGGAGGACGTGGCCAAGGCTGTGCGCGACGGAAACAAAGCGCTCTGGGCGGCGCTCAAGCAGTCGAAGGAGGAGATTGAGCACCTCAAGGCGAGCACCAACCCCCTCGAGGCGCGCGTCGACGCGCAGGGTCAGGGACAAGAGCGCACGGCCATGGCGGTGGCGTCTGTGCGCCTCGCCGTCAAGAACGTCACTGACGCGACGGGCGGACGCAAGGACAGCGGTAGAGGGAGCGGAAGCGCCACGTGCAGCCCGCCGGTCAAGGACGAGAAGCCTGTGCTCGGTCGTGACCAGGGGTTGTCATGGATACATCCCTGAGGAATATATCCGCGCATTATATCCGCATCCACTTCGGATACGCGCCGAGGACGCATATCCTAAATGCATTATGCGAAAGAGAGCAGAGGTCATATCCATCCTGTTCGACAGAAATTGCTAGATTATATCTGATCCGTATCCCAGATATGAGATTCAGGATACAGGGATATATAAGATTATGAAACTTCTCGCGCATGAAGAATTCCAGTTAAACGCAGTCGACCGCCGTTTTCGCGTGGCCGCAATCAGGGGATTCGTGTGCAAACTTTTGGGAACGACAAGCGGCGATCCTGCCTCACCCAGAAGGAAATGTTCAATCGCGGAACTCGACCCGTTTGCGTTGTCAGCAGAGCGTGACACGAGATTCAGAACGGTAATTCCGACGTCCGTTTACAAGAACGGCGGGGAACAGCCTCGACGGCGCCCGTTGGGGCGCACAAACCACATATGAAATTCAAGTCTTACTTGACGTCCAGTTAGCACTGGAACAGCGTCTGAATGGTGTTCCTCTCTGGCTCTAATTGTGCTGTCAGTCGGACTTGCAGGATTATATTCGGATACGATATTCGTATCCGGATACGGATACATCCTACTTAATAATCCTGTTCCGGAGGCAGATATCCATATCCGGATCTCAGCTAAGGGAGTTATCCGTAATCAACTACGAAGCATCGGCATGTATCCGTATCCTATTACGGCCCAAAAATCATATCCCGACAACCCCTGGTCGCGACGCGTCCAAAGCTGCCGCCATGGCTCTGGCCCCCACAAACGAGGTCAAGGCGGCCGAGCTCCGGCGCCCCCTCCGCAAGGCGGTCAAGTGCCTGGTCGCCACGACCAATGCCTCGCGCGACGTCCTGATGGACTCGGCGACGGCGACGGCTAGGCTCAACGAGGAGGCCATCAAGGTGTTAGTCATGACGCCCAGTATCGCTCACAGTTTTCTGATGGACTTCATCTACTTCCCATCTGCGAGCAAGAACGCGGCGCCCACGCTCAAGCGGCCGCACAAGGTCGTTATCGCTACCACCTCCCAGGCTGTGGCTCAGCTGCGGGAGTTCGTCTTGAAGGCGTACTTCAAGGTGCTCGATTTCGGATATAACCCGATGCCCCACAGCAAAGCGAAGAAGTGGGCCGAGAACGACGGCTTCCTCACGCCTTACAAGGGCGAGAAGACCGTCGTGGCTGCTGCCAAGAACCTGTTCAACAAAATTGGCGGCAGCTTCCGCATTGTTAAGGACACGAGCGCGGGCGGCCGTTTCCACGTGGACATGACCGTTGGTCATTACTCGCTGATTGAGAGCTTTGTCCGGAACGAGTTCTAGATTGCGCTGGGTCGCCGCCAGCGCCGTCGCAAGGGCAACGGGAGCAGGATCTACTTCTACTGGGTCCAAGAATTCACCTATTCCATCAAGCACCTCTCCAAGAACCACAAGAACAGCAGCATCCATGCAGGCTACCGCATTACCGACGCTATCGACCCCGACATTGTGGTCCGCACCACAACCGTCGGCTGGGTCTTCACCGCACCCACCGACTCGTCGCCGGCGTTGTCATCGGTGGAGCGGGTGTCCCCAACTACGCCCGCGACGTCCGCTTGCCACACGCGCTCGACCAAACGCGAGAGCGCCGCGCCGCGCCGCTGTCCAACGTCATCTTTTACCGCGACCGACGCAGCTGGTCAGGGAGCGGCGAGCCGTGGCGCTCGCGCAGCCCCCCGCCCGGCCACCGAGCGTGCCTCGTCGGCGGCGATGAAGAACTGCATCGACGACTACGGCGTCGGCGACTACGATGACGGCCGCCCCTCGGACGGGGCATCTCACGCGCCGGCCGCTGGTGTCGTGCTTGTGGTCGACGACGACTCCAACGACGGCGCCGGAGCGGCGATGCGTGGCCTCAAGGAGGACGGGCCGGTGAGAAATGTCGAGGAGAACAATCGGGTGGAAAGAGACGGGGCGGGGGCACGCGGGGTGGGCAGCGACGAGGAGGCGAGCGACGACGTCGGCGGCCGCACATCCTCGAGCGACGGCGATGACTCGGACGATGACGGGGACAGCGCAGACGTGGGGGACGAGAGTCAGGTCGACGAGGACGACGAGGAGGAGGGGGTGTATTGAGTGCGCGTGCGCTGAGCGTGGCCCGTGATGACAGCCGCTAGGGCTGCTTGTGCTTTGATGCTTTCTTGCTTTAGGTTGGCCGCTCCCGCCGTTTGTGCAGCTCTTTCACGTTGTTGCTTGGATGCCCTCCGTACAGCACAAGGCCAGCGTGCCAGCGCACGTGGTGCGATACGAAACCTATCAGCAGGAGCCGAGGAATAGCACGCACAATAGCAAACGCGCGTCGTCTCTTGTTTCTTTGCGAGCTGTCAGCCTCTTGCGTCTCTCGTGCACGCACGGCATTGGCAGAATCCGTGCGCGGAGCGTCCAATGAAACACGACTTCTGCCACCGCCGCGCCGCTGTGCATCTGAAACGGCCGTGCCTGCCGAGGATCACACGCTGTCACTCCGGCGGGCCACGTGCACCCGGGCACTCACGGGCGGAACGGGTGACTACGCCATTGGCTGGAAACGCCCATCCAAATCCCCAACGATACCCCATCCAAAAACGCTTTGGTTGGGCGGAGACACCTATCCCTTCCCATCCAAAATCCCATCCATCCCCAACCAAAGCCCATCCAAAACGCGTTTGGATGGGCAGTCTGCAGGCCGTGACGATGGTCGCTCTCCCCCTGCGTGGGCGGTCTTGCCCTCTACTTTGTCGGTTCGTGAGCAAGGAGCCCGACTATTGTGTCACTTCGGGGCAGGGACAGTAACGAGGCGAAGACGAAGACGACAACGCACGGGCAGCGACAGACAGCCAATAAGCGATCGAATTTGTGGTTCAAGGATCTTGCGTTGCAGCCAATCAGCAGATGCGGAACTGTAAACAGGTCTCCTTCATATGGTCGGCGTGTCCAGCGGCTCGATCAAGGTCGCTCGGGCCCCCACTGCAGTCCCGCCGTTCCCCGTCGTTTCCCCTCGTTTCCCCTTGTTAATCGTCCTGTCTCGTCGTTTCTCGGGCGTTCCGCCTTGGATCCACGTCGATTTCCGGCTGTTTGCCGCCTCGATCGCGCAAAGCAGGTCCAATCCAGGCAGAATGGCCCCAGCGACGTGCACCGCGACAAGAGTGCGGTGCACCTCTTGCGACATTCAAATGTGTTCAAATCATGATCGGACCAAATCGTCCGTGGTTCGGGAGCCAGGGCACCCCCCCCTTGATCAATTCTCTGACAGTTTGAGTCTCAGGCAGCAGTTTCCCAGCACAGGGCCTCACATGTGGTTTGATTCGGTCCTTAAAAGTCGTCAGTCGGTACTTCGCACTCTTATTCTCGTTCCCCTTGTGTTCGTGTTCCTGTTTGGATCGGCCAAAATTGGGCAGACTGCAATAACAATTTCGGCGTTCGTTCCTGCTTCACAAGCAGCGCGGGACCCACAAAAGTTGTTAAAAACCGGACTGCAATTACAACCGGATAACTCAGGTGTTGTTCACACACTCGTTCGCACTGTGCGAGCAATCCCCCAAAAACGGCCTCCATCGTCGCGAAAATGTACCACTCTACTGGGGATGTCCTGGGCGTGCCGCACGTGCTGCGGGCGTGCTGCGGGCCGAAACTTGTACCTTGGATCTGAAATTGTTGCTGGCCCAGACGGCCCTGGGCTAGGCACGAGGGAACGTGCGCTACAAGCGGAGCCTTCATCAATCTACGACGCCGTGGAGGGAAACTGCATGATGTAGCCTCCCACAAAGCAGGCCACAAGTCGGTCGACTTCAGGGACAATTGTAGCTCCTGGGACGATTCAATGCCTCCAACAGAGCACTGGTCACAGATCAACTGCGTGCGCTGATCGCTGAATTCAGGGGCGCTGGACTATCTAGAACGTATGTGGCCCTCATTGATCCTCGATCGTGTGACCGGTTGGTCACACCTCGCAACGAGGACAAAGATTCTGTGGCCCATGTCACGCACGGCCAAGCAATGAAGCGTAGTCGGCCTCGCGCAGGCACCGTGATCCCCATTTTGGGTTACTGTGAGGGCCCTTACCGGTCAGGAAGCACCTGAGTATAGCTCATCTCGGTCAGCCTGTGGCAGGCCGAGATCTATTGGCGCGCAATGATTGGTCCTGCGAGGGCGCCTCGTCGGAGGCGAGGACGGCCTCCTAGGTATCGTCCAGTACGTGTGGTGGAGACGAACGCCAAGGCTGCCCCTCTGACAACCGCCTTCCTCTGGCTCAAGCCACGGGAGCCGAACAGCCTCTGAACAGAAACCACTTTGCCAAGTGTACCACAGGTGAGGGGCCAGCAGCACGTCTGGCAGGGGGCCTTCGTGGCCGGACACATCTTAAACAAGGGCCTTGCTTGGACGAGGATCCCTTCCACGATCTCTTATTGGTCTATCGTCCGTTTGTCCGGCGCAGGTGGTCGTCTCGTGACCAGGACCACCTTGCCTCATCACGCGCGCCTCAGGGACCCCCCCCCCCCCCCCCCCCCCCCCCCCCCCCCCCCCCCCCCCCCC
>Ga0209187_1003117_pt1 | contig 14443 bp, 12 predicted proteins | sample BantaG_FD_187430 | JGI IMG/M metagenome (GOLD analysis project Ga0209187, IMG submission 187430) | Marine algal microbial communities from Bantry Bay, Ireland - BantryBay_4 metaG (SPAdes) (version 2) | ecosystem: Host-associated > Algae > Red algae > Unclassified | place: Bantry Bay, Ireland... | reverse complement strand
TAGTTAACTTCTGTGCTTTCCAGATCGTTTTGCTTAACCGATTGCCTTCGTGAAAAGCATCAAAACTTATGTGTTCTATAAAACTGATTCCATCTATTTGTAGCTTATGGAGTTTAGCTCCAAACTCGACTGACTTGTTTTCTTTTCCTCTTACAATAGGTCTTATGTGTGGCTTATCTATCGATACGATGGCGTGTTTTGGTCGTATACCTTTATAGAACTTGTCGCTTTGTTGCTCATATATTTTGCGGATTGTATTTCGACGTTTTAGGTATCTGGCTTTTGTAGAGTGATAGCCATATAGCTTCTCCAGCTCCTCTTGTATACCTATTAACTTAGTGAGTAGTCGCAGTAGTCCTCTGGTTAATGATCGGCGTTTGTTCTTTCTTTTCTTTTTCATCTTACTGAAGCTAATACCTTTGGATATCCATTTCTTGTATTTCGTCCTTGGCATTCTCAGCTTATGTAGCTTGCTTAGTTTTTGTATTGTACCATAGGTCCACATGACACAATCCATAAGCAACTTTATATCTGTAGGATATTTGATACTGCTCTCATAGCATGTGGCATCACAAGTGATGCTTGATAGATTAGACATATATGGCTTCCAGTGATCCATTAGTATCTTTTCTAATTTATCTATTTCTAAGTGTGGCGCAATTTCACAACGAATTTGGCTAACGATCTTAAAATTCTCTATAAGCTGGCCTGGCTCTAACAGAGCATCACAAAAAATCTGGTAATGTATGTTACCATTAAACTGTTCGATTAACTTTTTGTCAGAAGAGCAACAGTAATTTTTCAGGAACATTAAGGCAATCTTTCCCCTTGGAGAGAAAATGCTCTCAGGTCCTTTCTCTTTTTTGTGTAAACCTAATGCATGGACTAAGTCCATCCAAGGTATAGCTTGATAAATTAAACCAAGTTCTGTGGATCGAAAAGATTGGAGGTGCTTATCGTAGTGATTGTCAAAATTTGGAAAAGATATTCTCGATTGGAAGTCAGAAATTCGTCGTATTTTCATCTTATTGCTTTTTTAGATTACCCCGTTTTTCCGCTACCAACGTAAAAAACGGGGTTTTCTTTTGCATTAAGATAATACTTAATATCTTGATTTTAAAGCTTTTGCGCTATTTATGAACATGCCTTATTAATTGTAACCTGAATTCTACTAATTTCGTTTATGTTGTTATTGTATATATGGCCTTCAGTCAAAATGAAATTTTTGTCGAAGTCATTTATAAGTTTTCCATTTTTTGAATATCTATTGATTGTAATATTTGGATTTCCATATAAATTATATGCTCCTCTCAGCCTTTCCTTGACTCTAATTTCTTTATCTATATCTCTTCTGTCGATTGCCCAATTAGATATAATCGAATTAAAAAAATATGCCTTCTTTCCCACGTGTACTTCAAACAAAATTTCTGGAGAATAGAAATAGGTAGGTTTTCACTCATCATCTTGAAATATTCTAATTTCTTGTTCAATTTGTGAGCTTAATTGTTGTTTATACGTAAATATTGTGGACTGACTATCTGAATCTAATTCGATATGTAATTGCGAATCACAAAATTCTCTATCATATGGATAATAATGTAGAATAATATTTGTCCCATGAAAGTTATTACAAGCATGCCACCTTATTGAAGTATCTACCTTAGTACAATTTAGATAATCACTCAAAGAAGTATCTGTAACCAGTTTATATTCTGACCAAAAATCTAACGTGTCTAATGATTGTCCGTGACATTGACAACATAGGAACAATAATAAGAAGACTATTTTTTTCATACAGGCAGTAATATAACATACATGTAACATCTAATTATTGTGATTCTCTAACAAAACAAACAAGGCCCCTGAGAAGGAGCCTTGGATACTCTTTAGTTACTACCATCTCTCAGTTTGGTATAAAAAAAGTAAGCTAAAAAGTAATCATGAAGTTTGCTCTAAGTTACGACTTATCACGTCAATCAGGATTATTACTTAATAGTATTTTTCTTTAGTTGCCATTTAGGCTTAGGGACACTTTTTCCGCAATCACCTCTATCATGGATGGTGACATCAGAGTAGTACCTGGAAGATTCTTTAATGACTTGAATTCCAGAACCGCATCTTCGGCTTCTTGCTCAGTCAGCAGACCAGCCTCTGCCAGTTTGGGCATATATATCCCGAAGAAACTTTCTGGCCATTGCCATGTGAAATCAGAAGGTGTAGCTATCTTAACCATCGGTCTGATACTCCTGAGAACTAATCCAGCTTCTGTGAATAATCGTGGTAGATGTCTGCCTATATTAATATCACCATTCTCTTTAATAAAACTTCTCAGAGCTGCATCTCTACCCCTGTTCCAATGAGCGGCAGGTACACTCACCTGTAAAGTATTCCAATCATAATACTCATGAGAGACAATCTTAGCTCCTATTTTCATAGCATTGATTAATTTTCTTATAATAGATGGGACATTATCTATCCATGCCAGCGCCCATCTGTGATAGATTCCATCTATGCTATTATCTTGGAGGATCATATCATCGAAATCACAATTTTGGAACTCAATATTAAGCTGATGAGTAGCCGTCACCTCTGAGAGTAAATTTATATATTTCTCAGACTTATCGACTGCAATAACCTTCCCTCTGTTACCGACTATATATGCCATATCCTGAGTCGTGTAGCCTGGACCACATCCGAGATCTAACAATGTCTGCCCTGCGGTGAAATTAGCACTCTCCCATCCTCGTCTCGTTTCTGATGCCCAGACCTGATGTTGCAATCCCAATCTCTTTAACTCTGCGTCATCGGTTCCTAAAATGTATGCATTATTCTCTTGTTGAGCCATCAGTCATTATGATATGAAATAAGAAAAATTATAGCTATTAAAAATAACATAATCTTAGATCACACAAAAAAGAGTAAAAAAGATATTTCTTTTCTACTCTTGCATGTTATTGACTCAAAATAAAAATAGAGCCATTTAAGGACAGATTACCTTAACTCTATCTTGACCGGATAATTATATCTTTCTAATAGATCCTCCAGACCATTTTCCAGAGTCTAAGTTTTCACTTTTAGGATCTCCTTTATACTTGATAGATGCACCTGAGCTTGTATCTGCTTCTATAATATCAGTAGCCCATACTATAGCGGATGCACCGCTAGAAGCATCTACATCTACAGATTTAGATTTTAGATTTTTACCTTTGAATATTGCTCCAGAACTAACGCTAATGTCGAGATTCTTGACTTCTCCAGAAATCTTAATAGAGGCTCCAGAACTGACACTTATATCAGCATCATTGCTTTCTACTCTAACATCAATAGTGCCGCCACTAGAAGCATCACATTCAAAATTAGAAGAATAGAATGTGTCATCGCTTTGTAATGAAGCTCCAGAGCTAACTGCCACTTCTGATATATCACCCTCAAAATATAATTCAATACTTACCTTACGATTATTAGAATTGTTCCAAGATATTCCTTTCTTCTTTTTAAATTTAATCCTAATAGATTCTCCATCTTGAGAAACAACCACATCTTCTAACTTACCTTTATGCATGGTAATTTCAGCCTTGGGGTCGCCTTTGATCATCGTCACTGCAATACCCTCAGACACATGTACTGTATTATACGAAGAGAGGTCGATTATCTTATCTTGAGCACTTAGGGTGAATGTACAGAGTAGCGAAAGTAAAATGAGTAGTTGGTTTTTCATATTTTTTATTTTAATTATAAAACGTAATCAAATTATGTTAGGTTACGTAAAATCGTATAATAAATGGAAAAGAAAAAAAAAGTTACTGGAATAGGAGGTATTTTTTTCAAAACTAAAAATGTAGAAACTCTTAAAACATGGTACGAAAATCACTTAGGTATAAAGACAGATGAATATGGTGCTGGATTCAAATCCAGACAATGGAGCCATCCAGAGATGAGTCATTATCTACAATGGAGTCCTATGAATGAGGACACAGAATACCTATCACCTTCTGATAAGCCATATATGATTAATTATCGTGTGGATGATCTGGAATGGCTAATCAAAGAATTGCGTAAAGAAGGTGTCAAGATTGTAGATGAGATAGAAACATTCGAATACGGGAAGTTCGTCCACATATTAGATCCAGAAGGCAATAAGATAGAACTGTGGGAACCTGTGGATGAGGTCTTCGACACATACTATGACAATGATCCTGATACAGAAGCTAATCTATAAATGAAAATAACATCAATGAAAAAGATCAACTACTATTGTAGTTACTCTTCGTATATCTATAATGAATCTCAAGATTCTAAGATTAATTATTTAGTATCAATGGTAATCCATCTCCGCTACCTCCGACCACTACGACTTTAGAGTTGGGAGATTCTGCAAGTTTGAGAGTTGCTTCTATTCCCTTATCTCTAAGTAGGTTATCTGATAAGCTGGCATTCAAAATTCTATTGGCATCTGCTTTGGCTTGAGCTTCTATTATTTTTCTTTCCGCCTCTTTTCTTTCTCTATCCAGTTTGAATTCATACTGAAAAGACAACTGCTCTTCCTCTAACTTCTGCTCTATGGCTGCCTTAAGTTTTTCTGGTAATTGCACTTCTCTAATAAGTACAGCGTCTATTATAATATTTTTCTCTGCTGCAGCTGTCTCAGTTGCCGTTTCTATTTCATCTTGGATTGTCTCTCTCTTAGTAGAATATAATTCTTCTGGCAAATACTTTCCGATCACTTCTCTGGTAGCAGATCTGATCTCCGGCTTAAGTATAGTCTCGAGATAATCAGGACCTATCTCATCATGTAAGTACCCTATTCTATTAGGATCAGCGGAATACCTAAAAGACAACTCTACAGTAATTGTCAATCCGTTTCTAGATAAGACTTCCATTGTCTCGAAAGCATCTTTAGTTCTGACATCATATATTATCAAACTATTCCAAGGCATGACAACATGAAATCCCTGATCATAAATCTTTTCCTTTATTAATCCTCCAGAAAACTTCTTAAACTCTACTCCCTTCTCACCAGACTTAATAGTGATGAATGTCGTACTAGTCAGAATCATAAAAATGAAAAATATTATAAAAAATATAACGGCATACTTTATGAAGTTACCTGAAATATTAGGTGTATTAAATTTAGTTCTGCTCATTGGTGTTTATTTAGTTAGTTTAAGTAGTTATAATTGTATTAACATTCTTCTAAAGTATATAATTCACTTAATCGATGAATCTATTTATATTATCGACAATATCATCTGTATCCAATTCTAACATACATCTAAAGTGTCCTTTGGGACAGCTATGATTACCTTGTTTTGTACATGGTCTACAAGATAGGTTCTGATTACCCATCACTATAGCGTCATTATCATTCTGCATGTATGGAGTATAGCCTAACTTAGGGTGTGTACTACCGTATATCGCCACGATTTTAGTACCTACTGCTGCAGCGATATGCATAAGTCCTGTATCTCCCGTCAGCAACATTTTACTTTGCTGTATAGCACTAGCAGATTCTTCGATACTTAATTGGCCTGTAAGGTTATAGACTTTTCTATTACTTCTAATTTCTATGATTTTAGATTTTTCTACATCTCCTTTTCCCCCTAACAACACCACGACACCTTCTATCTCATCGATCACATCTATGATTATATCCTCTGGAATTTGCTTAGTATGGAATGCAGCTCCTACCGATATGGCTACATACGATTCCGTGGGTAATAACTTTTCTGTATTCTTGACATCTCTATCAGGAATATAAAACTCTAATGGAATATATTCTATGTTTACAATATCCTTAATCGTATCTAAGAACCTTTCCACGATATGCTTCTCTGCCGAGAGATCTAATTGCCATCGTGTCATTAGATAGAGCTTAATTCTGCTCTTACTTAGAGTATATGATTTTGCATTTAATGCTTTCTTGATCTTATTGGATCTATAATTATTGTGTAAGTCTATAATATAAATAAAACCTTCTTCCTTAAGTTGCGGGATGATGATAGAAAAATTATCATCAAACTCCCATACTCTGTCGACCTTAGGATTATTAGCTACTATAGAACTGTATGCTTTCTTACACAAATAGTGTACCTCATACTGATTACTATACAGCAAAGAAATCACAGGAGAAGTCAGGACTATATCCCCTATAGAGTTATACCTTATGACAAGTACTTTCTTAATATGCGACGATGCAGATATAATCAGCTGACTAACTGTAATAAAGAATCAAATTGTGGATACATCATATTTTACATCTTAATAAATTTCTTACTTACAATCTTCTCGTTAGATCTGATAGAAAGAATATAATTGCCAATATGAAGGTGGCTAACATTAGTATCGATTCTATTAGTGTAAGGATGTAATATCTCTTTTTTCAGAACAAGCTTTCCTTGTGCATCGATGATTTCTAAAGTGACAGAGCCGTCTATGACATCAGTATCCACTTCCAAACTTAAGATATCCTCTACAGGATTAGGGCTAATAGTAATTACATTTTTCTCTTCTACAAATTCTTCTACATCTGAGAGTACCCGACTTCCATTGCTGTACCATACACCCCATTTAGAAGCAAATGTATTCTGAAAGAAAAAATCATCAGAATTAGGTACTCGACTAATCTTATCATCTTCTAACTGAAGGATACCAAGCTCTGTCGGACTGAATGCATGTAGATCATAGACTAAGAAATTGTCATCACGAGAATAAGATGGATAACCTAATCCCGAGTTCTCGAATAAGACTGACACATCGCCTCTTTCTATATTGACACCTAAAATTTGATTATTACCTTCTTCTATATAATCTAGTGCAATAATATAAGGAGAGTTCTTAGAGAATGTAGGATTTCCTATACTGATACCTTCTGGTAGAGAACCGAATAACTTATCGATCTTACCTAATGCCCAAGTATTGGCACTTTGATTCCACACTTCTATAAATGCAATATCCCAAAATTCTATATCACCACCTGCAGATCCATTGACCCGATTAAGGGCATCATACATAACAGTATTACCTGTCACGTCAAATTCTAATGCATCAGGATAAAGAACATTTCCTGTAGATACTCCGTCACTATAGGTCGGATTCAACAATTCAAAAGTCTGTTGTCCATCGACATTGAAATCATAAACCCATAAAGTTCGATTCTGCACATCGCTCTCAGGACTTACCAACTGAAAAGTAGCCGCTATCCGAGAAGCATCTTTTGAGATAACCACATTATCCCATATCGCATCATCTATCAATATACTTTCTGTTGCATTCTGAGTATTATAATCGATCTCTATTAGATGTACTTTTCTATCTTCTCCTACAAATACTATGTATCTACCATCATCAGTCACACTTGGCTTAGAGTGGAAATTAGTCGTTGTCAGTGGATCAAATATGGCTTCTGACTGAGTGATATTAATAACATACAAATTAGACTGATCTGGATCTGCGAACAATAACAAATCATCACCTGGATTAGTCTCTACATCTTGCTCATAATTAGTGCCTCCAGAACTAAAAATACGGACCTGATCAAAAGCGCTTCTGGCTTGAGCTACCACATTAGGATCATTGGCATACAAGTCATTAGCTGATTGCTCTACCGCAATCCTTAGATCTGTAAACTGAGATGACCTCGTAAGATATGTCGTCAGAGCTCTGTAATAGACCCTCTCGGCAACCTCCTTAGAAGTACCTGTTGCGAATAGATAATAGGCTCTATTGATTATACCGCTATTAATGTGTACGCCACCATTATCTGCGGAACCAGTATATCTCTCATCATAGTTATCTGGCTGCCATCCACCACCATAGTCTCCTGCCTGAGCGTTATTATGTGGATTCTGCATATTCCTGAGTGGCTGACCATTACGCAATACATCCTCACCTATCAACCAGTCATCTCTATCTATCATAGCTCCAAAAATATCCGCAATTGCTTCATTAATAGCACCAGATTCTCCTGAGTATTCTAAGTTGGCTGTAGCTTGTATGACACCATGGGACATCTCATGTCCTGCTACATCCAGTCCTCTACCTAATGGTAAGAAATCACTGTCTCCATTTCCATAGAAAATTCCTAAACCGTTCCAGAAGGCGTTGCCCATATTAGAACCATCTTCATTAGATACATTGATAAAGGAAATTATATTCTGACCGTTTCCTGTGATGGCTTCTCTTCCATGCACATTCTTAAAGTAATCATATGCTTGCCCAGCGTTGTGATGAGCAGATACACCTGCAGGAGAATTATTCCAACTGTTATTCTCAGAAGATACATGGAAGTAATCTGCATTATTAGATGGAGAAGCATTTCGCATATCTATTGTCCAGATGACACCTTTAGGATCATTAGGTAAGCTAGAACTACTCTGATACATATCCCTCGATGCATCTATCATGAAAAAATCACCTCCTACGTCATATGTATTAATATTACGAGTCAGGCCTAATAAGTCCGTTGCATTAGCAGTAGCTTCTCCGTCCATAACTGCCAGATGATTATCATGATTACAATTAGTATGTGAAGCATCCACATCATGACTGTGATCATTCGTGTGGTTGTGTGCCTTGCAAATTAATGATCTCTCTAAAATGACACTACCATCGGTGGCATCTACGATATATTCTATATGCTCAGCCATATGCGGATAGACCATGGCATGGTACGCTAATATGTATTCACCTTCATGATTATAGTATACCAGTTCTTGCTCGTGTTGTGGTATGTCAAAAGTGTAATTTATCCCACTTAATACATTCCAATCTTCGTCATAGTTAGTCAGCGAAGATCTAATATTATCTCGGATGACATCAGCATCTATAACTACACTCTTCTCTGATGGTAGGTTTTTGGATTTTACATAGTATCCATTCTGACCGTAGATAGCATCGTCTATCGAATGGAGTATAACTTCTGCATTGTATATTTTGATTCCATTATGGAATTGAAATGTCTGAATGTGAGTCTGACCGAGCTCATCTGTCCATATTTTTTTAGGTGTAAATGAGTTTACATTATTATCCACCTCTAATAAGTCTCCCAAAGAATTATACCACGATGCTATCTTAGAATTCCAGCCTGCACTTTTATCTTGACTTACTTCAGCTTCTAACCATGTTATTATACCCTTATCTTTTGCTTTTATTTTAAAAGAAAGGGTCTTGAGATTATTTATATCTGGCTTAACCAAACTGCTGTAATCTATAGAATTTATATTGGTCCGATTTCCAGAAATTATGTTCTTATTGACCTTAATTTTTCTTCCGATATCTATAGCTTGCGAGTCATTATTTCTAATTCGATTCTTTTCTTGAGCTGATGCTCCAGCCATCCAGAAGCAAAAAAATATGATTACAACAATTCTCATAATTATAAAATTTTCTATTTGATTGGTAAGGATTCTTCTTTTTGTGCCAGTCTTACTTCTTTGGCAAATGCTAATAAATTTCTATGATATATCTTAAGCTCTTGAGGTGCCGCCTCTACAAAATCTGCCCATTGTATTCTGTGAGCATTCTCATTTTTCCTCTGCATTATGATATACTTAGTAATATTTCCTGATTCATTGATATCAAGATCAGATAATCCGAGCATATCGTAGCTTTTAAACATTTGATTGACTCTATCTTTCATGTTATGCTGAAGTTCATATACATTTCCCTCGCTCGCAGTACCTGAATAAAATTCACCATTAGAAAGCAATGTGTATTCGGTCACTTTACCTGAAAATCCACCTCCTGTTCCGAATATCAGCTTGTCGCCTGTATAATCGTATATTGATCCATGCTTAGCTTTGCATGCAAATAGCAAGGAAGAGCAAGTAAGAAGACATATTATATATCTCATATGACATTTAATTATTATGTAAATGTAGATAGATTACTGAACATCAGACTATTATTACAAGTCTTTTGATTTATAATGAGAAATGTAATAATTTTACGTTAAGAATGATGCTGACGTAACATTATGTCTTAAATAGCGTTATTTTAGTGTAATTTGAAATTATTAACTTATTTAAAATATATCTTAAATGAAAAATTTATTATTTGTTTTTGCATTTATCCTTACAGTAGGGTCTATTAATGCACAAAAAGTATGCTCTAAGTCTGAAGCTAAAGCTTGTGCAAAAGCTGGTGTTACATGCATAATCATGGAAGACGGTGCAAAGACAGATGTAGCTTCTGCTCTTGCAGCTGCAGAATTAGCTGCTGAAAGTAGTGAGCACATTGAAAAGAAAGTTTGTTCTAAGTCAGGTTCTATTAGTTTCTTCAAGTCATCTACTTGTGCTAAATCAGGTAAAGTATCGAAGGAAGAAGTATTATATGATGTAAAAAGTGCATCATTTGTTAATGTTTCTCCAAAGGATATGATCTCTGATAGCGAAGCTAAAATCATTAGAACTTCTAAAGAAAGCGGAACAAAAGCTAAAGCTTGCAGCAAAACTGGAAAGAAATGTTGTGCAAGTAAGAAAAAAGGAGCGTAATAAGCAACTTAAAATAATGTAAAAAGACCTTGACTTCAGTCAGGGTCTTTTTTTTGCCCACATTCAACACAAGGCAATACCTGAATTAGCATCAATTATGGATACCGTGATACTATAATTTTATATATTTAAATAATTATATATATCATAGGATTAATACCTCATGGGATCAAAAAAAAACAAGAAGAAAAAGAAAAAAGAAGAACTCAAGAAATTACAATCTAAGCCAGCCTTAAAGAAGTCCTCATTTGATAAGTTTAAATTTTTAATTGCTGTAGGGATTATTGTGATAACTTCTATTTGTTTTTCCAGCTCTCTCAATAATCAATTTGTCAACTGGGATGATGATAAGAATTTCCTCGAGAATGACCTTGTCAGTACAATAGACAATAATAACTTTTGGGAGAATTCCGTCAAGATCTTTAAGTCAGATGTGATCGGGGGTTATAATCCTCTAACCATATTTACTTTTGCTATAGAGAAAAAAGTATTTGGATACGACAATCCTTATAATTGGCACCTTAATAATCTCATACTCCACATTATCGCAACCCTATTTGTTTTTCTAATAGGATGTAGGCTCAAGTTAGGATATTTTGGAGCAGCTGTACTTGCATTGTTATTTGGTATTCATCCCATGAGGGTGGAATCTGTGGCTTGGATTACAGAACGAAAAGATGTACTCTTTGGGGCCTTCTATTTTGCGGCATTCTATTTCTATGTCAGAGGAAAGCAAGACGGATTTTCTAAAAAGTTAATTATCCTCATTGCTGTGTCATTTATACTTTCTTTATTATCTAAGATCCAAGCCGTCTTATTACCTATCTCGCTTATATTAGTAGATTACTACTTATCGAAGGGTTCTAAGCTGACATTCAAATCCATACTTAGTAAGTGGCCATTCTTCATAGGATCATTAATCATTGGATTCGTTAATATATACTTCTTATCTAAGCAAGGTTCCATAGAACAGCAAGAGTATCATGGCATAAGCCGAATATTCATCGGAGCATATCAGATGTCAGTATATTATATCAAATCGATAATTCCATATCGATTATCTCCCTTATATCCGTATCCATCAAGTATGCCATGGTATATGTATGCATCCATTCTTATATTCATCATTACTGGAGTTTTACTTTGGTTTTCTTACATTAAGAAGTGGAAAGTTTGGTTCTTTGGTATAGGATTCTTTGTCAGTAATGTCTTCTTGCTATTACAGATAGTAGGTGCCGGCCAAGGCTTTTTGGCTGATCGATTTACTTATATTGCCTACTTCGGATTATTTTTTATCATGGCATATTATGCTGGTAGAATATTCGAAACCAAAGCTAATCTCCAAAAAGTCATTATCGGAATGGCAGTGATCATCTTAGGTGCTTACGGATACATCACGTATAATCAAAATAAGATCTGGAAAAACAGTAACAGCTTATGGACTCATGTCCTAAAGTATTATACTAAGACCACCCTACCTTATGGTAATAGAGCCAACTATAGAAGAGATTATAGTCAGCAATTATTAACTGATGCTAATCGGATACAAAATCAGAATCCTCAAGAAGCCCAAAGGCTCCGATCGATCAGTGCACAATACGTCTCTGCTGCTTTACAAGATTATGCTGAGGTCATCCGTCTCGCTCCTAATAAGCCAGAACCCTACAATTCTAGAGCAAGACTATATTTCAATTTTACCCAAAGGGATTCCTTGCTTAAAGCATTAGAAAATTATAATAAAGCCATAGAACTCAAACCAAACGATGTAGAATTCCGAGTAAATCGTGGCGCAACCTATGCTAAACTTGGTGATCTAAATAATGCGATCATACAACTGAATGAAGCTGAGAAAATAGATCCCACATTCGGAAATATATATCTAAATAGGTCAGTCATCTATAATCAAAATGGAGACTTAAGTAATGCACTTGAGGATATCAATAAATACTTAGAGTATAATCCATATAAGTCTTCTGATATGTGGTACGAAAAAGCCCGTCTTCATAATAATCTTAAAGACCCTCAAAATGCAGTAGCTGCCTTAGATCGAGCGATAGCTATGCAGCGTAAAGGCATCTATTACTTTGAGCGTGCTAAGTCTTATTACTATCTTGCAGATTATAACAGAGCTAAGCAAGATGTCAGAACTGCACAGCAAGCAGGATACAATGGCCCTGCAGAAACTGTTAATAAAATTATGAATACTAACTAATCAGAATAATCCATTGGTACTAAGTATAATCATTCCTGCATACAACGAAGAAAATACGCTAATAGCTATAGTGGATAAGGTATTAGCAGTACAACTTCCAGATAATATTAAGAAGGAAGTTCTTATTATAGATGATCATTCTACTGATAAGACTAGTATAATCGCTCAGGAAATATCTGGGAGGTATAAAGAAATTACTTACCGAAAACATGAAATCAACAAAGGAAAAGGTGCAGCTATACATACTGGAATAGCAGAAGCTACTGGAGACTATATCATCATACAAGATGCTGACATGGAATATGATCCAGAGGAATACAATCTTCTCTTACAACCGATCATAGATGGTTACGCTGATGTCGTATACGGAAGTAGATTTCAGGGTGGCAAGGCACACAGGATATTATTCTTCTGGCATACGATAGGAAATAAGGTCCTTACAATGCTCTCTAATATGTTCTCCAATCTTAATCTAACTGATATGGAAACTTGTTATAAATTATTCGACGCAACTATTATTAAAGGACTCAGCCTTAAGGAAAAGCGATTTGGATTCGAACCAGAAGTAACTGCAAAGATCGCAAAGGTCAAAGACCTTAGGTTATACGAGGTCGGTATTTCTTACTATGGTAGAACTTACGCTGAAGGGAAAAAAATCAATTGGAAGGATGGAGTACGAGCGCTCTATTGTATTGTGAGATATAACTTATTCAGTTAGGCATGAGTGAAGAATTTGAGTTTCCTGAAGTCGATGAGATAGGTATAGAAACATTAGAGTCTATATCTATCGCTAAGAACTTTAATAGATGGATGTATCAAACTATAAGCCCTCATTGCAGTGGAAAGATTCTGGAAATAGGTAGTGGTATTGGGAATATATCTAAACATTTCATAGAAGAAGGGAAAGACATTACACTTACTGATATCAGAGAAAATTATGTTGCTACCATCGAGGAACACTTCCCAGAGTATTCTAAAGATAAGATAATCCAACTCGACTTAGTAGACCCTGATTTTGACAATCTATATAGCGGTCTATTAGGTCAATATGATTCTATATTTGCACTTAATGTGATAGAACACATCAGCGATCATGAGACAGCTATATCCAACGCAAAAAAATTACTCAAACCAAAAGGAAAAATAATAATCCTGGTTCCAGCTTTTCAGTCATTGTACAACAGTTTTGATCTTGCGCTCGAACACTACCGTCGATATACAAAGAAGTCGCTTAGAAAATTAATTGGCTCAGAATTCGAATTAGGACACTCTCAATACTTTAATGCATTCGGTATGTTAGGATGGTTTGTTTCTGGCAAAATATTAAAGAAAAAAACCATTCCCCTCAGTCAGATGAAAATCTACGATCGCTTACTTTTTATAGCTAAGACAATAGATAAAGTAATCTTCAATAAGATCGGACTATCTGTAATTACAGTTGGTATAAAAAATTCTTAATTACGTTTTCTACCAGCACTGTATAATAGATCTGAATTAGGTTCTATCCAATTATCTACTACAATTATTGTGAAGTTAACTTTGAACGTTTGTATGGACTACTCACTTACCTTACTTCTTCGATGATTGTTGTTATCACATCTTGCATTCTTTGTAGGGATATTCAGAAGTAAGAAGTTTTAATCCCAGAGGGATTACATTATGTTTAGCCCTGCAAGAATTGCAGGGATTAGGATATAAAGTCTGAGGGGATTTGGCGGGATTTTTTACAAAAATCATGACA
>Ga0209187_1003116_pt1 | contig 14453 bp, 9 predicted proteins | sample BantaG_FD_187430 | JGI IMG/M metagenome (GOLD analysis project Ga0209187, IMG submission 187430) | Marine algal microbial communities from Bantry Bay, Ireland - BantryBay_4 metaG (SPAdes) (version 2) | ecosystem: Host-associated > Algae > Red algae > Unclassified | place: Bantry Bay, Ireland... | reverse complement strand
ACACCGCTTACGTTAAAATCAAACAAACAGGGAAGTCATTTTGAAGCGGCGTCGACAGATCCTAGATTTAGCCGCCGCAGTTTTGATACAAACTCGGCAGAACTCGGACCATGGCCGGTGAAATCAAATCCAGTAAGTTTTTGCAACCGATCATCAAACTTCATCTGAGCGTCAATACCCGGATCGTCGCGACACATGAAACGAGATTTCAGATAAATATACGATTTTGGATAGTCTGATCCATAAGAGAAGAACTCAATTTCTTGTTCTCGCATCGATATTTTTACGCGCTCGAGCACTTTCGGCAACGGCGTCTCGAATTTCTCGCAGAACAGGAGAGTGAGCTTTCCGGAGCCAATGTGGATCTTCACAATATCGCAGACGCTAATGTCACCGTAGAGCACTTCCGCGCACCCGACATATGCTCGCAATACTGAAGGCAGACGCGAGACGCCTGAAGCAACTATCTGAAGTGAGTGATTGTCGTCCAAATACCCTAACCGCTGGTTTGATGCCTCGATGCAGGCGTCACGGATCTTGTCGACCGATCCGGTTGAAAATAAGACGGCTTTTCCAGCATCTTTCGCATTACGCTGACTGCCGAAAAATGTTTTCACGTCACGCTGAAGACTGAGAGGCAGCTCTCGGTATACTTTGCGTCTCCCAAAAAGATTAAGTGCGAAGTAGACTGATAAGTCGTCCTTCCTTTGCTTTGCTGCATCTTCAATGGAGGCGACTCCTCCCATTAGCTGAGCACCGAGGCGGATGGCTGTTCGCAATGAACCAAGATTCGCCTTCACCTCATCGAATAGCTTCCCACCGAGCTCAGCCGGGTCGGGAATGCGCCCGAGTGTCACCGCCTTCTGCCAGATCTTAAGGATTGTTTCAGTATGTGCCTCAATGATGCGATCATCGCGTGAAACCACCTCTGCCGGTAGCCTCAACGAAGTGTGGGCGAGAAGATCCGAGATGTCGGTTGCACGGCTCTGCCGCTCAAGCAGGTATTCTTGCTCGGCAATTTCATCCGCGAAAATGAACAGGATGCCCGGACCAACCATGATCGCCTGTTTTCCTGTTGCATGTTCGACGAGACCTCTGATTTCCTCTTGCGAGAAATATTTTTGAAATGTGCCGCGATTGGTAAGGAAGCCATCCCGAAAAGTCTGCTGACCTTCGGTGTTTCCCTTGCCCCAGACCATCACGGCAACGCAAAGTACTTTTGTCGCAAAAGAAAATGCTCGTTCGATTGCTTGCAAACGCTCTGCCGGTTCTTCTATCACATTCACGACATAGCCGAGGTTGACAACGTCTGCGGCTTCAATGCGTTCGTCAGGCCTGAAGTGAGGATCCCAGCCGGAGACGTTGAGTCCTGCCATTTGGAGAATGCTGACGTCATCTCCTTGACCGCAACCATAGTCGAGCACCGTGAGTTCCTCGCTCAAGAACCCTGCGCGCGCGAGCGCTTGCATAGGGGCCGAAAGTCGGCTTCTCGAGATCGCTGTTTTGTGTCGCGCTACTTCTGAGGGAGTTGACACAGAAACGTGTGGACCTTGCTCAAGCTCTTCTTCGAAGCTCACTGTATGATTTTCGATCCGAGCGTTAGCTTCTTTCAAGCGCCTAATCCAAGATTTCTTGCGCCCGATCTCTCTACTATTTTCAAACAATCCGCGTTTTTCGAGCTCATGCGTAAGCTTCAAGAATTTCCCACGTCGTGAATCGTCTGCCGCCAGAAGCAGTTCCTTTCGATGCAGAATCGGCGGATTTCCCGATTTCGAGTGATTGATCGTCTTCACACTCCTCGAAGTGAGATCAATAGTATGAGCTAGGATAAGTGCGGGAAATGGCGAGACGTCAAAATCTTCGTATTGGAGTAGCGACATCCGGTCATCGCTTTGATATTTTACGACATTGAAGGCATCTGGATCGAGTTTAGCGATGTCCAGAGCACGTTTGAGGGTATCGAGCACCTTTTCAGGTGCCCAGTTGACCGCATCCATATGGATGTAGAGAGCGCCACCAACTTTTTTTCCAACGACGCTTTCAATCGGCATATTGACTTCTAACTCCGGACAGAAATCGCTATTCTGCTGCAGTCGTCTGTCTCAGACAAGAACTCTCGAGGTCTCCAAGCCAAGCATGACCGAACGCATTTATCTCGATCATCAATCAACAACGCCGGTAGACCCGAGGGTGATCGAAGCGATGCTACCTTTCCTCAGTGCCCGCTTCGGCAATCCGCACTCTGCACATTCGTTTGGGTGGGAAGCTGAGAAGCCCGTTGTCTCAGCGCAGAAGGCTGTGAGCCAACTGATCGGCGCTGATCCTGGAGAGATCGTCTTTACCTCCGGTGCGACGGAGGCGAATAATCTTGCTTTACAAGGCGTTGCTCGCACTATGGGTGACCGACGAGGCCACATCCTAATCTCATCCATCGAACACAAATGCATCCTGAACACTGCCGAATGGCTGAGAACGCAAGGATTTGATATTGAATTCGTCAAGGTCGATGGGGAAGGTCGTGTTTGCCCTGCTGACGTCAGGAAATTAATCCGATGTGACACAATCCTCGTTTCAATCATGATGGCAAACAACGAAGTCGGCACAATCCAACCCGTCACTGATATTGGAGCGATCTGCCGCGAACGAGGAGTGCTTTTTCACACCGACGCGGCACAGGCTGTTGGGAAAATCCCTGTCGATATCTTTGACATGAATATCGACTTGCTCAGCCTGTCGGCTCACAAGTTTTTTGGGCCGATGGGCATCGGTGCGCTGTTTATCTCGACTGAATGCACGGATAGAATTGCGCCTATTATGCTCGGTGGGGCTCAGCAAGGTGGTAAGCGAGCCGGCACCGTGCCGTCATTTCTATGTGCCGGGCTTGGAGCTGCCGCCGAAATCGCCGAAGCAGAAATGGCCTCGAACGCGCGCACCGTAGTCGAACTAGAGCAGAAATTTCTAACCGCGCTTGGAGACGCTGAAATCGAGTTTTCGGTCAACAGCCCTTTTCTAAACAAAATACCAGGCCATCTGAATATTCACTTTTCCAAGATGGATGCTGAAGAGTTAATAAATAGAACATCAGGACAGTTGTCATTTTCGACAGGATCTGCCTGCAATCAAGGTATTATTGAAAAATCTTATGTATTGGAAGCGATGAACTTTAGAGGTGACCATATAGATCGATCAGCTCGATTTGGAATTTCGCACTTGAATACTGAAGAGGATATTGTGTCTGCTGTAAAGATAATCAGTGGTGCATCCGCCGCTGTAGGCGCAATGCTGCAAACAAGCGCCTGAGCGTCGCAGCAATCGATTTTTCGCGATCAATTTGAGGTTCTGCTGTTGCCGCTGGACGATTTGTCCAGTAGCGTTCACATATGATAAGAGGTCCACTTTCAGAGCCCGATTTCAAGGGGCAGTTTTCAGGTCACGAGACATTTCCGCTACGTCACCTGTGGCTCCGGAAAGCCTATGACGCGGTCGCAAACAATCCCGATCTTGGCCGAAAGATTTTCACCGACCCTGACGCGATTTCGCGTTTCGGGGTCGGGAAGAATATGGTCGCTTCCATTCGGCATTGGGCAACCGCTTGCGACATCATTTTCGAAGAGAATGAAACATTCAGCACAACATCCCTTGGGGATTTTCTGTTTGGTCCTGACGGGGCTGACCCGTATTTGGAGCAAGCTGCGACAATATGGCTTCTGCATTGGATGCTCGCCGGACGACCTGCATCTACGACAACTTGGTACTGGGGATTCAATCACTACAGCCTTCCTTCGATAGATGTAGAGCAACTGACCAAACAAATTGTTGACTTTGTTGAAAAATCAGATAGAATTAGAACTTCTGCTGCAACGCTTAAACGCGACGCGCAGTGCTTCATTCGTAGCTACGCTAATCGTGCTGATGGACGGAAAGTCACCGACGATAGCATGGAACCGGTGCTCGCTGAGCTTGGTTTGCTGCGTTCTATTTCAGGCAGCACCTATCAATTCCAGCGAGGTCCAAAGCCTTCGCTTCCTGACGGAGTCCTGAACTTCGCACTGGCGGATTTTTGGAATCGGTTCGCTCCCACACAGTCAACGCTATCTGTCGAAGCCATTTCGTTTGAACCCGGCTCACCGGGTCGCGTGTTTCGCCTTGACGATGTGTCCCTCGTCGACAGGCTTTCGAACATCGGCGAAACCTCCGGTGGAGCATTCATCTGGAGCGACACAGCTGGGCTTAGAAATGTTTCGAGACGCTCAGCTGAAACAACGCAGGGACTTGATCTCCTTAAACTGGCCTACCCGGCTGCCTGTTCTTCGCGGGTGGAGGCATGATGTTATCGGAAGTTGTTTCCGTCGCAAACCGCTTCAAGCGATCAATTCGGATCGACACAGATATTGGATCGTCTTCTGCCTTGGCAGGATTCGTTTGCAATGCTTCCGCAGATTTAGCGATCAGTTCGATGTGTGATGCGATCGTGCGATACGAACAACGTGCCTTCACTTGGACCGGCCCGTATGGTGGTGGGAAATCGACGCTGGCGCTCGCACTGGCAACGTATCTTGGCGGTGACTCCAAATCGAGCAAAGTAGCGTTCAACGCTCTTGACGCTGCTGCGGCACTCCTAACCGCTCTGCCTAGGAAAGCCGAGCCTTGGCTCATTGTGCCGGTGGTCGGTCACAAGGGCGATCCGATCAACGATATCGCTGACGCGTTCAGTGCAGCGGACGGGAAAGCGACAGAGAATTATAATCGCCGGAAGTCGGAAGATCTGGCGAGGCGCTTAATCCTGGAATTGGTTCAAGAGGCTGACGCTCGCTCCGAAAGCGGGGTCATCGTAATCATCGATGAGATGGGAAAGTACCTTGAGGGGCTTTCCGAGGCAGGGGGCGACCTGCATTTCTTCCAAGAATTGGCGGAGGCTGCGGCGCGATGCAAAGGGCGCTTGATTGTTCTTGGGGTCTTACATCAATCGTTCGAACAGTATGCCTCACGCCTTGGCAAAGACGCCCGCGATGAATGGGGTAAAGTACAAGGTCGATATTTTGATGTTCCGCTCGTTACCGCTGTTGACGAAGTGGTTGATTTGCTTGGGCAAGCAATCGAGGCAAAGGACGATAAGCGCGCGCCTCAGAAAGCGGCCTTAAAGGTCGCGAAGGCCGTTGCAATTAGAAGGCCTAGCAGTCCCTCAGATTTGGTCGTCCGCCTGGAACGCTGCTGGCCTCTTCATCCGGCGACTGCCCTATTGCTCGGACCTGTCTCGCGCCGCCGCTTCGGACAGAACGAACGAAGCACTTTCGCATTCTTGAACTCCAGCGAACCCGGTGCATTTCAGGAATTCATCCAAACGACTGAGGTCAGTGCATCGCGCCTGTATGAGCCAGCCGATCTTTGGAATTACCTGCGCTTTAATCTGGAGCCGGCGATCCTCGCCTCTCCAGATAGCCACCGTTGGTCACAAGCGATGGAAGCAATTGAGCGCGCGGAAACGCGGGGAACATCGCTTCACGTAAGACTTGCCCAAACGATAGCGATGATCGACCTCTTTAGAGGAGGTTCTGGGCTCGCACCTGAGACGTCGGTACTAGAAGCATGCCTGGGCAATGTCACAAAGAAGGAACTCGCGAGCGCCTTGCGGGATTTGAGCAATTGGTCTGTCGTTGTTTATCGGAAACATACGCAGTCTTACGCATTATACGCAGGTAGCGATTTCGATATCGACGACGCTATCTCAGAAGCGACGACCGCACCTGAGCAACCTGACCTATCTGCGCTAAACTTCATCAATGGTCAAAGATCGGCAGTCGCGAAGCGGCATTATCACCAAACAGGAACACTACGCTGGTTTGAGGTTGAGCTTTTGCCGTTTGCCTCGCTACAGGGAGACTTCATTTCTAACTCTTCAGCTGGGTCATCAGGAAGGTTTGTACTCGTCATTCCAAGGGGGAACGACGAAGCAGTGGCGGTTCGCAAAGCAGTCGTCAAGGCATCGAGAGCAAATGCTAGCCATATAGTTTTTGGCATACTCGACAACTCGTATCTGCTTCGCGAACATGGCACCGACTTGCTCGCACTTGAAACGATCATAAGAACTCGGCCGGAGCTTGAAGGCGACGCTGTGGCGCGGCGTGAGGTGCAGGCAAGACGCGCTGCAGCTCAAGATGAATTCGAGCAGCAGCTTCAGAGCGCGTTAGATCGCGCAAATTGGTATTTTCGCGGGAAGCTGATCGAGCCTGAATCCCCGGAAGCAGGTCTGTCGGGATTGGTGTCAGATGTAGCAGATCGAATTTTTACATCCTGTCCGGTGATCCATAGTGAACTGATCAATCGCGAGAAACCTTCGAGCAGCGCACAAGGCGCACTGCGTTTGCTCCTCTATGCCATGATCGAGCACCCAAAAGAACAGAGGCTCGCAATCACTGGCTACCCTGCAGAGGCAGGTCTCTACGAGACTGTATTACAGCTGGCTGGTTTGCATCGCAAAAGCGATGACATTGCTCACGGCTTTTTTTCGCCACGTGCAGATGACGGCGAGGTTGAACAATCCTTTCTACCGATGTGGGCGGCTGCCGAAGAAATTTGTGAGACGTCGGATGGCATCATTTCGCTACAAATTATTTTCGATCTTTGGAGTGCTGAACCTTTCGGTATTCGAAAAGGTGTATTGCCTTTACTCGGCCTCAGTTTTCTATTGGAAAAAAAGCAATCGCTTGCTGTATATGCGGGGGGTGTCTTCGCAACAGAACTTGATCGCTATTTTGCAGATTTACTTTTGCAAGACGCTCGCTTGATTGGATTAAGACCAGCAAAACTAGACGAACATGATGTTGATCTACTGTGCGCAATGCACAACGCAACGCAGAAAGTTCTGCAAAATGAAGTATCCAAAACCCCATTAGAGATCGCGCGAGCGCTTGTCGGATTCGCCTTCTCCCTACCGGATTGGACACGGAAAACGACTAAACTATCGAGCGAGGCTCTCAAGGTTCGTGGTATTCTGCTTAACGCCGCTGATCCGTATAAAGCAATCTTCGAAGAACTGCCTGCAGCCCTTGGTGCTCAACAAAAGCCTGAAGCTCTAGGCTCTGCTCTGCAAAACGCTTTGAAAGAGATGAGCAGCGCCTACAAACAAATGCTCTCGCGCACACATGATCAAATGCTCGCCTCGCTCGATCACAAAGGCAAATCACTTTCCGATCTACGCGCTCGCGCCATAAACGTTTCAGGAATCGGAGGCGACCTTAGGGTTGACGCCTTCGCAGGCCGCCTTTCAAAAATGGACGATCCGATTGTCGACATCGAGGGAATCGCGAGCCTTGCTCTTGGCAAGCCACCGAGAGATTGGTCTGATTATGACACTGATCGCGCTGCCCTCTCTGTCGCTGAACTTGCACAAGGCTTTCGACAGGCAGAAATATTTGCTGGGGTTCGTGGCCGAGAGACAACCCAGCACGCATTTGCATTAGCAGTTGGAACTAGCGGATCTACAGAAACCAAGCTTGAGACCATTCTCATCCCAGATTCGGATAAGGCAGCGCTAGCACAACTAACTGAACGCCTGCGGAAAGTCCTGATAAAGGAAGATAGAAAGCTCGCACTAGCTGCGCTCGCCGAAGCGGGTGCCAGCGTGATTGATCAGCAATGAGCAACAAAAAGAACACTGAAAGAGGTAGTATAGTGGTCGAACGACACGTATTGGGCTTGTCCGGGGGGCGAGACAGCGCAGCACTAGCCGTGTTCATGCGACAGCATTTTCCCGACCTCCCGATTGAATATTTTTTCACAGACACGGGCAAAGAACTCCCTGAAGTCTATGAATTTTTGGGACGTCTCGAAGGGTTCCTAGGAAAGCAAATCCTGAGGCTCAACTCGAAGCGAGACTTTGACTTTTGGCATCGCGAGTACGGTCACTTCCTTCCATCAGCGCAGACGCGATGGTGTACGCGGCAGCTTAAATTGAAGCCTTTTAAAGACTGGATCGGACCGGATCTTGAATCAGGGATAAAGATTTTCAGCTATGTTGCCATCAGAGCCGACGAACCACAGCGTGTTGGCATGCACGCTACGCACACTAATCTCGAAGTCCTATTCCCACTGCGGGAACACGATGTTGACAAAGCTGGCGTGAACGAACTGCTCAATGGAGCAGGGCTTGGGTTGCCAGAGTATTACCGCTGGCGTTCAAGAAGCGGCTGCACATTTTGCTTCTATCAGCAAAAAATCGAATGGGTACGCCTTCGCGAAGAGCATCCTGATAAGTTTGATGAAGCTAAGCAGTACGAAAAAACCGCGCTAGAGCATGGTTCTCCGTTCACTTGGAGTGATGGTGAGTCATTGAATGATCTTGAGCGTCCCGAGCGAATAGCAGCGATCAAGGCCGATTATGAAAAGCGAATAGAGCGCGAAAAGAAAAAAAAGCGAGCCAATCCGCTTCGAGTCGGAGTAGTCGACATAGATATCGACACACTTTACGGGGATTCCGAAATTTCAACTTCATGCATTATTTGTCACAAATAAGAGATGTCTAGGAGTTTTGCTCCTGCAAGTTGCTCGATCGATAGCTTGATGTGTGCTTATGTCGAAATTCGATGAGTCTTTCGGGAGCGAAAGCCTGCGTCCAAACAATGGAGTTACGAAGGAGCTGCTTTACTTCAGACCTATACGGTCGAGGATCTCCGTGTAATGAATCGTGAAGACTTGCGCTGAGCTCGCCGAAACGAATCTCACGTTTCGTCGCTTCGAGCAACCACATGAATGATCTACTACTTCGATAAGCCGCAGAAACCTCTTCTATCGTCGGATGTTGCGACAGCGAGAAGTGCTCAATATCATGCCGAATTTGCTCTGCCCAATCGACATCATTTTTGATAATTAGCACTGGGTTAGGGCACCAAGGAAAATCGGCACCAGTCAAAGGTCCACCGCGTTTCGAAACATGTGTTTCAAACGCTTGGGGCATCGCTGTCGAGAACTCGGGCGAGAGCTCTGTTCGTTGCGGTAGCTCGGTGACTTCCAACAACACAGCCGATATAAATTCGTCATCGACTTCGATCCCTTGAGAAAAAATTCCGGCAAGAAATGCTGAAATCTCATTACTAGCAGAAATGCACACTACAGCTTCGAGGTTACCTGTGTGCTCCTCTATCGGGATCCCGGAATGAGTCAAATTTGCGCTTCCGATGAACGCAATATCGTCAAACAAAAAAACCTTCGCGTGTAGCCTTGGATGTAAGAAAAATCTACCTCCTCTAGCAAGCACCTCAGCGCCAGCATCGACGTCACTAGCACCGCTTGCTAAGTCCGCCAATCTCCAACGAGAACAAACTCTCAAATCGCTGCTGGGATTGATTTGCAATTTGTCCAACAAACCGGACTTCAAAAATCCACTTGCGAACCAAGCGCGCTTCGATGTCTTAGCGGCAGAAATAACCCAAGATAAGAGCTCGGGACCGCTTAGCAGCCTCGATTCGAACGAGCTCACTCGTCACGAAGGAAATATCTTGCTAACTTCCCCCAATTTATCCGTGTTTCTTGAGCGCGCTCGCGCCTAGCTCCATCAGGTTCCTCATCTTCAAAACGCGCCCATGCCAACAAGAGAAGCTTCAAACCGTCCGATGCTGAATTCAGACGACCTCTCAGTTCCTCCTCAGACAGTCCATCGGACTCTTCTCCTAAGACTTCAATAAGCCTCGAATGAGCGGGGTGGTTGGTGTTCAGCGTTATCACGTTAGTCCCACCTTTTTGTCTCACTGAAAAAAATGCCGGCGACTCCATATCTATTTCTGCGAAAACATATTTTTGCCCATCCGAGATTGTCCTAGCCGCAATCGTTGCAGCGGCCTTTTCGTCTACGCCTTGTTGGACTAAGTCTGCCTCAAGCTCGTCTGTACGCTCATCATCCGATAGCTGTTCACCTTCATCGCTTTTCCCACTATGACCCTCTTCTTGTCGTGCTCGCGTTGCGTCAGTAGCTTTTTTTTCCGGCGAATTATCGTCAACATCGTGTCGTTTGCGATTAGCTCCACTTCGGCTCGTCTGTGCTTGGAGAAGGCGCCTAAGAGTATTTCGATTTCTTTGTATAATATTCACGATATCAAGTAATGCACCGCGCGGATCGTCGTCTTCAATAAATTCTCTTTTAACGTCCTCTAAAGTTTGTCCATCCTCTAAAAGTGAACCAATCTCCACTGCTGCGAAGTTTGAGAATGTATGAGCGTGCTGCTTGTTGTTAGTGACACCAAACACTTCATCGAGAGCAGGTGGAAATTCGATTTCTATTCCCCACCATCTTTCTCGTGGGTCAGAAGGATCGCTCCAAGAGTCGTCAAGTTCTAATTCACGTTCAGCTCTAACAATCGAAACACCGACATTCTTTTTTGCGTGTTTTCCGTAAGGCAAACTGCCAGGGTTATGCCCTTTTCGAGCTTCTTCTTTTGCAAAACTAAATTTAATCTTCACTTCGTGGTCAGCACCTTCGTATGCGATCGTCGCAATGACAGTCGCTTCGTTCTCGTCTGGCCACTCCTTAAACATAGGCTCCTCATTCCAAGGAGCGGGTGTTGAGGTATTTCGCATCAGATAACTAGGATCATTTGAAAGTGCGGGACGCTCTATCGGATCTTTCCCGAATTCGCGAACATCAAATGACGCGAGCCTGATCGATACGCGCCCATCGTCCAAAAAACGGCGATACATTCGACCTACGATAAGCTCACTATTATCAATAAGTGCTTTCGCAGTTTTCCAGATAAGACGATCAAGCTGAGACCAAACTACCAGCGTCCCGCTTTTGCCGACTGAACGCGCTGCAGTAAGCCATTGATCCGGCAATTTCTTGGCTTCAGAAGCAGGTACTTCCTGCATTCTTTCCTCAATGATTTCATCTAGATCCAGATAACTCCAAATCGCGCTCTCGATACCATCTTGCCACGTCCAGACATCAACCCGCCGACACTGTGAGATAGACGATGCTGGTAAACCCATACCGAAACGGCCAATTCCAGTCTGATCTTCGGATTGCAATCGCGTTCCGTTGCCGAACTGAAGAGCCATCCGAAGAACGTCGGCAGACATGCCTGCTGCATCGTCAAGTACCGCTATTTGGGTAACCCGTTTGCGTTGACGTTGTCTGAGTTGCTCAGACTCTTCAGCGATCAAAAGTTCAACGTTTTTCGCTCCTGCTTGTATGGAATTGTCCATCAATTCAGCCAATGCATGTGCGGCATTTTTATAGCCGTTGTCTCTCATTGCTTTTACAGCAAGATGGCTTGGTACTATTGAAAAGCTCATTGCTTACTCCAAACGTCTTCCCAGTTCATAAACGCGTCGCCAACATTTCCAAAACCCGGCAAACCATTATCTACCACGGTAACAATTTCAGCCTCATCATTTCCTCCAGCCAAGCGCCCTCTGATTGCCCTTCCAACCATCTGACTATAAAGAACCAATGATTTCGTTGGACGAGCAATAAGCGCCGCACTTGTGCTGGGCGCGTCAAATCCGGTGGTAAGCACTCCAAAATTACAAAGCACTTTTGGTTCTGCATCATCGTTCTGATAAGAACTAATAGATTGACCGCGATCACTAGCACCTTTAGAGATTTTCCCAACGACTGATCTTGCCCAAATTCCGCGAGACCGCAATGTGTATGCGAGTAAATTTGAGTGTTCGACAGTAGTAGCAAAAACTATCAGCCGATTGTGTCTAGATATCAAATTTTCTATTTCGTTCAAAATGACTAAATTTCTGAGTTCGTCTTCTGCCAATCGAGCTAGAAGATCGTTCGGGATATCGAAGCTTTGCTCTATCTTTGAAATATCGTCATCAGAAAGTGCGAGGCCAGATTCGCTCAAAACTGGTCTGAAAGAAGCTCGGGCGAGATAGCCTTCGTCGATTAGATAATCTACTGGATTTTTATAACCATCGACTTCAAGGACTACTTTTTGATGGCCGAAAAAACTCGAAAGCTGCTCGTCCGCATCAATATCATTCCATGATCGACCCGGAGTAGCGCTCAAGCCAAGGAGTGAGCTTCTATCACGATAAGGTTCAACGAGTGAGTCAAGAATTAATTGATAAGTTTCAGCGATCGCCTGGTGCGCTTCGTCCATAATCACAAGGCGGGATCGAGACCCAAGTCGCCCGATCGCACTTATATCCCGCTTCAATAGCGAAAATAATTTCGAGAGGCCACAGACGATAAAGTCTCCGTTTAGTACATCTAGATCTAAACTCGTGCTGCCCCAAAAACGCCTGACGTTAATCGGGTGACTACCTATCGCTGACCACGCTTTTTCAAATTCAGATGCAGCTTGTTCACAAAGCTCTTCACTGTGCGCTAGCCAAATTACATTTCGATCCGGGTGCGAGCGGAGGCTTTCACAGATAATATTCATGGTAGTTCGTGTTTTGCCGGAACCCGTTGGCATGTGAAGCAGAACTCTACGAGGTGCCGTTTCAAGCTTAGCAGTGACTCGCTGTGCTGCACGTGCTTGGTGGTCGAAGAGAGGGTAAATCGGATCTATCCGAGTGCAGAGAGGTATACCTTCCGTAGCAATCTCTTCGTTAGGCGGCGGAAGTTCGAAATATTCATAAAGGGCCACGAGACGACTGTTCGTAATTTTCGAGGCCGTGAGGGCGATATACGGATCTGCGACATCTAGATCTAGGATTGTGCAAAGCGTTTTGGCTTCTTCTGGTCGCAATAAATCTAAGAGGAGGGCTCGACTGAATGCGTCAGATAGCAGCTTATGAGAATCTTCCAGCAACAAACTGCGCTGTCGCGCGAGGGTGAAACCCTCTGGATCGAGAGCATCGAGTAGACGCAGCGAATCTGGACCGATCAGATCCTGAAGGACTTTTTCGTCAGCTCGCGATAGAAAAGTCTGAAGATTCATAGCCACGCGCAATAAATTTAGGCCCCGACGATTGGTTGCATGCCAATACTATGTTTGCAAGGGGCTTGGAAGAACTACAATTTTGCTCTCCCCGTTCAAGACGCGATTATCTGTTGCAGAATCCGTAACCTGCTAATCCACTCAACCTCTGTGAATGGCTCTGTTGCACGGATCGGCTTGGGATTCCCTCATAGAATCCAATGTTGTAGCTTCGGTTGATGAGCAAACCGATCCCACCGCGCTACAAGACGACGAACTGGACTGAGTATAATGCTGCTCTGAAGCGGCGCGGATCGCTGACGATCTGGTTTGATTCGGAGATGGTGGGAAGCTGCACCATCCTGCAAACGTGGTGGTCAGGAGGCCTACAGCGATGCCGCCATTCAGGCATGTCTGACGCTGAAGGTGGTATTCGGGATGGCACTGCGGCAGACGACGCGGTTCGTGATGAACCTTCTGGAACTGGCCGGTCTTGATTGGTCGGTTCCCGACTTTAGCACGCTCAGCCGTCGTCAGAAACACCTCGCCGTGGCTCTGTCCCGCCGCCCATCATCGGGTCCAATGCATCTTCTAATCGATAGTACCGGCATCAAGGTCGAAGGGGACGGTGAGTGGCACGCCCGCAAGCATGGCCTTTCCAAGCATGGCCCTTCCAAGCGCCGCCGCTAGGTGAAGCTCCATCTCGCCGTCGACGCGCAAACGCTGGAGATTCAGGCCGTCGAGGTAACGGGTGCAGGCGTTGGCGACGCCCCGATGCTCCCCGAACTGCTGGCTCAAATTCCGCACGAACAGGACATTGGATCGGTCACGGCAGATGGCGCTTACGACACCCGTAAATGCCACGACACCATCGCCGGGCGAGGTGCCGATGCAGTGATCCCTCCGCGCAAAAATGCCCGCCCGTGGAAGCCTGACACCCCAGGAACCATCGTCTGGGACGAGGCTCTGCGAGCCTGCAAGCGCTTCAGTCGGGCGGTGTGGAAACGGTGGAGCGACTACCACAGGCGATCCCTTGCAGAGACCAAGATGAACTGCGTCAAACAACTCGGTCAGTGCATCATGGCCCGCGAATTCGACAGACAGGTCGCCGAGCTGCAAATCCGCACCAGCGTCCTCAATAGCTTCACCATGCTTGGCACTCCTGAAACCGTCGCCGTTCCGAATACATGAAAATTAGCGACGTATGGAAAAATCCGGCCTCGCGCCGATCCATGCAACAGCGCCTCTGTGAATGATTTACTTCATTGATAACAGTGTCAATTCGCAGTCAAATGCAAAAGATCAAGACGCATAAAGGCGCAGCGAATTATTAAGTTAAATCAAAGATATATAATTTTTGCAGAATTTTTGAGGTCGCTTTGAGGATGAGGTCGAGTTTAGATCCGTCAGGCTCGACAACGGCGAATGGATTCTGTCTCAGTTGGAAATGCAACACTGAGGAGATCGCTGACTATAGTGCCAATTCGTCGCAGCAATGCGACTGAGGGTCAACTCGATGGGCATGCGAGTTTCTTCCAGTGCGATTCTGTCAGATAGAGAAGAAAATTGTTTAAAATAGCGTAA
>Ga0209187_1003115_pt1 | contig 14453 bp, 13 predicted proteins | sample BantaG_FD_187430 | JGI IMG/M metagenome (GOLD analysis project Ga0209187, IMG submission 187430) | Marine algal microbial communities from Bantry Bay, Ireland - BantryBay_4 metaG (SPAdes) (version 2) | ecosystem: Host-associated > Algae > Red algae > Unclassified | place: Bantry Bay, Ireland... | reverse complement strand
ACAACCACTTAACGATGTGAGGTAAGCCTGGTGGATCCCACTTAGAGTGGACGCCTACCATATCTTCCATTTCTTCTTTATCAGTTAGTAAGCTTATGAGCATAGCAGGGTTTAGATCACTGTAAGCCATGACCATTTCTTTTGTCGTCTTACCTGAACTTGTTTTCAAACTCTCAGGTGCTTGCTTTAGTATGTAATCAGCTTTGGTCTGTGTCCATCTCGGCACACCTAATGATCGCCCAGTTGGTTCTATATCTGGAGAAGCATTAGCAGTGTGGGATGAGAACTGCGTAATGGAACATTAATACTGGAATGACCAACATCTACATGAACAGCTGTCCCTAAACCATTATAGATTGTCAAATCAGAGGTCCCCGCCTTCTCGGCTGAAAATACAGTTGCACCTACAATCAAGATTGCTATTGAAAATTTTGCGACACTTGGCACGATCCCGTCTGACATGACAAACTTATCCCAAATAGTCAATTTATCCACAACTTTTCGTTCTTGCCCTGGCACAAAACTGTTATAGCTAAAACCAACACTTGATGCCTTCGGGGCCATCTGATTATTGAACATGCGTATTTCTAACTTTGAGATCATGTTCAATAATCCTGCTCTTGGCAACATCAACTTATTTTCTGGTATCATCAATAATCTCTGGAAGTTGTTGCCTACTCACTTGCACACCTCTGTGCCAAATACTTTTTGACCCTGATGTTGTTAAGCGTTTTTGTTCTAATGCCTCCAGTTGATGTAATTCATCATTGAGTGTAGAAAAGTCCTCTAAGTCAGCCACTAAACTATCTAGGTATAAACCTGCCGTTGACAAGTCCATCTTAGGTGAAGCAGTATATACCTCATCTACTGCGTTGTAGTCTTGAAATAAAAGTCGGTTCACATAGACACCCTTGTATTTAGAATCATAATATTCCTTCTCCCACAGTTGATTATGAAAGTCTAAAACTTCACTTGTCGAAACGGCATTGATTTCATCACTAAGGTTGCTTTCTTATACAAATCCGTTCTTACATTAATTTCTATTATTATAAAATCGTATATCTTTTTTACTGTATGAATGTAAAAATATAATATTTAACCGATAAGTAATTTTTAATATATTACGGAAAATAAAATATTTATAAAAGAAATAACTTAACATAGACGAGACACAACAAACACCAGATCAGCCAACAACAGATCAACAAACAACAGCCGAAGGACCAACGACAATGAGCGGTTTAAAAAAAATTGGTCTAGCTTTACTTTTATTTGGAGTTGCCTATTACTGCTTTACAACGATGACCAAATATGAAAATGGAAAAGGCGTTTCTATAAATAGACTTTTGTTGATCGCGTATAAACTAGCTGGTAAAAATATATCCACGGGCATCTTAGGTTTACTTGGCTCCTTTCTAACCTTTGCAGGAATCAAAGAATTAATTGCTGCGAAGAAAAATAATGTTTAATTTTTAATTGCGTGCTAGAATATAACTACCCTGAAACTCTAATTTAAATCGCAAATTCAATCGACTACCGGTCAAATTATTAAGAATGGCATGTAACTGATTAAAGATGTCTCTTATAAAGTATTCGAAGCAACATTGACAGCGCCGAGCAGATTAAATCGACGCGAAGAATCCTAAAACCTGTACATCCTATTAGCCACCAGTCAGTCTAAATCTATTTCAGACAACAATCCTAAAATCCAAAAATCCTAGAAATGTTAATTCAGACAATTGAATGATTCCTCCACTTTAAACTCTTTTCAATCTACGCCCCGTCAAATTATTCGGAATAGCATGTTACTGATTAAAGATGTCTCTTATAAAGTATTCAAAGCAACATTGACAGCGCCGAGCAGATTAAATCGACGCGAACAATCCTAAAACCTGTACATCCTATTAGCCACCTCAGTCTAAATCTATTTCAGACAACAATCCTAAAATCCAAAAATCCTAGAAATCTTAATTCAGACACCTGAATGACCCCTCCATTTAAAACTCCAACCGAAACCTAAGATTCAATCTACGCCCCGTCAAATTATTCGGTATAGCATATTGCTGATTAAAGATGGCACGTATAAACGTATTTGAGGCAACATTGGCAATGCCAAGCATATTGAAAACTTCTAAACTGAGCCAGGCACCATTCGACCAGCCAAACAGATTTTTCTTGTCCTTGATATTCGTCGCTCTATCCCACAAGGCTAAGCTGAATCCGATATCAACGCGCTGATAAGCTTTGTATTGAAACGTATTTCTAAATATTTGGTTGTTACCTTCTATGCCGAAAGGCAAACCTGATCCGTACACCAGATTGAGATGCATTCTAAAATTTTCATTTTGAGGCAAATAATCTTGGAAGAATAAAGAGAGTGAAAACAATTGATCCGTCGGTCTAGGTACAAAGTTGACTTCTGTGGCTGTCGTGTCTCCAGCATTAAACTTCAAGTGTTGGACGTCCTCAATGGTTTCCTTTGCACTAAGAAATGACACATTCAACCATGAATCTACACCTGGTACAAGTTCACCATTTATTCTAAAATCTATTCCGGTAACATGTCCACGAGCATCGTTCTCACCGCTGTACCTGATGCGAATGTTGTCTATCTCATAGCTAATCAGATTGTCTAATTTCTTATAATACGCTTCTGTAATAAATCGATACTTTTTGCGATTGGTATCTTCCTTTTCACCGAAATCATAGGTAAAGCCAGCTACGGCATGTATGGATCGTTGAGATTTCAAATCCAAATTGAGTGATCCATCTGGCCGCCTGAGTTCTCTATAAAATGGAGGCTGATAATACACACCACCTGCAAGTTTGAAAGAGATGTCTTTCTCCCATGCTAAAGGCTTGTACAATAGCTGAACTCGAGGTGAAACTAAAAATTCCTGATTCAAATCCCAATAGGAGAACCGAGTTCCAACAGTAGCTTTCAATTCATACTTGTCTGCTTCGCGTAAGCTATAACTGTCTTGAAAAAACCCCCTGAATCGATTGGATGTTATCTCATTTGTTGACTTGATGACTTCAAATAATTCGACAGCTTCAGGATTAAAAGGAAGTGAAAATCCAGCAGAATCTAACCGCTGCCATTCATTCAATTCATCATTGAATGATTCACGTTGAAACTGAGCGCCCCATTGTAAAAAGTGTGTAACTTCTTTTGATCCGTCTCCATCTAGTTGCAATTCTACTCCTCCTTTATGTTGTAGATTGACGATCGAACTCTCCAATTTATTTCGTGCAAATTCATGTTGTGTTCCTGTACCTATGATCGCTAGATCTTCTCCTGCCTCATCGCCAAGACCAGTTTCTACTTGAGACAGGCTATAAAAGCTTTGGATGTCAAATGTTTCTGACTCGTCACTGCCATAGACCGACCCCAGTAATTTCAAATACAAAGGATTCTTTTCTCGTTCTGGAATATAAGTTAAAGATAGACCACCCATTCCATTTTGATAATCATCTCTCTCCTGCCCTTCAAAAACAGATGATAATCTTAGCGTAGTAAAAAAGGAACCAAATGCTGTATTTCTTTCGCTAGGAATAAAATCGAATTGGCTCTGATTATAATTGGCGATAATACCAAATTGTAAATCTCTGCTAATGTCATACGTTAAGTATGTTTGCAAGTCGACAAAATTTGGTGTGTATTGCCCTTCTGTATCCAAGGTACCCAACAAGTATCGATTGGTTTTATACCTTCCTCCAACGAGATATCTTAATTTCTTAAAATTGCTACTACCCAATTGTTTACTTCCTTCTAAATGACCAGATGCACCAAGCAAACTTGTGCTTATTGATCCTTTGAATTCTTCTGGTCTTTTGTACTGGACATCTAGAACAGAAGATATCTTGTCTCCATATCTGGCTTGAAATCCACCTGACGAAAATGAAATATTACTAATCAAATCTGGATTTGGAAAAGACAATCCTTCTTGTTGACTGTTGCGAATGAGCTGTGGCCTGAAAATTTCAAAGTCGTTGACATAAACCAAATTTTCATCATAGTTACCACCTCTGACATTATACTGCGAACTCAATTCGCCACCAGTACCTCCTGATGTACCCAAGGCGATACTCGGTAAAATACTTTCGAAGTTACCCGTCGTCGAAGGGATTAATTTTAATTCTTCCACCGACTCTCTGACCATTTCCGTTTGTGAAAGTCTGCTCTCTTCTACGATGACTTCGACATTTGACTTTGAAGCACTCAGTATCAAATCAACTGTCTTCCTTTGCCCATCTGCTAATGCTTCTACTGCTAGACGTTGTTCTGCAAAACCTATTCTGGAAAAAACCAAGGTCATTGCTTGACCTGATGGCACTTGTAATCGATAAGTCCCGTTCGCATCAGATTCAGTGGCATTACTCGAACCATCAATGTATATAGTGACAAATTCGATTGGTTGATTGTTTGTTTCGCCGATAACGGTGCCTTGGAGTACGCTCTGCGATTTGACGAAAGTCGAACTCAACAGGAAAATCGCACTAAGCATCAATAGTCTATTCATCCGTTTAACAAAACGTTCTAACATTATATATAAGTGTTTAATTCGATGCTTTTCAATCGCTTGATTGTGTCCTTTGGATCATCAGATTTAAATACGCTACTTCCTGCTACTAATATATCCGCGCCCGCGCCCAAGATGGATTCCGCATTTTGCAGACCGACACCACCATCAATTTCTATCTTGACATTCAGATTTCGGACAATGATTCTCTCTTTGAGTGTCTTAATTTTACTTAGCGTTTGATAGATGAATTTCTGACCACCAAAGCCAGGATTCACAGACATGATGATAACCTGATCCAAGTCCTCTAAGACATCCTCTAATAAAGTGACAGATGTATGTGGATTGATGGCAACACCTGCTTTCATACCAAGACTTCTAATGGCTTGTAAGGTTCGATGCAGATGATCACATGCTTCATAATGGACACTTAAGATATCAGCACCTGATTCTTTAAATGACTCCAAGTACTGATCTGGATTGTCAATCATCAAATGAACATCCAATGGCTTTTTTGCAACAGACTTGACTTGCTTCACTATCGGTTGCCCGAATGATATGTTTGGCACAAATGAGCCATCCATTACATCCACATGGATATAATCAGCCTCACTCTCATTGATCAGTTGAATGTCCTTACGCAGTTCCAAAAAATTGGAAGCCAATATAGAAGGAGCGATATAGTGCATATTAAATACGTTAGATGCACAAATGTACGCATTGACCATCTACATTTCTATTCACCATTCGATTAATCCAATGGGATGTAATTGAATAGACGAACCATTAAAAATAATTTGTCATGTTTTTTACAAAAAATCACGACAAATTTATTCAATCGTCGCCGCCGTTTTTAGAGAGAAACATGACAATACGAATATAAAAAATGATTAGTTTCTAATGGTCATTTCGCAAATGTCTGACTCACCATCTGTTCCTCGCTAATATCCGACATGCCATTAAGTGCCAGATAGACTCGCGCTGTAGTAAACACATCTTGCTCACAATACTTTGCTATTTTGACTAAATCACCTTGTTCATAGTACACATCTCGCACTTGACTCCCATTCATTTCGTTCTTAGGCGAAGGAAGATGAAGTGCACTAGCAATGAGATCTAAAGAGGTATAATTTTTATAATCACCAAATTTCCACAACTGAAGGGTATCTATAAACTGAGTTGTTTGCCAGGGTTTAGCTCCTGCGACATCAATCAACTTAGGTAATGGCAATCTGTTGATCAATAAGCGTCTACACAGAAATGGGACATCGAATTCCTTAATGTTGTGTCCACACAGATGATCTTGTTCTGGCTTATTGTAATGTGTATGGAGGACATTAGAAATGGAGTGTAACACTTCTGATTCATTATCACTGTAAAAGGATTTTACCTTTAGATAGCTAATGGCATTTTCTTTAAGTACAAAGTATCCGAGCGAAATGCACACAACTTTAGAAAATTCAGCATAAATTCCTGCCTTTTCACAGAATGACTGGGCGATTGACTCAGAATCATCGTCGTAGTTTTTCTTATACCAAGATGAATTTGAAGCCTTTTTACGCCACAATTGTTGTTTATTGGTATCAATATCTTCAAAATTAGCTGATTCTGGGACAGTTTCGATGTCTATAAACAGAATACGGCTTAGGTCTGTGAATTGTAAAGTCATTTTTCCTAAAATTTAAGGTTTACCCTAAGTTGTCTTGTTAATAATAACAAGAAATTTGTAATGAACAAAGGAATCAAACGTAGATTCGTTAAGTTTACTTATTATATATAATTATATTCCTTAATAACTAATCCATTAAATACTTCTATTATGAGTTATAATGAAAAGAAATCGAGCAGTACCAGCTTACTCCTTATCTTAGGAATCCTTGCCTTTATGGGACTTAGTGGTTACTTATGGTATACCAATAACAATTTGAAGACTGAGTTGAATGCTAAGAATAGTCAGTTCTCAGAATTACAAGGTGTACACAACGAACTAGATACTCAGTATCAAGCAGCTTTAGAGAGCATTGAAAGTCTGAGAGACGATTCAAAAGAATTGAATGAGCTTATTAATTCCCAAAAAGCAGAATTGGCAGATCAGAAAAAGAAAATTAATAACCTGATTTGGAATAAAAATGAGCTAGGTAAAGCTAGAGACGAAATTGCGACTTTCCAAGGCCTTACTGCTGGTTATTTGAATGAGATAAATGGTTTGAAATCTCAGATCGCCACTCTCCAAACAAATAACGTCAAGTTGACAGAGGAAAAAGATGTCTTGATGGTAAATCTTGACGAGCAAAAGATAAAAACGGCAGAAGTTGAAGAAGCTAAAGAGCAGTTAGTGAAAAACGTATCGAAAAAAGAAAGTGAGATATTAGACTTAGCTAATACAGTTGATATCGCATCAGCCATTAAGATCAATTGGTTACAAGTGACTGGTCACCAAATGAAAGACGATGGTACATTAAAAAGTAAGAAGAAAGCTAAAGATATTGATGTCTTAAGAATTTGCTACAAGACTGAAACGAATGTCACGGCACCTGCTGGTGAAGAGACGTTTAATGTTAGATTCATCGATCCTCAAGGGCAAACAATAGCTATCGCAGAGAATGGTTCTGGTGTATTGACTAACAAATTGACAGATCAACAAGTAAAGTATACGACTTCTAGTAGCTTAGACTATCAAAATACTGATGCTGAAAATTGTGTAGACTGGCAATCAGACTACCCATTCGTAAAAGGAGTCTATGGTGTAGAAATCTACAATAAAGACTACTTGACAGGTAAGGGTGATTTCAAATTGAAATAATTTAGAAATAAATAAAGTTTTATGGGCACGGTTTTTAACTAAACCGTGCTTTCTTTGTTATATGCCAGTACATTGTTTTTTATGAGTCCGAAAAAGAATCCCATAGACAAGGATAAGATTGCAGAAAACCCAGGATTATTGCCCTATGCTCACCATATGGGCAGTGCCATTATAAAGCCTATAGACAAAGGCAGAACCAAAGGATTGGCAATGGATGCCATGTACGAACAAACAGAAGGTCAATTGCTACAAATCAAAGAACAAGTAGAATTACTGGTGCGTCAAGCTCAGGCAATTCACGATCGTATTGACATCTCAGAAAAGATATATAAGGCTGATTGTGGATTTAAACCAGTTCCAAATAAAGAATATTATCTCTACGATAAAGGAGAAGACTTTTGGATTGTCAGTATGGTCGGCCCAACTGAATGGGGCAAATCAAAGCCTTATGAATATTTAGCAACGGTCACCTTGCTTTCTGATTCAACATGGAAGGTAATAGAATCTGTCAAAGAAGAACTTAATATTGATTTCGAATTATGATTGGATGGCATTTTTCCAAATTCACACCGCGGCCTGACGAGTCACCTTTTGAACGTCTGTTGCGCTTATTTCAAGAGTTACTCATACATACCTCAGGTGAAGTCAGTGAAGCACTGTCTTGGTTAACTGAATTGGATAAACATCACAACCTTACGGATAATAATTACGGTATCGCTGATTTTATTCAGGACTTGATTGATAAAGGTCTTATATCTCAAGGTCATGGCCAAGGCGATCCAACTTACAATCCGACAGCAAAAATGGAGATCGCTTTAAGACAAAAAGCACTTGATGATATTTTTGATCAGTTGGCCAAATCGAAACGAGGCAATCACATCACTTCAAAAAGTGGTCAAGGAGATGAACATACCTCAGAGATTCGTCCGTATAACTATGGCGATTCTCTTGACAAAATTGCGATTTCAGATTCGCTAAAGAATGCACAGATCAATCATGGCATTGACGAGTTCATGTTGACTGAAAATGATCTGCAAGTTCATGAGACGTTTTTCAAAACTCAGACGAGTACAGTCTTAATGATTGACATTTCGCACTCGATGATTTTATATGGCGAGGATCGAATCACACCTGCGAAAAAAGTAGCCATGGCTCTCGCAGAATTAATCAAAACCAGATATCCTAAAGACACCTTGGACATCATTGTCTTTGGCAACGATGCATGGCAGATTGAAATTAAAGATCTACCCTACTTACAAGTTGGACCCTATCACACGAATACCGTTGCTGGTGTAGAACTAGCGATGGACATCCTGAGAAAGCGAAAGAATCCGAATAAACAGATCATGATGATTACTGATGGGAAGCCAACGTGTATTAAGAAAGGAAAGGGTTATTATAAAAATGCATTTGGTATTGATAAGAAGATCTTGAATCGGACATTAGGTTTAGCTGTGAAGTGTAGAAAGCTACAGATTCCGATTACAACATTTATGATCGCAAGAGATCCATATTTGGTTCAGTTTGTTGATCAATTTACAAAGGCGAATAATGGAAAAGCATTTTATAGTTCGCTACAAGGACTTGGCGAATTTATATTCATGGATTACAATCAAAATAAACGCAAAAGAAAAAGATAAGCGCAATAGAATATTGACATGATAGAGAAAAAGATAAAGCAAATACAAACATTAGGAGACCTCAAAAAGAGCGGTTGGGAGTCCTTAAGTATCAAAGAAGAAATTAGAAAAAATCTTATTGAGAATCTCAAAGAAAAGAAAAATAGTTTCGAAGGGATCATCGGCTTTGAAGATACAGTTGTTCCTGATATAGAAAGAGCCCTCCTTTCCAAACACAACATCCTTTTATTGGGATTAAGAGGTCAGGCGAAGACGCGGATAGCAAGAAAGATGACAGAGTTGTTGGACGACTACATGCCTTATGTCACAGGTTCTGAAATTAATGACGACCCTTACAAACCCCTATCCAGATTTGCAATTGAGATAATAGAAAAAGAAGGAGATAAGACACCAATCAGTTGGATTCATAAGAGTGATCGATTTGTTGAGAAATTAGCAACTCCAGATGTAAGTGTCGCTGATCTGATTGGTGATGTTGACCCGATCAAAGCAGCCAATCTAAAACTGCCATATTCTGACCAGCGGGTCATTCATTTTGGATTGGTACCGAGGTCACATCGGTCTATATTTGTTATTAATGAGTTGCCTGATTTACAGCCCAGAATTCAAGTGTCGCTTTTCAACATTCTTCAAGAAGGAGATCTGCAGATCCGTGGTTTCAAATTTCGCTTGCCTTTAGATATCCAATTTGTCTTCACGGCCAACCCAGAAGATTACACCAATAGAGGAAGTATTGTCACTCCACTGAAAGATAGAATCGAGAGTCAGATCTTGACGCACTATCCAAAAGATATTGCAACAGCAAGAGCCATTACAGAACAAGAAGCGCTCATTGATGATAAGAATGCAATGATCCATATTCCAGATCCCGCCTTTGATTTATTAGAATCTATCTCATTCAAAGCGAGAGTAAGTGAATATGTTGATGAGAATAGTGGTGTATCAGCACGATTAAGTATTTCTGCTTTAGAAAACTTAGTGAGTACTGCGGAGCGTAGAACATTGCTAGCATGGGACAAGAAAAGCTGTGTTAGACTAACAGATTTTTGGGGCATCATCCCATCTATGACAGGTAAAGTAGAACTCGTTTATGAAGGTGAGCAAGAAGGTCCATACAGTGTCGCTCTTCATTTGATTGGAGCCGCTATGAAAGATTTATTTCTCACTTTATTCCCGCATCCAGAAAATAAAGAGCAGAAAACTAAAGATCCTTACGGTACAATCAACGCCTTTTTCTCAGGTGGAAATTCGATAGACATAGAAAATGATTTTTCAGATAAAGCCTACTTGAAAGAATTAAATAAAGTTGCAGGCCTATCAAAATTTGTCGACGATTCTGGAGTGGCAGACAACAAAGCAGAAAAAGGATTTTTCATGGAATTAGTCCTACATGGTTTATCTGAATTTGAGTTGATAAATAAATCAATCATAGACACTCAAGTCCATTACGAAGATCCTCTGGCTAATATGTTTGGAGATTTTAATACTGGTGATAATTAGGTTAGGTCGCTCGCAAGCTCACTTTGGGACGTTCGCAAGCTCGCTTTGGGACGCTCGTGAACTCGCTTTTGGGACGTTCGCAAGCTCACTCTATGTTAACTATCAAATCCCAATGATGCAGTCGTCCTAACGACGAAGCCGTCCACTCAACACCTAACACTCAACACCGCCGCAGGCATAAACCGTCCCAAAGGCGAAGCCGTCCACTCAACGCTCATCACCTAGCACTCAACACCACCACAGGCACACCTTCCTATTTACTGTTAAAGAATATACATCCTAACCACGCATCCTATATATTTGCAAATCATAATTAAGATTAAATGAAATTGCTCCGCTACGGCAATAGAGGTAAAGAAAAGCCGGGAATAGAATTTGAAGACATCCGATTTGATTGTTCTAAATTTTTCAAAGATTGGGATCAAGAATTCTTTGAAAATGATGGCATTAAAAAACTAGAACGCATCGTTAATTCTGAAACACTAAACCAAGTCAGAGATACTGAACGCTGGGGTGCTCCAATAGGCAGGCCAGGTATGGTCATCTGCGTTGGGCTTAACTACAAAGACCACGCTAAAGAAGCTGGCCTTGACCTGCCATCTGAGCCTATCATCTTTATGAAGGCAAGCAATACAGTATCAGGTCCTTTTGATCCTATCTATATTCCTCCTGGAGCTCAAAAGATTGATTGGGAAATAGAGTTAGGTATTGTTTTGGGCAAAAATGTATTTAACCTACAAAGCGAAGATGAAGCAGAAGAAGCCATTGCTGGATATACGGTAGTCAATGATCTCTCAGAAAGAAAATATCAGTTAGAACATGGAGGACAATGGGTAAAAGGTAAAAGTTGTCCCGGTTTTTGTCCTGTAGGTCCATACTTAGTGACTAAAGATGAAATTGAGAATGTGAACTCCTTGGAGATGAAACTCAGTATTGGCGAAGAACTGATGCAAGACAGCAATACCAGTAAAATGGTGTTCTCCCCTGCTTACATCGTAAAATACATATCTCAGTTCATGGCCTTAGAGGCTGGAGATTTGATCAATACTGGAACACCAGCGGGAGTCGGCATGGGTATGAAGCCACCTCGATATCTGCAAAAAGGCGAAACAATGAGTCTAGAAATAGAGCATTTGGGCCAGCAAGAACAGTATTTAAGGGAAACACCTGTACTAAAATGATGGTTGTAGTCGATTTGTAGTCTAAATTCCAGCTTTTAGTAGTGCAATTGTAATAATCTTACTCTTGCAGAATGTCTTATAAATATGTAATTTTGATATATGGAGATGTGCATGCCCAGCAACATCAATTTAACATGAAACCTTTAGAAAATTCTGCTGCAAAAATTTCTGATTTGCTTCGGCGTCTTGAAGACTTAAGAAAAGACAACAAGGTATGTTTACTTAATTCTAAAGAGATAATTGAGAAAACTAAGAATCTCGTTTTGAGAAATTCTAAGTTACTCTAGTGTTAACGTTTATTCAACATCAATTCACTTATTCAACTTCATTTTCTCTATCAACATAAATACCAATCAGCCAATCTATTTCTGACTTTGTTATTGCCAGATTAAACATACTATTTACCAAAGCGAAAGCATTACTAATATACTGCGATTGCACGGCTCGATAATCGACAGAGTTAATCTGCGCAAGCTTAAAGCGTTCTTCAGCCATTTCTAAACTTCTTCTAGTAACTGCCAGCCGTTCAGATGAGATTGTCAACAACTCTTTTTCATTATTGTATTGAAGAATGAGTGTCGCTAATTGATTTTTCAGTTGTACAGTTGCATCCAGGATATCCAAGTCAGATATCCCCTCTTGTATTTTGGCATTTTCAATATCTGCTCTACTGACACCACCATCAATTAAATTCCAATTAAAGTTAGCTCCTACACCCACATTTAATCGATTACTAAAAATCCCATCAGTTGTTATTCCACGTGTCGCGTCTCCTTCTAAAAATTGAAAATAATTTTCTGCAAATCCGACAGATGCAGTTAATGTCAACACAGGTTTACGCATCGATTCTGTTAATCTGCGATTAAGCATTTGTAAATCAGAAGCTAAGTATAGCGTACGTAATGTGGGGCTATCTTCTATCAACATTTCTTCTAAGGCAACCTCATCCAACTCTTGAAGAGCCACTTGTAACCGTTCTGGAAATTCATATTCCATATCAAATGGAAGCGTCAACAATGTATTCAAATTCTTCTTTGATACCACTACCAATTGAGCCTGTGTAATATAATTCGTTGAATCAGATAGCACAGCATCTTCAAACTGTATCAAATTAAAACTATTACTAGAACCGTATTCTTTTCTAACTTCTTCATATGCAAGTCTCTCCTTAGATAGCGACAGGGTTTCTTCCAACACCAGTTGACGTTCTTGTTGGAATAAGACATCATAATATGTTTGTATGATGTCCCTGATTAATGTTTGAGAATCAACGCTTTTCAGTAGTTCTTCTTGATGGACAGCTAAATCCAATTGATCTTTAGCAACTGCAACTCGACCTCCACTTAATACTGTCCAGTTAGCATCAATAGTCCCGCCTAGAGACCCACTTAAGAAAGGCATACTTATAAAACTGGCTGGATTATTATCATCGACATAAGACATAGATAATGTACCATTTAAATCGACGATCACTCCTCTTCCAGCTCTACCCCAGGTGTTGCTGACCTCTGCTATTCGAATTTGTTCATCAGCTATTTTAATATTGAAGTTTTCTTCTATCCCAATTGAAATAGCTTTTTCTAAGGTCATATTGTCCTGTCCAAACAGCGGACTAGTCAACGACAGAAAACAAACAAAAGACAGTATATTAATTCTCATACAATTAAATCCTTTAAACAGAAGGTAAACCTAATTCTGGCCACAAAAATACTAATTACGATACGTACTGCTAGTATTCCAAAAAGAAAATAGTCAGGAACTTATTATTAGCAAAAGGTTTTAGTCGTTATCAAAGCAGACACACAGTTAAATACTGGTCTTCAAGAGTATTCTTCTCATCAATGGAGAACGGATAAAAGATTAACTAAGGAATTCCCAAATCAGTTTTATCTGGTATAAATCAAGATGAAAATTCGAAACTCTACCTAAAGCAGAGTAAGTTTTGCTAGAATATAACGTCTGATTTTATTTTATAATTTTAAGCATGACAAGTCTTATTTCATAAAGAATTAACGTCTTTAACCAATCCTTTAGCAACAATAAATCTAGAAATTCATGTATCATGGAAAAGTAATTTATACAAGAAAAAAAATAGAATCATTTCTTCATTTTTAAACTGATATTGGGTAGTTTATATGAGGATTGGCTTAAATGCACACCATATTTTGAATAAAAACACATATTATAACATCATCTAAAACAGTACATATTATTAAATGAATCAATAATTTGAGCTTGATGGAATCAGAAGAATTATATAAGTCACCACACAAAGAAAAGACACATTCTATTCTAAAAAAATTGGATTTGACTTGTACCGTTTGTCACAATGAAATTGACTCCGCCAATGTCAACATCAATAGCACACTCGCGAAGTGTAATCATTGTGACTCCCTTCACTTCCTAGATGATGAAGAATTCTTCGGTCGTCGAAAACGCAACCGCCCAGAAATGATGATCCCTGAGGGCACTGAAATTCTTCATTTACCAACTAGTTTAAACATCCGAACAAACTGGAGTAGAAGCAAATCAAAAGGAGGCATGTGGTTCCTTATGCTATTTACTATTATTTGGAATGTTGGCGTTTGGCCTATTGCAATAAGCAACGTTTTAGCAGGAACTATCCTTTCAGTCTTACCAATGGCAATGCATCTAATTGCTGGTTTAGCGTTGTTATAAATGAATGTACTCATAATTACCAGTAGGATTTAGCCATTGCTAAAACAAGCCGGTCAAATAGTTTTTCCCCAAAATATCTTCTGTTTAATTTATAACAAAATTCATCAAGGTAAGCTTGAAGATATTT
>Ga0209187_1003110_pt1 | contig 14471 bp, 11 predicted proteins | sample BantaG_FD_187430 | JGI IMG/M metagenome (GOLD analysis project Ga0209187, IMG submission 187430) | Marine algal microbial communities from Bantry Bay, Ireland - BantryBay_4 metaG (SPAdes) (version 2) | ecosystem: Host-associated > Algae > Red algae > Unclassified | place: Bantry Bay, Ireland... | reverse complement strand
CCAAATATTGGATTGTCTGATGCCATTTGTGATTTGGTCAGTAGTGGAAGTACACTATTCAAAAATAATTTAATCGAAAAGGAGATTATATTAAAGTCAGAAGCAGTACTTGTCAGCAGATCTTCCATGGGTGATGAAAAAGAAGCATTGTTAGATCAGTTATTGTTTAGAATAAGATCAGTATTAGGTGCAAGAAAGTTTAAGTACATCCTTATGAATGTTCCTAACGATAAATTGGATGAAGTGTCATCCATTTTGCCTGTGTTGAAAAGTCCAACAGTGCTGCCATTGATGGAAGAGGGATGGAGTTCATTACATTCAGTTATTGATTCAGAAGATTTTTGGAAAGTCATCAATCAGTTGAAAGCTTGCGGCGCAGAAGGTATATTAGTTTGTCCAATCGAAAAAATGGTCGTCTGATGATCTTTGGATTTATCCTCCTATGTGATTCATTATTTTTGAAATGAACCACATAGAATGATAGAGCACATAGAGTCTAAAACATAATATATGAATATCCTTTTAAGTGGTTTAAAACTAAAAGATAATTTATGAATGTTTATGAAAGTCCCTCACGGGAGAGTATTCAGGATTTAATCAAACGACCAGCACCTATTGTCGATGGTCTATGTATCTATGTTTCTATGTGGTTCAAAATTTTAAAAGATTATCTATGCATCTATGTTTCTATGTGGTAAAAAAAAAATCTTAAATCTATCTCCCTATGCTGTTCAAAATTTTAAAAGGTAATCTATGAGTCTATCCTTCTATGTAGTTCAAAAAATCTATCCATCCATCTTCCTATGTGATTCAAGAACTATGTATCTATGTTTCTATGTGGTTCATAATTTTAAAAGGTAATCTATGAATGTCTATGAAAACCCCTCACAGGCGACTATTCAAGAATTAATCAAACGGCCAGCGTTAAACGTGGATGATCTAAGTGCTATCATTAATGATGTATTTAAAGAAGTAAATACACATGGAGATGCAGCATTAAAAAACTATACACAGAAGTTTGACAAAGTGCTGCTTGATGACCTTAAGGTATCCGAATCAGAAATCAATGGTGCCAAGAATAGTTTGCCGATAGCGCTTCAACAAGCTATTCAAGCCGCTTCTCAAAACATTAAGCGTTTTCATCAAACTCAATTTAACGAAGTCGTCAAAGTAGAAACACAACCAGGTGTGACGTGTTGGCAAAAAGCAGTGCCGATTGAGAAAGTTGGCTTGTATATACCTGGTGGGACAGCACCTCTGTTTTCAACTGTTTTAATGCTGGCGATTCCCGCTCAGCTTGCTGGTTGTGACGAGATTGTTATTTGTACACCTCCTGATACTTATGGTAATATTAATCCAGCTATTTTATTTGCAGCCGAGCTTTGTGGTGTCAATACGATTTATAAAATTGGAGGTTCGCAAGCAATTGCGGCATTGTGTCAAGGGACAGAAAGTGTGCCTGTAGTCAATAAAATATTTGGCCCAGGCAATCAGTATGTAACAGCAGCAAAACAGAAAGCGGTGGAATTAGGAACAGCAATTGATATGCCTGCTGGTCCATCTGAAGTGTTGGTATTTGCTGATGATTCTGGAAAGGCTAGTTATATTGCCTCTGATTTGTTGGCGCAAGCAGAACACGGTGTGGATTCGCAAGTTGTATTTGTTACTACCAATCAAGATTTAATTATAGAAGTACAGAAAGAAGTTAAGAAACAATGTACAATGTTGCCAAGAAAAGAAATTGCAACGATGGCCCTATCACAAAGTCATTTGATTTTTATTACTGAAGATCAACAAGCCTTTGATTTTATTAACGAATATGCACCAGAGCATTTTATCATTAGCTCTGATCATGCGAATGATTATATCCCTATGATCAAAAATGCAGGCTCCGTATTTATTGGAAATTTCACGCCTGAAAGTGCAGGAGATTACGCCTCAGGAACGAACCATACATTGCCGACGAATGGCCATGCCAAAGCTTTTTCAGGTGTTAATCTGGATGCGTTTATGAAGAAAATAACCTTTCAAGAGATTAATGAAGAAGGATTGAAAGGACTGGGTCAAACCATCATCGCAATGGCAGAAGCAGAGAACTTGAAAGCTCATGCTAATGCAGTTAGAATTAGATTGGAAGACATATGAGAGAATTAGTTAGAGAACATATAAAATCATTGATCCCATATCAATCTGCCAGATCAGAATTTGAAGGTGAAGCAGATGTGTATTTGGATGCAAATGAGAATCCCTATGATTTTCAATTCAATCGGTATCCCGATCCTTATCAACGAAAATTGAAAAAACGTTTGGCTGATGTCCGTGGCTGGAATGTAGATCAATTATTTTTTGGAAACGGCTCCGATGAGATTATCGATTTACTCGTACGTACATTTTGTGAACCAAATAAAGATGCGATTCTTACTTGCAAGCCTGGATTTAGTATGTATCAGTTTTCTGCAGAACTCAATCAGGCTCGCAACGATGAATTTGAATTGTCTTCTGATTTTGAAATTGACGCAGACGCCTTTATTAAGGTAATTAAACCAGAGCACAAACTCATCTTTATTTGTAGTCCAAATAATCCTACAGGAAACGCAATTCCGATAAAAACAATAAAGCAAGTTGTAGATAAAGCACCAGGTCTTGTTGTCGTGGATGAAGCCTATGTTGATTTTTCAGAAATCGGCTCTTGCTTAAAAGAAATAGATAGTAAGAAATTAGTTGTGTTGCAGACCTTTTCAAAATCATTTGGATCTGCCGGAATTCGATTAGGGGTTGGCATTATGGATCAGGAAATTGTGGCTATTCTAAATGCTGTTAAACTCCCATACAACGTTAGCGAAAGCACGCAAGTATTAGCCACTCAATTGTTAGATAAGTACGACAAGGTGATTGATTCTGTTTTGATGATAAAAAAAGAAAGACAGCGAGTCAGCAATCAATTAATAAAGCTAGATGTGGTATTGAAAGTATTTCCTTCAGACGCTAATTTCTTATTGGTTAAATTTGATAAAGCAAAAGAAATATATATTCACTTTATGGATAATGGAGTCATTGTCAGAGACCGATCAAACTTATTACACTGTGAAGGATGTCTTCGAATTACGATTGGATTACGTAAGGAAAATAATCGCTTATTATCACTGTTAAAGAGATTTGACAAATGAAGAAACTTTTAATATTAGATAGAGACGGCACCATTATTCAAGAGGCTGAAGATCAGATGTTGAATGAGATTCATAAAATCAGATTCTTACCTAAAGCAATCACTGTATTGTCAAAAATAGCTCAGCAGTTAGATTATGAATTTGTGATGATTTCAAATCAAGATGATCTGGGAGGACCAACATTTCCTGAAAAGGATTTCTGGCCTTGTCACGAATTAATTTTGGATACATTGGCAGGCGAAGGCATCCATTTTGATGGTGTGTATATTGACAAACATTTCGCTGCAGATAATTCACCTTACAGAAAACCAGGTACTGCCATGTTGAAAAAATATTTAACAGGTGATTATGATTTAGAACGATCTATTGTCATCGGTGATCGTTGGTCGGACATCGGGCTGGCTAAAAATTTGGGTAGTAAAGGGATATTAATTCAATCAAATTATAGTGATGAACCAGTAGATGCAAAAGAACTAAAATCATCTGTGGTACTGCAAACAACAAACTGGGATGAGATTTACAGTTATTTATTGCAAATAGATCGAGAGGCTAGTATTTCTCAAGTGACAAAAGAAACCTCCATTCATGCTAAATTAAATTTGGATGGAAAAGGATATTCAGATTGCCAAACAGGCTTAGAGTTTTTTGACCATATGTTGGATCAGTTAGCCAAACATGGAGGCGTTGATTTAATCGTGTACACGAAAGGCGATCTTGAAGTAGACGAACACCACACGATAGAAGACACTGGAATCGCATTAGGTAAATTATATAAACAAGCACTTGGTAAAAAATCTGGTATAAACAGATATGGATTTAATTTGCCAATGGATGATTGTTTGGCAGAAGTGGCTATTGATTTTGGTGGTCGACCGTGGATTGTATGGGATGCAGAATTTAAGCGTGAAAAGGTTGGTGATATGCCCACTGAAATGGTGTATCATTTTTTCAAATCTTTTTCCGATCATGCCATGTGTAATGTCAATATGAAAGTATCTGGTGACAACGAACATCACAAGATTGAATCGTTGTTTAAGGCATTTGCAAGAGCCATAAAAGAAGCGAAAAATCGTGATGTCAATGATATGAGTTTGCCGACAACAAAAGGTGTATTGTAATTTTGATTAATTAATTTTGAAATAGCGAATGGTTGCAATAATAGATTATGATGCTGGAAATACATGTAGTGTGATGAACGCGCTCCGTCGCCTTGACGCTGATTTTGAGTTGACAGCAGATAAGGAAACCATACTTGCAGCAGATAAAGTTATATTTCCTGGAGTCGGACACGCGACACAAGCAATGAGCGCTTTAAAATCAAAGGGTTTAGATGAAGTAATAACAGCTGTCAAAAACCCTTTATTAGGTATTTGTATAGGCATGCAATTGATGTGTGATTTTTCTGTAGAAGGAAATACTCGATGTCTTGGAATTGTAGATGCAATCGTTCAAAAATTTGTACCATTGAATCACGACGATTTTCAAAAGGTCCCACACATGGGCTGGAATGGAATTGAGCATTCTGGTGATGCTCTATTTAAGGATGTCGCTGAGTCGTCGTATGTGTACTTTGTCCATAGTTATTTTGTCGAAACTAATGAATCCACAATTGCAGAAACAAATTACAATCATCCATATGCTGCAGCTATAAAAAAGGATAACTTTTATGGGGTCCAATTTCATGCGGAGAAGAGCGGCAAAGTGGGTGAGCAAATACTATTAAATTTCTTAAATCTATGATTCGAATATTACCAGCCATAGACATCATTGATGGGAAGTGTGTGCGATTGACCAAAGGAGATTACGATACTAAAACAGTATACGATACAGAGCCCTTAGAAATGGCAAAACAATACGAAGATTGTGGCATAAGTCAAATCCATATTGTTGATCTTGACGGAGCCAAGTCTGCACATCCTGTAAACCTTAAGCTTGTAGAAGCGATAAAAAATAAAACAACTGTTAAGGTAGAATTTGGCGGAGGTATAAAAACAGAACAAGCCATCACAGACTGCGAAAATGCAGGAGTTGATCAATTCATTATTGGCAGTTTGGCTGTAAAGGAACCGGAAAAAGTAAAAGGATGGATTCAACAAAAAGGTGCTGAACGATTTGTCATTGGTGCAGATGTCAGCGAAGGAAAAATTGCCATTAATGGTTGGCAAGAAGCAAGTGACATGAAATTAGATGCTTTTATTAATGAATATAAAGAAGCTGGGGCTATTTATTTTTTATGTACAGACATCAGTAAAGATGGAATGTTACAAGGGGCATCAAAAGAATTATATCAAGAATTAATCAGTAATTCACCTGATATAAAATTAATAGCGAGTGGTGGTGTGACAAGTTTAGAAGAGGTGGAAGAATTGCATAAGATCGGATGTGATGCAGCGATCATAGGAAAAGCGATTTACGAAAATCATATTTCATTAGAAGAGATAAAGCGCTTTATTGCAGGAGCTTAAATTAAAAGGAAATAAAATTAAATGCTAGCAAAACGAATCATCCCTTGTCTTGACATTAAAAATGGCAGAACAGTCAAGGGCATTAATTTCGAAAATTTAAGAGATGCTGGAGATCCTGTCGAGTTAGCCAAACGCTATGCGGATGAGGGCGCAGACGAATTGGTGTTTTTAGACATCTCTGCAACTCTAGAAGAACGGGAAACAATTTATGATCTGGTCTTTAAAGTCGGAGAGCAAATAAATATTCCGTATGCTGTAGGAGGTGGTATCGCTAGTGTTGAGCAAACGTATAAATTATTGCGCAACGGTGCAGAGAAGGTGTCTGTCAATTCAGCTGCAGTACGACAACCAAAATTAGTTAGCGAAATAGCAAATGAGTATGGAACCCAATGCATCATGGTTGCTATTGATGCTCGAAAGGTAGGCGATGAATGGATCGTCCATACACATGGCGGGTCAAAGCCAACAGACTTAAGATTATTCAATTGGGCAAAGCAAGTACAAGACTTGGGTGCTGGAGAAATATTATTCACCTCTATGGATCATGACGGCACAAAGAATGGTTTTGCTGTAGAAGTATTACGTCGGATGAATGAAGAGTTAAGTATACCCGTCATTGCCTCTGGGGGAGCTGGCACAAAAGAACATTTTAAAGATGTATTTATTGAGGGCAAAGCTGATGCGGCATTGGCTGCTAGTGTGTTTCATTTTGGCGAAATCCCTGTGTCGAAGTTAAAGGAGTATCTTTCTGATCATAATATTAATGTTAGACAAACATAATGGAAGTAAAGTATAATGAAAAAGGCTTGGTGCCTGCAATCGTACAAGATGTAGAAACAAATGTCGTATTAATGTTAGGCTACATGAATTCAGAATCTTTACAGAAAACGAATGATTCAGGCTTGGTGACATTCTTTAGTCGGTCAAAGCAACGCTTGTGGACAAAAGGCGAGGAGAGTGGCAATCACTTGGAGTTGGTGTCCATATCAAATGACTGCGACAACGATACATTGCTAATCAAAGCCAAGCCGAAAGGACCAACTTGTCATAAAGGTACAGATACGTGTTGGGGAGAGACTAATGACTCATCTTTAGCATTTTTAAGAACGTTGGAAGGGGTGATTAAAGATCGGAAAGACAATCCAAATGATTCGTCCTATACTTCTTCACTGTTTGAGAAAGGCATGAATAAGATAGCACAAAAAGTAGGAGAGGAAGCCGTTGAAGTGGTCATTGAAGCAAAAGATGACAACGACGATTTGTTTGTCAATGAAGCTGCCGATTTGCTTTACCATTATTTGATTCTTCTACAAGCAAAAGAGATGACATTAGAAGACGTCGTAGCTGTTCTGAAAGATCGGCACAAGTAAAATAAAGCTCACAAAAAAAATAGCCATGGATAACAAGATTCGAACAATGACAGTATTTTAGAATTCTAATCTATGTTTAAAATTGCATTTTCACCAGTGTACAAGTACAAATTGCCAGACAATCACCGTTTCCCGATGGAGAAATATGAGCTCATACCTGAACAATTGCTTTATGAGGGCACCATTACGAAAGATCAATTTTTTCATCCTGACCAGTTAACTCGTGATGAACTACTTCAGACGCATACTGCTGCTTATTTAGATAAATTGGAAACCCTAGATTTGACAAGGCGTGAGCAACGAGATATTGGCTTTCCTGTTCGAAAGGATCTTATAGAACGGGGAAAGCATATATCGAAAGGGACCTTGATGTGTGCCGAGTATGCAGCTCAAGATGGTGTCGCCATGAATATCGCTGGTGGGACACATCATGCATACAGTGATCACGGTGAAGGATTCTGTGTGTTTAATGATTTTGCCATAGCATCGCATATTCTATTGAGTAAAGGGACTTACAAGCGCATTCTGATTATTGATCTTGATGTACACCAGGGTAATGGAACGGCACGTATCTTTCAAGATAATGAATCAGTATTTACCTTAAGCGTACATGGTGAAAGAAACTATCCACTTCGAAAAGAAAAAAGTGATTTGGACATAGGACTACCCGACAAAGCAGATGACAATTTGTATCTGAAAACCATCACTGAACACCTTCCTAAAACAATTGAACAGTTCAAGCCCGAATTCATTTTTTATCTTGCAGGCGTTGATGTTTTGGAGACGGATAAATTAGGCCGGCTCTCATTGAGTAAAACTGGCTGTAAACATAGAGATGAGTACGTGTTTTCTCTATGTAAACAGTATGACATTCCTGTTGCTGTTAGTATGGGAGGAGGCTATTCTCTCAAACTGTCAGACATCATTGATGCTCATGCCAATACGTACAGAGCAGCGATGGATATTTATTATTAATTAACTGTTTTCACTAAGTATTTGGAGTTTAAAAATAAATTGCGGTCATCAAAATGGATTGAGGTCATCTTACCTTTGGCAATCGGTGGTACATATACCTATTCAGTGCCCATTGAATATCTAGATATTATAAAAGTGGGTGTCCGTGTTGAGGTGCCGTTACGCAATAAACATTATGCAGCCATTGTTGATAATATAATTGATGTCGATCCACAAGTACCTGTCAAACCAATCATTAGCCAAATTGATGAAGAACCAATTGTCACACCAGAACAACGAAAATTATGGCATTGGATAGCCAAGTATTATTGCTGTACGATAGGGGAAGTGATGATTGTCGCACTGCCATCTGCACTGAAGTTGACTAGTGAGACAAAGATCATGCTTAATCCTTATAGACAAGTCTCACCGTCTCCAAAAAAACAGCGAGAATTCTTAATGGTTGAGTCCTTATCTCATCAAGAAGAAATGACAATAGGAGCTCTGCGAAAACTTATTAACAAAAAGAATGTTTATGGCTTTTTACGTGATCAGATAAATAAGCAACATGTTTTTGTTAAAGAAGAATTGATTAACAAATACAAACCAAAGTTTGAAGACTTTATCAAACTAAAAGAGGAATGGTTTTGTAAAAGTGATGAAGCATTTGGCTTAGTGAAAAGATCAGAAAAACAATTGGATACACTGACGAGAATAGTCGAGTTGCACGAAGAATTTATATGGATTCCTAAATCAATTTTGTATAAATCATCACCTGCTAATGCCGGTGTGATTAAGGCGATGCAAAAGAAGCATCTAATCATTGTAGAACGACACCAGATTGATAGAATAAAAGTCAAGGAGGATCCAGATACGGTGCACCAAGAGCTGAGTGAGGCACAACAAATTGCTGCTGACAGTATTGATGCCTCTTTTCAGAATAATCCTGTTGTCTTGTTACATGGTGTGACAGGGAGTGGTAAGACACAGATTTTTATAGATAAAATTCAAAAGGTCATAGATGCAGGAGGGCAAGTCTTGTATCTGCTCCCAGAGATAGCCTTGACTTCTCAAATGCTGTCTCGTATGGAACAAGTGTTTGGAAAGTCCGTGCTGTTTTATCACAGTAGAATGAATTCGGCAGAGCAAGTCGAGGTGTGGCAAAAAGTAATGGATGGACATTCGATTGTTCTAGGTGCACGATCATCAATCTTTTTACCGTTTACTCGGTTGAGTTTGATAATCGTTGATGAAGAACATGATACCTCTTATAAACAACAGGATCCTGCGCCGAGATACAATGCTCGTGACCTTGCAGTTTTCTTAGCTCATGCTTTTGGTGCAAAAGTGTTGCTTGGTACAGCAACGCCATCGCTAGAGAGTTTGCAGAATAAGTTGGATAAAAAGTATGGTTATGTTGCACTTAAGGAGCGATTTGGGAATGCCAAGCTACCTGCAATTCGTATTGTTGATATTTCGCCTGAAGACAAAAAGAAACCAAAAGAAGTCTTATTTTCAGAAGAGTTGATTCATGCCATTTCAAAAAGAATAACTGCAAACGAACAAGTACTGTTATTTCAAAACAGGAGAGGCTTTGCGCCGATGCTACGATGCTTTAAATGTGGCTGGCATATGGAATGTCCCAACTGTGATGTGAGCCTGACAACACATAAGTACTCCAAAGAGATGCGTTGTCATTATTGCGGCTATCGAAGTGGAGAGATAAAGGTATGCCCATCTTGCCACAATCGTGACATAAAGTTAATTGGCTTTGGAACAGAGAAAGTAGAGACCGAGTTGCAAGTTCATTTTCCAGAAATATCAATCAAGCGGATGGATCATGACACCATGCGTGGGAAAGATAGTTTTTCAAAAGTGATTGCTGATATGCAAATGGGTAACATAGATGTATTGGTCGGTACACAAATGGTGACCAAAGGCTTAGACTTCGATAAGATCACCTTGGTCGGGATCCTCCATGCTGATGCGTTATTTGGTTTTCCAGATTTCAGGGCAGGGGAGAAAGCGTTTCAGTTGTTGACACAAGTCAGTGGACGTGCAGGACGAAAAGTAGAACACAGTGAAGTAATCATTCAAACCTATGATCCAGAAAATTGGATAATCGAGAAGGTGATAAATTACGATTTTTCCTCTTTTGCCTCATCTGAATTAGGCGAACGAAAGTTGTTTAAATATCCGCCATTTTATCGAATGATAGAGCTGACAATCAAACATAAGCGTCGTCCTACCGCAAGAGAGTCTGCTCATCTCTTGGCACACATTCTTCGTAAAAAATTAGGCAAGCGAATACTTGGACCAGCGGAGCCGAATGTTGCTAGGATTAATAATGTATATCATATGAATATCCTCATCAAGATGGGAAAGCTCCCGAAGCAAATACAAGGCATCAAGCAATTTATGCAAATCGCAATCAAAGAGGTAAGATCAAAAGAAGGGTTTTCAGGTGTAAGAATAAACATCAATGTGGATCCTTTATAGATATTCTGTCTTGCATAAGTTGTAGTACAATCAAGCCATCAGACACCAGACAAACGCAATTGTAGACACAAGTAGGCCGCCCATAAATACAACATAGGCTATTTGTAAATATCTGTACTTTTTTGCGAGCACACTACCAAGGAAATAAAGATCTTTCGATAAGGAATTATAGAGTAAGTCTCTATCACCCTGCAGATGATTCATTCCCCATTCAAATTCTTCTAATGGCATTTTATAGAAATTACCGAAAAAGAGAATATTGACTTTATTATTGAGAAAATTTTCACGAGTATAGGGTGCGGTACTTACTTTAGGACGCGTTGCTAGGATTGCAAAAAACATCGTGATAATGTTTACGGCGATGATGAGAATAGTAGGAACCAAAAATTGTGGATTTGAATCTATTTTGGTCGCAAGATTGGATAGTATCAACGAAAGCATAATCGCTGTTATAGACAATAGGATGTTAGCTTTGTTATCTGCTATTTTACTCAATTGATTGTGATTACGCAGCGCAACCCTGTACATAGTTTCTACTCCTTTTTCTGGTTTTTGCTTTTTCTGTTCTTTTATAATGGATTTGAGTTTGGCTTTTTCAAGAGCGAGATTTTTCTTTTTTTCTTTATTGTATAATTTTTTTGCTGATTTGGTATACCACTTATGATTTTTGAGGAAGGTTATATTGTTTTCAGTCCATAGCTCCTTATCTAAGGCTTGGTCAATTATTGATTCTTTTTCTGATTTTAGTTTTGAGGTTTTATCTGAGAAAGACGAATGTCCTAAGTGAGACAGATCTGCATCTTTTATTATACGCTGTAACTGGTCAGTAGGTTCTGTTTCCACCTTAGTGGACTTGATTGTTTCCTTTACTGTTTCAATATCCTGAAGATCGACCTCTTTCTTTTTTAGATAATCTGATGCTATTTTTGCGCTAAGTTCTTCGTGGTTTGGAGGATTTTCAGCGTATCCAGTATCATGAAAGAGCGCAGCTATTTGTAGTAATTCGAGTTCTCTATCCGGAATGTTTTCCTTTTTAGCTATAGTGGTTACTGCTTCATAAACGGCCAGACTGTGTTCGAGTGAGTGATAGCGGTACCTTTTGTCTGCAAAATACCTTTCAATCTCAGTTTTAATTTCTTCGACCATTTGTATGATTTGGACTATAATTTGTATAAACTAAGTTAAAGATAAAGGTAAATCAAACTATTCGATAACAAAACAAGCTCGTTATTGTTTGTATGCAATTAAAGGAATAAAATTAAATAGATGTCTAAAGTTAAAGATTACAAGCAGATAGAAAGACCTTTTGTGGTAAGGTTGGGGTTTGAAAAGTTGTTGAATGAACTTGAATTTGGTCATTGTACTGATAACATGTGTAGTAGAGACCATTACGATAGCATACTCAATGGCATCAAAAATTTAGACAAAATAAAAGAAGGTTTCGTAGAAGGTGAAGGTTGGGAAGAGTACAGGGATGATATTCAACTCTTGCTTTCAATTGTTTTTCCAAAGCCATTATCAAAGAATGAAATTAAAGTGGCATTAGTACCTTTTAGCTCAGAGGTGCTATTCACTAGTGACCGCTTCAAATCCATATTCGGTGGTGCAGACCATGTTGAGGTTAAAGAAGTCATGTCTTTTGAAGTTAATGTCACCTATATCTTGATGTGTAAGATCATCATGGGTTTGTATTATAATGCTCCATTTGAAACAGATGTACGAAGTATTTATGAAGTTGAAGATTCAGCTGGAATTTTAAAATATTATAAAGCAACATATAATGCTGATTTCATAAACGTATCACCTATTAATGAACCTCCAATTTTAAATGAAGATGATATTCAGCATTTACGTGAAAATGCAGATGATATCAAATTGTGGAAGAGTTATTTTCCTCCAGAAAGTTGGTTAGTCAGTGGCGTGGGGTTTAAAAGCTTTGTAGATGTGAGTCGAGAACAAGCTGTGAGTAGGATTAAGTACTTTATTGTCAGAAATAAGCATGCTAATCGTACTGTTAAATCTAAAGATAGATTAGATTCGCTTCTGAGCACTTTACTCAAAGTGCCTAGACTTCGATCTACGGTGATCATGTATGATAGTGATAACCAGCGATTTGAATCAAAGGAAGATGAGCAAGAAAGCTACGCCCTGGGGACTAAGGAAAGTTGTCCGAAAGAAGATCTAATATGCGAGCACGGTGTAGATATAATTTTTAATAAAAAGACGGACTTTATTATCACTGATATAACAGCTCTTCCAGAAGAATCGAAACAAATTCCATTATACAAACAGCTGGCTAAGAAAGGAGTTAAAAGCTATATGGTTTCGCCACTGTATTATAGGGACGAATTGTTAGGTGTTATTGAAATTACAAGTAAAATCAGTAAGTCACTAGAGCCTACAAAAAGCATATTGTTAAACGAGCTTAAAGACCTTTACATTTACGCTATTATGCGTACAAAGGATGAACGTGAGAATAAATTGGCATCCATCATACAAAAGGAATTCACATCAATACACCCATCAGTGCAATGGAGATTTCGTGATGAAGCCAGTAAAGCATTGCAAGCACAAGATAGTGGGACTAATTATAATTATTCTAAGATTAGCTTTGGTTCATTAACAGCTTTGTTTGGACAAAGTGATATTGTGGGATCTTCCACGGCAAGGAATGTAGCGATTACATCTGATCTTCGAACACAGATGATGATGGTTCAAGATATCATTACAAAACTGAGCTCCCGTATAAAAATGCCACTTTTAGATAATATTATGTACCAAATCGGTATGATCAAAGAAAAGTTGGCCAGTGATCTTGCCGCTGGAATGGAACAGGAAGTTTTGGAATTTTTACGTGTGAAGATTAATCCGTTATTAGTCGAATTGCAAAATAGAGATCCGTTAATGTCAGCTGAGTTAGAGGATTATTTTAAGAAAATTGGCAACAGTATGAGCGTGGTTTACGATAAGCGAAAGGCATACGATGATACCGTGCAATTAATTAATGTTCACTTGTCACGTCGATTAGATAAAGAACAGGAAAAAGCCCAACAAATTTATCCTCATTTTTTCGAACGGTATAAAACTGATGGTGTAGAACACAACATGTACATTGGTCAAGAGATAGCTCCCAATATTCCATATAATAAACTCTATTTAGACAATTTGAGGTTGTGGCAATTACAAACAATGTGTCAATTAGAAATTGAGCATCGACAAAGAATGGTTGATTACCCAATGCAATTAGACATTGCATCTTTAATAATGGTTTACTCCAATTCATTGGCAATTAGATATCGGATGGATGAAAAGCAATTTGATATAGATGGCGCTTATAATGCGAGATACGAAATAATAAAAAAACGAATAGATAAAGCACACATTAGAGGGACGAATGAGCGAATTACACAATCTGGTAAGATAGTTATCATTTATACGCAACCTTCAGACCATGAAGAATACATGAATTATATCTCTTTTCTTACCTATCAAGGTTTGATAAAAGGTGAACCAGAATCCTTTAAGATTGAGGAATTAGAAGGAGTCATCGGTTTATATGGTCTAAGAGTTTTAGTCAATTACGATTTTAAAGATCATGATAAGAATTTAACTCAGAATTTAAAAATAGAAAAGGAGCAAGTAGAGTCTAATGCCTAGTCAATCTTCAGACCATTTGTGTTTGGAGAATTTTTTTACCTGAAAAATATGCCATACCATTGCATATGGCTGATATTGAAGGGATGAAGCATCAGCAGATAGCTGATAATTTGAACCTTGGTCTCCCAGCAACAAAAAGTAGAATACAAAGAGCACGAAAGCTGTTGAGGGATAAAATTCACTTTTGCTTTCATACACAGGAATGTTCAAAATCTGGATTACTAGATAAGATATGAATGTACTCATAATTACCAGTAGGATTTAGCCATTGCTAAAACAAGCCGGTCAAATAGTTTTTCCCCAAAATATCTTCTGTTTAATTTATAACAAAATTCATCAAGGTAAGCTTGAAGATATTT
>Ga0209187_1003109_pt1 | contig 14472 bp, 12 predicted proteins | sample BantaG_FD_187430 | JGI IMG/M metagenome (GOLD analysis project Ga0209187, IMG submission 187430) | Marine algal microbial communities from Bantry Bay, Ireland - BantryBay_4 metaG (SPAdes) (version 2) | ecosystem: Host-associated > Algae > Red algae > Unclassified | place: Bantry Bay, Ireland... | reverse complement strand
TGCTATTTGCTTTACTTTAACGCGATAGAAGAGAGCAAATAGCAAAAGGCAAGAAGCAAGCAGCAAAAAATCTAGTAAGAAAAAGGTATCTTTTATCTAAAAACTAAATTTAGCCCTTAATTCACACCTCTAATTGATTTCTTTACAAAACATTTCAGTATAAAGTCTGATATGAGGCAACTAAAAAAACTTACCCGTTATTTAGTACCGTACCGTAAGTTATTATTTGCCAATATCTTGTCTAATATTCTAATGGCATTTTTCACCGTGATCAGTATCCCGGCGATTATTCCTTTTTTACATATCCTGATTGGAACGGCACCAGAGGTTACCGAAACGTCTCCCTTTGGCTGGAACATTCCTGATCTAGTAGGATGGGTGAAGTATAGTTTTGCTAGTACTGTCGCCGACCAAGGCAGGTCAGTTACCCTCAAATATGTCTGCTTTTTTATCATCTTTATTTTCTTTTTTAAAAATTTATTCCACTATTTGGCCGCGGCTTTTATGGCACCAATTCGGAATGGTATCGTGCATGATATACGGCAGCAGTTATACGCCAAATTTCTCGACCTACCCCTTAGTTATTATTCCGAAGAACGAAAAGGAGATTTATTGTCACGATTAACGGTAGATGTTCAGGAGGTAGAAATTAGTATTCTCAGTATGATGGTGACTATCGTAAGAGACCCGCTAATTATGTTGGGAAGTCTGGCAGTAATGATATATTTTAGTCCGGGCCTGATGTTATTTGTTTTTGGATTATTAATTTTTACGGTGTTAATAATTGGTGGAATCGGGAAGCGGTTAAAGAAAGATTCGACGGTCGTTCAGGAAAGCATAGGAGAGATGATTGCCAACGTGGAGGAGTCGCTAACGGGCATAAAAATAATTAAAGGCTTTGCGGCTGAAAAATTCAGGAATAAGCATTTTACCAAGATCAATAACGACTATCGCAATGCTATGAATCGACTATTGTGGAGAAAGAATCTGGCGAGTCCCTTATCTGAATTTTTGGGCATTGTGGTGGTGGCTGCACTGTTATGGTTTGGAGCGCAACAGGTCTTTTCGAATGAACTTTCGGCACCTACTTTTTTTGCTTTTCTGTACGCATTTTTCAATATTATTGCCCCAGCGAAATCTTTTTCAAGTGCTTATTTTAATGTCCAAAAAGGACTGGCGGCTGTGACCCGAATTGATCAAGTCTTGGAAATTGCGCCGGCCATTATTAAATCCAAAGATGCCCAACCTTTTGCTAGTTTCGAAACGTCTATTCGGTACGAAGGTGTTTGTTTTAATTATTCGAAGGCTGAAGGCAATGTCCTGGAGGATATTAATTTAGAAATTCCCAAGGGAAAAGTGATCGCACTAGTGGGCGCATCGGGAAGTGGTAAAAGTACATTTGTTGATTTGCTGGCTCGTTTTTATGATCCTACGGCAGGTCGTATTTTGGTAGACCATTGGGATCTCCGAACTTTAAAAATATCAGACTTGAGGGATCATCTGGGAATTGTCTCACAGGAGCCGATTTTATTCCACGATACAATTTATAACAATATTCTTTTTGGTACCAAAGCAAAGAATCGAGCAGCAGTGATAGAAGCAGCCAAAATTGCGAATGCCCACGAATTTATCATGGCAACCGAGCAGGGATATGATTCGGTGATTGGTGATCGGGGAAACAAGTTAAGTGGTGGTCAAAAGCAACGATTGACTATTGCCAGAGCGATCCTGAAAAATCCGGCGATTCTGATTCTGGACGAAGCGACTTCTGCCCTCGACGCTGAGTCGGAACAACTGGTGCAGGATGCCCTAAATAAATTGATGAAGAACCGAACGGCAATTGTCATTGCGCACCGCCTGGCGACCGTTCAAATGGCCGACGAAATTTTAGTATTGGAATCCGGTCGGATCACCGAGCGGGGCAATCACCAACAACTAATGGAACAGCAAGGAACCTATCACAGCTTGGTCAATTTACAAAACCTGGAAGGTTAACCAAGATTTTATGCAACTTAAGAAGACATAAGCCAGTCTTTTATAAACATTTAACAATGTCTTAGCCTTTTAATTAGTAATTTAGTGGTTAAAGCTTTGAAGCTCTTTAAGAAATTTTAATATGAAAAAAACGCTACTATTTATATTTATTTTATTCAGTTTCCATTTAGAGGGACAAATCACGGTAACAAACGCCAGCTTTCCAGTGATAGGAGATACCTTGCGTACTGCAGTAGACGGTGCTCCGGAAGGAATTTCAATTACAGCTCCGGGAGGAAATCAGGTTTGGAACTTTAGTAGTTTGCAAGGCGTCACCGCCGAGGTAGTAATACGTCCAGCCTCCCAAGGAGCCAGTGCAGATTTGTTCCCTGATGCTAATCTTTTATTTCCGGTAGGATCCGACGGAACGGGAGGAGAGACCTATGTGTCTACGAATGCCACTAGTTATCAGCTTAAAGGATATGTTGGACCGGATCCGGCTAATTTAGGAATCAACGTTCTGGTGCCTTTTTCTCCGCCAGTTGTAGAGCGAAGAGCGCCCATGAATTTTTTCGATATAAATAATACAGAATACGCCATTTTAGTCGCACTTCCTACGGATTCTTTGCCAAGTGAGGTTACTAATGATCTACCGATTGTGCCGGATTCTATTCGGCTACGGGTAGCTGCTACCCGTACGGATGTGGTTGACGGTTGGGGGACTTTAACTATTCCGGGTGGAACCTATGAGGTGCTGCGTGAAAAGAGAACGGAAATAAGGGAAATGATCGTCGAAGCAAGAGTGGGGATTGGACCTTTTGCTACATGGGTGGATGTAACTGAATTTTTGGGTGGTGAATTTTTGGGGTCAGATACTTTGACAACCTATGTTTTCGTGAACGATCAGGAAAAGGAAAATATCGCAGAAGTGACCGTTACGAATGATGAGTCGGAAAGACCCATTGCGGTAACGTATAAATCCAATGATGTGATTACAAATGTAAGGTACGTAAATACTGGAAGGGCAGATATTTTTGCTTACCCTAATCCAGCGATTAATAACGTACGAATTAACTTTCTAAATATTACTCCAGGCAATTATACCTTTAGGATTTTTAATATCCTGGGCAAAGAGGTGGTCAATAAAGAATACCAAATTAACGGTAGTCGTACCGTCGGGATCAATATCGATACCCTACAAAAAGGAACGTATTTGTACAACTTGACAGATGGCAGAGGAAAAGTGTTGAAGACTAAAAGGCTGATGGTCATTAGACCGTAAGTTGATAATTGGTTGCTCTATGTCATTGTATTTTATTCAATACAATAAACAAAGGCAAAAAAATGACTAACACTACCACCGATTACAAAAAGGTGCCAGATGGCGTGATTATAAGGTAGCTTTTCCCAGACAAAAAAGATCGTACCTAAAGTGTAAAGTAGACCTCCGATACCCAAAAGAAAAAGGGCGGTACCAGGAATGAAAGACCACATAAAAGGCATGGTAAAGACGGCGCTCCAGCCCATCATAAAGTATAGAAATAAAGACAACTTTTCGTATCTACCAATCAGAAATAATTTATAAAATATTCCAGCTACTACAAAAAGCCAAAGCACGGCCGCGAAAACCCAACCGTAAAAATGATCCATATACAGAAAAATCAATGGCGTATGAGTGCCCGCAATTAAAAAATAAATACAAATATGGTCAATGATTTTTAAAATGCGTCGGTTGCGCTGCGTCGTCACGGAATGGTAAATGGTCGAAGATAAATACACCATCACGAGCGAACAACAGAAAATACTGATACCAAACACTGCCAAGAGACTAGTGGTCTGTAAAAATTGATAAATCAGGAATGGCGTTGCCGCCAAAAAAAAGACCAGGCCCAGGCTATGAGTCAGGATATTGGCAAAGTCCTCGCCAGTGCGTTTAATTCGTTTATTCATGGGTCTGTAAGTTCTTACTGGAAAAATAGATAAAAATTAGGAGGATATCCAGTCGGAGGGCAGACAATGCACTACATACAAAAAGCCGATCTAAATTAATAAATCGGCTTTCGCTTTAAAATGGGTTTTTTCAGGTGATATTTGACCCTGTTTAGATCAAAGTATGCTTAGGAAAGGGCAGATTTTTTATCCAACCCAGGCGTAACCGCCATCTCTTTTTGTCAGATTTAAGTGTTTCATCGTGTGTTTTGTTTAAAATGTTATTAGGGGTATTTTATATTAAAAATAAAAGTATTGTATTTTCGTATATATATTTCAAGAATAATGCCAAACCGTGAAGAATATTCTTAATTTACCCAGTCCTTTAGTGAAGTTGCCTTCCGATTTCTTAGATAAGAAAGAAGTGAATTTATGGATGAAGCGGGAGGATTTAATTCATTCACACCTCTCTGGTAATAAGTGGCGGAAGCTGGAATTCAATATGAAAGAGATGAGAAGGCAGGGAAAAAAAGGGATTCTGACTTTCGGTGGGGCTTATTCCAATCATATCTACGCTACGGCTGCTGCCGGGAAATTATTTGACTTTGCTACTATTGGGATCATTCGAGGAGAGGCAACCTTGCCGCTCAATCCAACCTTATCCTTTGGCCAGGAAGCTGGTATGCAGCTGGAATATCTGGATCGGACGACTTACCGCGATAAAGAAAAATCTACTAAAATTTATCAAGCGCGCTATCCCGATTATTATATTTTGCCGGAGGGCGGAACCAATATCCACGCAATTCCCGGTAGTGCCCGTACCGTAGCAGAAATCAAGGAACAACTCGCACCGCTTCCAGATTATATCTGTCTCGCTTGCGGAACGGGGGGAACCCTGGCGGGGATTGTTGCTGGATTGGATGGCTTGAGTGAAGTGCTGGGTTTTTCGGTCTTGAAAGGAGATTTTCACAAAAGGGAGATTCGACAGTTACTAGCGGACGCAAATATTAGAGATCCTCAAAATTGGTCGATTAATACCGATTATCATTTTGGAGGCTACGCCCGTCGTACTCCGGAACTGGATAAATTTATCATGGATTTTAAAAAGGACTATGATATCGCGCTAGAACGGATCTATACCGGAAAACTGATGTACGGTATTTTTGATTTAATAGAAAAAGATTTTTTCCCGCAAGGTAGCCGCATAGTAGTGATTCATACGGGAGGGATTCGATAGCAACTTAATGGTAATGAATCACTCAAAACGCTCCAACTCAAAAACTCAAAACTCCATCTTCTACGGCGTCATTCTTTTCCCATCTCGGTACCGCACCGGAAAAGCATCCGGGTACCCCATGGCCTTTGCTTTATTCATCATCTCCCGAGCTTCTTTTAAAGTGAAAAATGGAGAAAGTAAAATTCGCGTCCAGCCGCGAGTAGGAAGATATTCGGTATCGATTGAACCGTAAGGTCGAACCTTATCGTACGCTGCGCTTTGCTCATTGAAAGTAACGACGACGGTTAATTGAACCTTATAGTAGGTGCCAGAATATGCTTTATTTTTTTCTTTAGCAACAGGATTTGAAGTCGGTGGTGATACAGGCGTAGAAATACGCGTTGTCGGTTGAGCGGAAGTGGTGGTAGTAGCAGTTTGCCTGGTTCCTATTTTAAATTCATTGGTATAAATCTTCTTGTTTGGATCATGGGTATTAAAATTATAAGTAAGGGTCGGGTAGCCAGTCTGAGTGACTTCTAATTTGAAATTCCGTTCTGGTAGTACGTCGAATCTAAAATCCTCCGTTTCAAAAAACTTGGAAATCAGTAATCGCTTTTGACCATTGGTGGTAATTTCGTACAAGGCGGCCTTGTATTTTTTGTTGCGACCAGACCGAGTCTCCACCGTACCTTTGACGAGCATTCCACTACCAAATTTATTAATGGTATAAATATCTGCGTCGTTACTTCCTTCTTTTCCCTTAAAATTACGAGTTGAAACCAAAAAGATATTTTCTTTACTATCCTGATAAATATATCCAAAATCGTCGGCGGGAGAATTGACAGGTTGCTTTAGATTTTCCGATTTTTTCCAGTTATTGACGTATCCATTACTGCGGAATATATCGAAGCCTCCCAGTGTCGGGTGACCATTAGAACTAAAGAATAAAGACCTTTGTTGTGGATCATAAAAAGGAGTGATTTCGTCTCCGATTGTATTGATTTCCTTGCCTGCATTTTTTGGAAAACTAAAATCAAAATCGTCGCTGTCGATCTGTCGAGTGGTATACCAGATATCCATGCCACCATATCCATCGGGTCGATCAGAAGAAAAATAAAGTACTTCGTTGTTTCCGTTTTGTACTACGTGCGGATACATGGCCGTGGTTCCGCCCATTTTGATATATTCCCGCAATCGTGCTGGAGCAGACCAGCTATTGTCCTTTTTTCTGGTAACGTAAATATCACATTGTGCACGTGCGCCTTTCCAATCGTCATTTTTACATATCGTAAAATAAAACCGTTGACCGTCCGTACTGAAAGTTCCCTGGCTGAGCGCACCGGCTGCGGCGGCAGGTAATTTAGGTTCAATGGCTGTTGACCATTCGCCACCCTCCAGGCGAGAACGTAGGATATTTGTTTTATTATCTCGGGCGGAGGTAAAATAAAGAATTCCGGAAGCAAAAGGAATTGGCGAAAAATCATTTGCTGAAGAATTTACGGTGTTGCTCAGTCGGGACAGGGTTGATTGAAGCTCCGGATTTTCCATTCCTTCGGCGAGTAAACAGCCCGCAATTTCGTTATCGACTAATTTTTGGATCAGGGCCTTATCCGTTCCTTTGTAGGTTTGAGCGTAGGTTTTTAGGGCGGCTTTTGCTTCCTGGTAGCGACCTTGAGATTTGATGGCTCGGCCATATTTTAAGGCTGCAAGAGGGAAATCTCTGTCCGACTGAATCTTTCCAAATGCTCTTTCGGCGCTCACATAATCTCCTGCCTGCAGATAAGCTTCCCCCGCTGCGTTGATAAATTCTTTTTTGCTAGACTTGAGTCGGAAGGCAGATTCGTAAGCCTTCCCGGCGGCGATGTATTCACCTCTACTTTCCATTTCTTTGGCAGAGCGGGAAAGCTGTTTCCAGTTTTGCGCGAGCAGCCCATTACCCACAAAGAGTAATGCTAAAACAATAATATTTATCTGGAAATTTTTCATGTAAACAAATTTAAGCACAAATCTATCTACTTTATCGTAAAAAAAGGTTAAAAGTTGTCGGGAAGGTGGTATCCGAGAAAAGACGAATAAGTAATAGCAGTAATAAGAATATTTTTTAAAAATTAAAAAGCTGATTCAAATCTGGTTCTCCCTAATAAATCGCCCCACGATCTCCACCGCTACTGGATATACCTGATGTTCCAGACGCAACACTTTAGCAGCGATATCTTCTGGCCGATCGGTAGCCAATAATGTACAGCGTGCTTGTAAAATGATATTGCCTTCGTCATACACTTCGTTGACGTAGTGAACAGTCGGGCCACTTTCTTTTTCTTTATTATCAAAAACAGCCTGATGAACGTGATGACCATACATTCCTTTGCCGCCGTATTTAGGGAGTAACGCAGGGTGAATATTGATAATTTTTTTGGGAAACGCTTTGACCAAAAAGAGAGGAATTAACCAGAGGAATCCCGCCAAAACAATCAGGTCAATTTGAGCAGCAGCAAGGTTGATCGTGAAATCTTTATTTTCGTAAAATTCTTTTCGGTCAATTACCAATGTTTCAATACCATGATTTTTCGCACGATCCAACACCCCCGCATTTTTACGATTGGAAACAATCAGGCGAACCGTAAGATGAGCATGGTTTTCCAGATGGTTGATAATGGCTTCGGCGTTGGAGCCTCCGCCGGAAGCAAAGATAGCGATATTGAGCATGGAGGGCTGGTTGATAAAGTTGGCTTTGTATTAGATTTAGAATTTCTATTTATTTATATTGCTGCTTGCTGCTTGCTGCTTGCTGCTTGCTGCTTGCTGCTTGCTGCTTGCTTCTTGCTACTTGCTACTTGCTTCTTGCTTCTTGCTTCTTGCTTTCTGCAATCGCGTTAGCTTATGCGATAGATGGAAGCAAGTAACAAAATGCATGTCTCGGCTACAAGCCGATGGCAAGCAGCACAAAAAACTACTCTAAAAATTGCAGCGTCGCTAATTTAAATTTCTTTCCTCTTTCACCAAATAAAATCATTTCCCGTTTTCCGGTTTGTCGCGATACTTTAGGTCGGAAAAGCAAGTTGTCTTGTTCGTTATTAATCAGGGGTGACATTTCCAGACTGCCATCGCGGTTGATCTGTGCGAGGGAAATAAGCGTCCGCCGGGTATTTCCACTAAAGCCATAAAGTTTGTCATCATCGCTGTTATAATTACGCGAGTCGTCATTGAAGATGAAAAATAATTTATCACGAACGATGGACATGGCGTACGATGAAAAATAACCGCCATCATTACGGGTTTCCTGTTCTTTGGGAATCCGGGTGGCCCAGTCAATTTCTCCGTTGGGTTTAATATTCGCAACAATCAAATCGTTATAATGATAATAATAATCGGTCTGATTTACACCGCCAAGACCACCAACACCACCGAAACGATTTCCAGCAAAATTATCAAATGAATTGACGATGTCTACGTAATATTGTTCTCCCACTAAAACGGCTCCTCCATCGTTACGCAGGATCAGGTGGTCGAGTGAGAAGGATCTGAGTTCTGCCTGTTTATTTACATCCCCGGATTGTTCGGCTCTTTCGGCTCGGGATCGTTTTCGATTAGAAAGATCTGCGGTCAATAAATTGAAATCAAACTCTTTGGTATTATTGGCGTACACTTCTTCGGTGATCGGATCGAGTCGAAAAAAGTAAGTACCTCGAGCGCTGGAAGTTCCTTTTTGAGAATAAAAACCCGCAAAAACCAAATGGCCATCGTTGGCAATTTTAAAGGTTAAATCCGTGATAAAATAATTTTCCAGTTCTAATGGATATTCCACAAATTTTTCTCCCGTGGCGGAATACGCCAAAATGCTGTAACGATAATTGGCTTTTCCTCTTTTGACTTCTTTAGACCCTTTATCGAAGACGGTATTGAGTATATACACATTTCCATCGTTGTCAATTTCGAAGCTTTCAATGTTAACGTTTTGATCTGGATAGGGTAACGTAATTTCTTTTTCCCAGAGTGGTGTCATATCCTGGTCGTACACATAAATGGAAAAAGTTTCCTGCGTTTTACGACGCTCGGGATTTTGATTATAAATTAATAATTTAGAACTATCCTTAGAAATACTAAAATCAAAATAGCCTTCGGCCGCCCGGTTTTTAGTCGGATTTTCGGCTACTTTAGTCAATTTTCTGGAAGGGGTTAAACGGCGATAGCTTACTTCCTGCGCAAAGAGATAATTTATTTTTTTTGCTTCATTATTAAAAGAAGTAAACAAATACATCTTACCTCCAAACGGAATAATGCTTTCAAATTCTACCCTTTTTTTATTGTACTTCATGTCCAGTTTGACGGACTTGCGAAGTTTCATTTGAGGCGTATAATGCTCTAGATAAATTTTACTGGGACCATCAAAACCTTGTCGTTTTGTTCTTTCCCGCAGGGCATAAATCCCCGTTTCATTGGAAGTGATGATCTTGGAAAGATAGGTCTTGGAAGGTTCGCTGAGTTCTTGTCCCCAGGTCAGTCGGGTTTTACCGTCGGGTTGTTGTGCAGAGAGCGACGTAAATATTCCCAACGTAAAAAAGAGGATTAAAAAAGAGGTACGCATATTTGTTGTTTTATGGTGATGTTGTTTTTGAAGGTGTTAAAAAACTTCTTTAAACAACCACAAAGTAGAGGATTCCTACTTATAGAAACAGGAGAGAAAGGCTAATGTTTTTACAACTCGGTAGACACCGCTTTTTTTAACTAAATTTAACAAGAAAATTGGTCGTGATAGTACAGCAGAAATCATTGAGATTTAACTCAGGCCTCATCACGCTCGTAATTTCACCTTGTTTTATCGGGAATGTGGCGAATGCTTTTTAAAAACTATTAATTTACCAATCCGCACATCTACCTTGAGTCGTTTTAAGAAAACTTGCTTTGCGCTTTGCTTACTCGCGGTTTTCTCAAGACTTAATCCGTAGATATATCAATTCACACATCAAAAAATCCGAATATTTAACGTCCAATTGACCGATACTTCGCTGAGTTAGCTGCGTCGATTTTCGACATTACTTTTTTTGCTGTACTCTTGCTGGCGCTATCCGCAATTTTGAAGATGTCAATTATTTCGTTGGATTTAGAATTGGCAAAAACCTGTAGCGACATGGAATTGGGATAGGACTTTTCCGCTTTACCAATATCTTCTAGCACGGTTGCCATTACCAGACGAGCCGTTTCTACATCTTTATGCATCAGGTCTAAACCCCGAATATGATAATCGTACATTCCCTGACGGTAAGGACGTAGTCGTGGATTGAGCATACTTTCCTGTAACCAGTAACGGTTACGATTTCCATCCTGCGAACGCCAGCCACGGTAGGTACCCGCTACGTTAGCGGGAATGGTATTGACAATTTCCTGTGCCCGACGAAAATAGTCTTCGCCACCAAAAGGAGCAAAAGTATCTCCATCCAATCCTAGAATAAAGTAAACATAATATCCCAGAATCGAACTTAAATTATCTTGATAAGAATTATTACTAAACTGGATTGGCTGAAATTGCTGATAAGAAAATTGGAAGTCCTTATCATTGTGCGAGAGCAATACTGTTTCAGAAACACTTCCATAGATCGGGCGTGACGCTTGAATTTGAATACTTCCCGAAAACTCGGTAGGGGAGAGCTCTTCGGTAATATTAATTTGAATATTGCCATTAATTCTTTCACTCGGTTCGTATATCTGATCCGTCCACTTTCTGCTGTTTAAAAACTCTTCAATTTGCTGTTGCATATCTTCAAAGACAGCCGGATCGACCGTTTGAATTTTGGGTACGTTGACCTTTACCTGAAAATTCATTTCCTGGGCCTGGGAATAATTAAACGCCAGTAAGCAAATAAAAACGAGTAATCTATTTTTCATAATTAAATTATTTTGACCAATTCGTTGACGATATCTACGGCAACGGCAGTTTTTGATTTTAGGGAATATTCGAGCATATTTCCGTCCGAGTGCAGAATCGTGATTTTATTTGTGTCATGTCGAAATCCAGCGCCCTTATCCCTTAAAGAGTTTAAAACGATAAAATTGAAGTTTTTCTTATGTAGTTTACCTTCTGCGTTGGTTTTTTCGTCATTTGTTTCCAGTGCAAAGCCAATGGTTATCTGTTTTTTAGTTTTGCTGGCACCGAGGGTAGCCGCAATATCCTGAGTTCGCTCCAGTAGAATAGACAAATCTCCCGCTTTCTTTTTAATCTTTTTATCGGATACATTCGCCGGTCGGTAGTCGGCCACTGCGGCGGCCAGGACAGCTACGTCCGCTTTTTTAAAAAGGTCCGTTGCGGCTGTAAACATTTCCTGGGCGGACTCTACAGAGATTGTTTGGACCGCAGGATGCGCTGTTTTCAAGTTAGAAGGCCCTAGAATTAATTGAACTTTAGCACCTCGGCCGGCCAATTCCTCGGCCAGGGCGATCCCCATTTTTCCGGAAGACCGATTGCCAATAAAGCGTACAGGATCGATGGCTTCGTAAGTTGGTCCAGCGGTCACGATGACTACTTTATCTTTTAAATCCTTGGTGTGGTGCGTAAAATCGCTAATTAGCTGGACGATCTCGGCAGGCTCGGCCATTCTTCCGGCTCCAACCAGCCCACTGGCCAGTTCTCCGTGACCCACGGGAATGAGGTGGTTTCCACCACCGATTAATTTTTCCAGATTGCTGCGGGTTGTAAAATGTTCCCACATATCGAGGTCCATCGCAGGCGCAAAAAATACTGGGCACCGCGCGGACAGGTAAGCCGCCAGTAGCATATTATCACAAATACCATTGGCCATTTTTGCGAGGGTATTTGCGGTAGCGGGAGCGATGATCATGACGTCGGCCCAGAGTCCCAGTTCGACGTGGTTGTTCCATCCTTCAGAGCTGTGGACATTTGAAAAAACGGGACGTTGAGAAAGCGTACTGAGGGTAAGCGGACTGATAAAATCGGTAGCGGAAGGGGTCATAATAACTTGTACTTCCGCACCAGCTTTGATAAAAAGTCGGGTGAGCAGTGCAGACTTGTAAGCTGCGATACTACCGCTGATACCGAGGAGAATTTTTTTGCCGGATAGGTTGGAATCCAAAATTTTGGTTTTAGATAAAGCTTCATTCCTAAGCTAGTTAGCCCTCTTCAGAATATGGTTTGCGATACAAAACATGACAGAAGAGGGCTAAATAACCTGCTGGCAGGTAGCCAGGAATATTGTTTTTGGAATAGAAATTATTAGAACTGTTCGAAAAGTGTGTCCTTTTGCATCTCGCACCTTGTGTTCCTAAAGGAAAGCTTTCGCGCTGACACACTTTAAGGAATGTTGACAAAATAAATGACGATTCTATACTTCCTAGAACTTTTTTTCTTCCCGATCATGATAATGTACCTCGCCGTTGGAAAATTCGTCGCTGGCAATCAGTACCGGGTTTGGTAATCTTTCGTAGAATTTAGAGATTTCGATCTGCTCTTTGTTTTCGTGAATTTCTTCGATCGTATCGGTACTCACGGCAAATTCTTCGAGTTTATTATGTAGCTCGTGTTTAAGATCGACAGAAATCTGCTTGGCTCTTTTAGAGATGATGACGATAGATCGGTAGACATTATTGGTGTCTTTGATCATTTCGTGAATATCTCTTGCACCACAATTAGGCTCCAGGCCTTGAACTCTTGATTTAATGTCCGACATTAGCGATAATTTTTAATTGCTTATTGGATTTATTGATAATACCTTCGACTTCCTTGTTATAATCACTTTTGGGGTGTTTACGAATGAAGTTTTCGGTATACTTTATAGTATTGTTGTACCGATCTGCCTGTTTGGCAAAGATGCTGTTTTCTGCCCAGTTGAAGTTAGATTTTATAATCAAATACCTTACCTTTTCGGCGTATGGTGAATCCGGAAAATCTTTCAACAGGTTTTGGAAAGACTGGGTGGCTGCCTGATATTGTTTTAGATCATAATATAACTCTGCTTCTTGATACGCTTTATTTTCCAGTTTGGTTCGCATTTGGGTAATTAGCTGATTGGCTTCTTTTACCTTTGGACTGGTCGGATAAGTATTAATGAATAATTGAAATCCGTCAATCGCTTTTTGCGTGTAGGTCTGGTCCAGACGATAAGAGGGACTGAGATTATAATTGGAATAATGCTCCATATAATCCGCCTCTTCCCGGTACTGACTATTAGGAAACGTATTAGAAAAATTCTTAAAATAATAAGAAGCTAGCGTATATTTTTGCTGATAATACTGTGTGTATGCGTAATGAAAATACGCTTTTTCTGCTTCGGGACGTCCCTTATAAGCTCCGATTACCAGTTCGAACAAGGTCTGGGCCTTTGCCCAATCTTTTTGTTCGTAGTATTCGTTGGCTTTTTTTAGTAATAATTCTGAATCTGTACTGGTGCGTAATTTCTCGTATTCACTCTTACAAGCACTTCCTGCGAGTAAAAACAAACCCATTAAAACACCAAAGATCAATTGTTTATTCATAGACGGGCAAAATTACGATTTTTTTGTCAATTTTTAGCAAATTTTCCCTTCGGGAAGCATATACGGTATAACGTTGAGTCAGGAAGAAAAATTACCAATTTAAGGGCTAAAAACCCAAAAATAAGGCCTTTTGACGCTATACTATCACTAGTATAGACGGTTAAAGAGGGAAACAGGTTGGGCTAAAACTAACAAAGCCGGCAATTGCCGGCTCTGTGTTGGTTGGAAGTATCTATGCCTCCATAGTGTAATACGGTAGTTTCCCCAACCATTATTATTTAGACTTCCAAGAAGAAGTTCAAAAGCGAGAGAATGAAGACACAAATGTAAAAACCTTTTTCACATAATCAAAATATTTAATATGGTTTTTTGTTATTATATTGATTAACCGCTTTCATCCACAAAATAATCGGGTTTTTTATATTCAGTGATTTGAACCTTCATTTTGTGCCAAATTCCAAAATGTTTTGCTCTCCAGGTTACTGTATTATTTAGCTTAATCAATCCTTCTGTAACGCCGGCTATGGCTTGTTCGCTTGTTTTTGAAGCGGAAATTTTATGAAGGTCAATCGAAGTAGAAAGATCAAAGCATCGCTCAACTGGCGCATCAAAGAGGGTGTAAAGTTCTATTTTGGTCAATTTGAAGATTTGTTAAGTAGAGACAATTCATGAATTGTCTTTACATGAATTGTCTTTACATGAATTGTCTTTACATGAATTGTCTTTACATGAATTGTCTTTACATGAATTGTCTTTACATGAATTGTCTTTACATGAATTGTCTTTACATGAATTGTCTTTACATGAATTGTCTTTACATGAATTGTCTTTACATGAATTGTCTTTACATGAATTGTCTTTACATGAAT